>Ga0007870_1000412_pt1 | contig 13874 bp, 14 predicted proteins | sample CryBogCBH04Jul08_FD_71207 | JGI IMG/M metagenome (GOLD analysis project Ga0007870, IMG submission 71207) | Freshwater microbial communities from Crystal Bog, Wisconsin, USA - CBH04Jul08 | ecosystem: Environmental > Aquatic > Freshwater > Lake | place: Crystal Bog, Wisconsin, USA | collected...
GAGGCAATGATATGAAAATGATTATTCATAATAACCCATGCATAAAGCGTCAGTGATTTGTTATTTATGCAGAATTTAAAGCTATCAACCATAATATCTTTGTATTCAGGTCTGCTTAATGCATCCATCCAACCAACTACTGTTGATGTTATGAAATGCGGAACTATATCGTCGCTCACTTTGTATTTTGATGACATGAATATTTTTTATCTGCAAAAATAATAATTGCAACTGAATTTGTTTCGTCGGGTCAGAGACCCGTTCACTTAAATTGGCACCAGAATGCTAACTTTTACTTCAGTTTTAGTTTCGTCGGGTCAGAGACCCGCTCACTTGGGTTGGCACAAGAACGCTGCGCTAACTCTTGCGCCAGTGTTTGTTTTTATTTTTGTCACACTTTTAATACTTCCACATTGTCTGAGGCTTTGTATGCCTGTTCAACCTGGCTTTGAAGGTGTTTTGTAGTAGCGGCATCGTAATAGGATTCTCCACAGTTTTCGCAAATCAGAGCGTCAACATTTTTCACGACAACGAAAGCATCTTTAACAAAGGTGCTAAAATGAGTTTTGCCGGGTTTGCAATTGCCCGTTTTACATATGAGGCATGTCATAAAAATTCATTTTTATGTTTAAAATCAGGCAGCCAAATCAAAGGATCTGGTTCGTAGCAAGTAATAACGATACAATTTCCGGTTTCCGGACTTTGTGCCATGACCACATGTATTGGTCTGCCCGATACAAATTTAAGTAATAAATAGCTTGGATAGGGTTTGTCGTCGGAATAAAATTTAATAATTTCACCTTTTTGGATTACTTCTTCGATCTCGTGAGTTCTGATTGAACGGGCAATCATCGCATTTAATACGTGATTTGAGTAAAGTATATCGACGCAATTCATCCGGTTGATTCTTTATATATTATCGAAACGCGCTCTTTTGTCGGGCAAAGGTATGGCTTTGACTAAAAATAAGTAAATTGCATTTTATAAAAGGGCAATTATGTACTCCACGTATCATTTTAAGTCGGCTAATGAAATAAATATCAATATAATAGATTCTATAAAAGTCTCATTTGAAAGTAAGGCTGTTGTCATAACTGTGGAAGAAGAATGTGATGAGACAGCTTATTTACTCAGCAATCCTGCGAACAAAGCTATGCTTTTGGAATCTATGGCTCAGGACAAAAGAGGCAAATCGGTATCCGTAAACATTCCAGCGTAATGAGAGATATTAGATTTACGCCCGTCGCATTTGAGCAGTATATAGACTGGGAAAAGACGGATAGGTCAATATATAATAAGATCAACTAACTGGTTTTAGAAACCTCAGGAACGCCTTTTGATGGTTCGGCGCTGAAACACGACTTAAAGGGTTACTGGAGCAGAAGGATAACGGGTGAACACAGACTTATTTATCGGGTAGACATAGACTATATTAAAATCATAAGCTGCAAAATACATTGCGAATAACGTATCGACCAAACCATTGAACTATCATATTTTTGTTTACCGAAGACAGGATTTTTAGACTTGGCTGCATTTGTCGTGTTGTATAATGCGCACTCTTGCAATCTTTCGGAAACCAGTTAAAGTGATTCTGTTCTAAAATCGCCATAACCATGGTCAATATGTTGTCCATTCGCCGAACTAACCTGAGAAGGTCGGCTCATTTTTTGCTTGTTTCGCTTTCCATTTCAACAATCAGACCTGGAAAATTGATCACCGGATAATCAATTCACCCTCGTCTTTCAAACTTTTCCGGTGATTTTCTAGTATTTTTGGGACACTAAATTCGTCGGCTTGCACCAAAAAATAATTTTTAAAAATGGCTGAAAAGAAATCAAAACTAGTTGAAAATAAGATAAAGCCAACCACAGACAGCGTGGAAGAATACCTCAATACCATTACGCCTGACCAAAAACGGGCAGACAGCCTTGCGATACTGGAAATGATGCGGGAAGCAAGCAAGCAAGAACCGACATTGTGGAGCAATTCGTACATAGGTTTTGGCATCAAGAGACACATAAGCGCTACAACAGGCCGCGAATCGGACTGGATGCGAATAGGATTTGCACCGCGCAAAGCCAACTTTTCGTTGTATTTCGGCAATCAATTTGACACACAATCCGGCCCGATTGAAAAGCTGGGAAAGTACAAAACAGGTCTGGGTTGTGTATACATCAACAAACTGGCAGACGTTGATCTGAATGTACTTAGGGAGTTGATAGAAGCGGAGTGGAAAGAGAATTGAAAGTATTGTATGTCAGGAGAAGAGAACGTGGATGTTGTTTATTGAAATGCCGGCGAGTGATATTAACGAATATTCTCAAATTTTGTAACTTTGCCATCCAATATCTTTCTTATGGAAAATCAAAAGACAAGGTACACCTCAGACGAAATATTTGCGATTTTTAAAGAGCAAACCCGATTGTATGTATTACTTGATAAAAATGTGGATCAAAATTTCGTTTTAGAACGTAATACCGATCTTATCGACTGGCATGATGCACTTGATGCTGAGTATAAATGGTATAATTTTGCCCGGTTTTTGAATCTGGAATTTCGACTTAATATTGAATTGGATGTCTGGAAGAAAGTTTTAAAAGATGGAATTGAAACAACTGTAGGGGATGTTTGTGATTTTCTTTCTAAAATAGCAGAAAAAGAACAAATTAAACCTGTAAAGAGATTTGGTTCAGAATGTTTGTCGGCTGCAATTTTTTTAACACTTAAATTAAATCTTAAAAATAAGAGGGTTGATGTGTCTGAATTACGGCCGTCCACTCCGCTATCAACCTTAAATAAAAATGATCTTTATCCAATTGTCGAGGAAGTCACCCGAACTGGAGTTAGGGTTTTTGAGTCGTTTAGCCTGGAAAAAATTATTATAGACAATCCCTCAAAATTCAAGTTAGTTAGATTTTTCCTGCCATATAAGCGAAGGAAAATTGTAAATGCAGGAGATATCCAGACCTTTCGGGATTTGGTAGAACGAATTGTGGAAGGAGAAGCTCTGACTGCATAACTTTTTTAGATTTATTATAGGGTACTAACTACGTCCCTAATCCAAATCAAATTTTACCTATTTTTGGTAACTACTTATTGAACATAAAATTTATTTTACTGGCATCGTTTCAGCAATAATCAAACTGTCTAACACCAGGAATTTATCGCTTAAGCCGGTTGAAGTTGATTGCATTGTGGATCCAAAAGCCACTTATCGGTGCATACCGGCAGAGGTTGCGCTGCAACTGAAACTGGATGAACTCAACAGGCGCGAGGTAAAACTTGCTGATGCACCAATAATTTCAGTACCCTATGTTGGCCCGATACAGGTACAATTCGAAGACAGAACCTGCTTTGTAGGAGCTATGGTTATGGGCGACGCAGTGCTTTTGGGGGCAATACCTATGGAGGATATGGACCTGATGGTATTACCAAAACTCCAGAAATTGAGCGTACATCCGGAGCGCCCGAATCTTGCAAGGGGATTGGCGATGTGAGATAAATTTTTGTTTAATTTGCAAACCATATGGGCCGTTCTCTAGCTGATTTTTTGAGTGAATTTTTTGTCTGGAAAATCAAGGAATACTACAAAAAGAGATTTCCCTTCATTCCTAAAAAAAACTTCGCAGATGAAGAATTAGAGAAGGTTATTAACGAACAAAAGAAAGGAAATGCGTTGGTTCCTGTTGTTATTTTGGTGCTTTTAATCGCACTAACCCCTTTGTATGCCTGGCTAACCCATCAGATTTACGTTTTTATTTTTAAGAATATAATTGCACCAGGATGTATTGCGTATTTATATCGTTGGTCGACTTTCTGCATTCCATGTTGCATTCTAGCATTTGGCACGGTTTTCTATCCTCTTACATTTTTTGGGAAGGTAATTAATGGACCCCGGTACGAAATTATCCATCATGTGTATTCATTGAAAACTGGATTTGATTATTGGAAAGCAGCAAATCACTTCTCCAAAGTACTTGTTGCATTGTTTTTAATTTCTTTGATGCCATTCATTACATCCGGAATTGTAGTGTACCAAAACAAGTTTACCATAAAGCAGGTTTATAGTTTGGCCCCAAAAACATATTCTTCAACAAATATTTCGAAAATAATTTATTATTCAAAGTATATCGATAATCTGGGAGACATACATGATGACCCATATTTCGTATTTAAATTCAAAGACTCTGGCAGTTTGAGTAGCTTTGATTGGGAATTCAACAGGCAATCTATCATCATGCCGTTTCTACATTCATTCGCTGAAAAAGGCGTAGTAATAGACACTTATGAGGACGATATAAAACGGGGGTATCCAAAACAATAGCCCCGCAGGCAGTGGAAAATATTAAAAATTACGGATAACTTCAATGAAAGTAATATGGAATCCGTTGCGAAAGGAGCGAATTGATGGATATGAGGCTCCCTTAGAAAACCAACAAAAACAAACAAAAATATTTAACCTTGTGCAAAATAGGTGTTATGAGTATATCTGAAATTAAAGTCAAACTTCATGAGTACATTGATCTAGCTGACTAACGCTATCTTTCTGCATTATATGCGTTGGTCGAAAATAATATTGAAAGCTCTATTTGTGATGAAGAGACAATGGAAATGCTCAATGCCAGAAAGGATAATCATTTGGAAAATGTGCCGAAATCTTACAATGTGGAAGAAAGCATGATACTAATAAGACAACATTCTAATAAATGATGCGTGATTTAATATTAAAGCAGAAGTGACTCGGCTACTTTTTAGCATTGTTGCACCACTCATCGCTTCGAATAGCGCAATGCCACAGCTCCTGATTTGAAATCTTTGTTTCTATCAGTTTCAACTGCAAATTCTTAGGCAGGTCTTCCAATAGGCTCCTACTCTGTCCGCCACCTATGGGGTGAACCACAAAATTTTACGCCAGCCCGAGATGTAATAAAATTATAAAAATCTCAGAAATTATTGGGGGAAAAAATCCCTTATCTTTAAATTTTTAACTTGTCAGTCTTCCAAAAGTGCATCCAGACGATCGAAGGCATCGTTGTTTTTTATAACATACTCAAATGCTCCACTAATTATTGTTTGCAATGCCTTACCATATTCATCCTGCGACGACAACATTATGACTTGTATCCCCCTATCCATCTTTTTAATTTTTTGTAGTATAACCAATCCGTTGGCTGCATCGTCAACCACAGAGTCAAGATGGTAGTCCAGAATCACGGCATCGGGGTTCATATCCAGATTTGCCAGACACTCTTCTCCTGTTTTAAATACTTTTACTGTGCGCAGATTATTTCTAGTTATGTGGTCGCTCAGCATTTGTGCCACCAACTCATCATCATCAACAATGAATATTAGTTTTTTCTTTATAGCCATTTCGAAAATATTTTCCTTCCCGGGGGTTAACCAAACAAATTTAGCCCTTCTCTTCAAGAGCACAACGAGCATGCAAATTATTAATTAATTCGCACATTTTCTTCGCTGCTGTTTCAGATGTTTCGAATACTTTCTTCACTACCCGATAAGAATTTCTGTGCATGCACGAAGGCAAATAAGCCCATCTTTTGTGATTTGCCGGTCGACCCCTTATTTCCGGATCAAGGTAAAATTTAGGGTTATGGTGACAGCCTTCCCAGACCATATTTATATTAAATGCTTCCATTTTTATTAGCCAGCTTTTTTGCATCCGGCACCTCAAATTCAATCTCAGCACATTCTTCTTCTGGGCGTTTAATATAAGCAGTATTTCAATTTAAAATTTTAATTTGAATAAAGATCGAGATGTAGAAAATCCGACGCGAAAATCCGGCTCAACTTTTACTCATCCTTCAGTCTCCGCGCAACGCCATTACCCAATAGCATATGCGTAGCATTGCTGCGTTTGCCGGTCTGGGTAATGGTGATGGTTTGCAGATCTATCTGCTTGCCCTCGGGTACTTTTATCCTGATCGGGTCTTTGTACTCCAGATCGGTTTCGCGTGGCGTGTAGCCATCTATGGTATAATGTATTTTGGCTCCTTCTACAGGGCTTTTCAGTTCTATGGTGAAATCGCTGCCGGTGCTTACGCTGTCTTCAGCGCCAATGGGCTCCGGTACACGGAAGTTGTAGCCATTCAGTTCCAGCCGCCTCAAAGCATGGGGCAGGCGTTTTTCGTTAAAGTTGCGGTAGCTCTTATTGGCTTTTTGGGTCCAGGCTATTTCGCTTAGTGCCAGCATCCGGGGCAGCAACTGGTATTCAGCCTTTTCGGGGGTGGCTATGTACTCTGTCCAGAGGTTCGCCTGCACACCAAATATAAACTTTTTCTGGCTCTCACTAAGTTCGTCCGGAACCGGGTCGTAGCTGTAGGTTTTTTTGATCGGGGCAAAATTGCCATAAGTCAACGGCTCCTGAGGAGACAGGCTTTGGGCGTGGTCGAAATACAACCCCTGGTCGCCGGGAGTCATAATCACATTATGTCCCAATTGGGCTGCAGCAATACCGCCTTTCTCGCCACGCCAGCTCATCACAATACCGTTCGATGGCACGCCGCCTTCCAGTATTTCGTCCCAGCCTATCAGGGTGCGGTTGTGGGCATTCAGGAATTTTTCTATCCGTGCTATAAAATAGTGCTGCAATTCCTCAGGATCACGCAGATGCTGGTCCTTTATCAATTGCTGGCAGAACTCACTCTGCTTCCAGGCATCCTTGGGGCATTCGTCGCCGCCAATGTGCACGTAGCGGCAGGGAAATAAGTCAATCACTTCTTTCAGCACATCGGTAAGGATTTCGAATGTTTTTTCGTTGGGGCAGTACACATCTTTGTACACACCCCAGTTGGAAGCCACTTTATACTCTTTATCCGGGTCGCAACTCATTTCGGGATAGGCCGCCAGCGCCGCCATGCTATGTCCCGGCATTTCAATTTCGGGGATGATGTCTATGTAGCGTTCGCGGGCATAAGCTACCACTTCGCGTATTTCGTCTTGAGTGTAAAAGCCGCCATAGGGGGTATTGTCGTACAACGCAGAGTCTACGCCCGTTTCTTTGCCCACTTTGGTTTCTGCTCTGCGGCTACCTACTGAGGTAAATTTCGGGTACTTTTTCACCTCCATCCGCCAGCCCTGATCGTCGGTAAGGTGCCAGTGGAAGTAATTAAGTTTGTAGGCAGCCATCACATCAATGTACTTCTTAATAAAGTCAACATCAAAAAAGTGGCGCGAAACATCCAGATGCATACCTCTGTAAGCAAAACGAGGATAGTCTTTTATGATCCCGCAGGGTATTGTGGCATATCCCGGCTTCTGGGGCTGTATGAGCTGTATGAGTGTTTGTACCCCATAAAACAGTCCTGCTCCCTTGCCTTTCAGTATCACCCGGTCTTCTGTAATGGCTATTTCATAGCCTTCAGGTTTGTCAGCTTCTTTGTATCCTATACTCAGGGCTATCGAGTTCTTGAGCGCAGTGGTAGTATGAGGGATGTTATGGATATCTGTGAGTTCATGGGCATAGCCTGTCCGTTTCAGGTAGTCCATAAAAAATTTCACACCCCGCTCTTCCACGGCATCAGACAGGATAAAAGTCTCGGGTGTTATCTTGAAATCACCCTTAGCGCGCTTCACAGAAACCGGCGCCGGAATCACGCCCACTGTAATTTCCTCCTGAGCAAAACTTACGTACGACAACAATAAAAACAAGGATATTAAGACGATCTTCATGACCAACGCAATTATTAAATTATTCCGTACAAAATTGGTGAAAAATCGGGGATTAATACAAAGAAGTAGGTTTATTCAAAAGTGTTTAAAAGCTCTATCTTTTATTAGTTGCCAAATATAACTAAATATAAAACTATATAACAACTTGGCTTTGATGACTTAGCTCATGATTTAAGATGATTGTAGTCATAAAATACATCTGGTAAAATTTTTATCTTCGTGTGTTTATCCCGCTGAAATGTCCAATTAATAGTTCTGTTCTCAATAAAATTTAGAAATATGCCCCCGAAAAAAAAGCAGGCGATAGAACCTGCGAATACATTTAAAAACAGTCATCCCGTAGATCATTTCGTTGTTGGTATTGGCGCTTCAGCCGGTGGCCTCGATGCCTTACAAGAGTTTTTTGATAATATACCCTCCAATACCGGTATTACTTATTGCATTCTGCAACATCTGTCGCCTAATTTCAAAAGCCTGATGGATGAATTGCTGAGCAAGCACACCAAGATGAAAATAACTACTGCCGTGGACGGAGAGCCGCTGGAGCCAAACAGGGTGTACCTGAACCCCAACGAGTCGAGCATCATCATAAAGAACGGGAGATTCAACTATGTGCCAAAGGAAAAACGTGGCACGCTAAACCTGCCAATCGACTTGTTTCTTCATTCATTGGCTAATGAGTATCAGGAAAAATCTATTGCTGTAATCTTATCCGGCACAGGCACCGATGGTTCCAGGGGCATAAAGACCATTAAGGAAGTAGGCGGCACTATCATGGTGCAGGATCCTCAGTCAGCCCAATTCGACGGCATGCCCAATTCTGCAATTTCTACAGGGTTGGCAGAATATGTAAACAACCCGGCCGGCCTGGCACAGGAACTCATAAAATTTCCTTCCAAGCCTTCTTTTATGCACAATGTCAATAAAGGTGGCTCGGCATCAGAAACAGAAATAATATTTGAGAAAATTCTGGAAGAAATTCATAAAGTAACAGGGATAGATTTTAAACAATATAAAAACAGCACACTGGTTCGAAGGCTTGAGAAAAGGCTGAGTGTGCTCAATATTACAAATATTTCAGACTATTATGAATTGGTGAAAAAGAGCGACGATGAGCGGCATATACTCATGAAAGATTTTTTTATTGGCGTCACCAACTTCTTTAGGGACAAAGCTGCGTTTGATGTGATCAAAGAAACCATTTTGCCGGAGATTTTCAGTGAAAAGAAGCCGAGCGATGTGGTGAGGCTTTGGTCGGTGGGATGCTCTACCGGCGAAGAAGCTTATTCTCTGGCCATTATCCTCGATGAATACATCAGTGAGAACAAACTCAAAAACGATTACAAAATATTTGCTACCGATACCGATATTGATGCGCTGGAAAAAGCAAGCAACGGAGAATATTTGCTCAATATGGTGAACGATATATCTGCCAAAAGACTGGAACAATACTTCATAAGAATTGCAGATAAGTATCAGGTGATAAAAAGAATAAGGGAAAAAATTATCTTTTCGCGGCATAACATTATCAAGGATCCACCATTTATAAGAATGGATTTAATATCCTGCAGAAATCTCCTCATTTATTTATTGCCCAGAACTCAAAAAAAAGTATTTCAGCATTTTCAGTTTTCACTCAATCTGCATGGCATCCTCTTTCTGGGCAATAGCGAGAATCTTGGCGACTTACAGAAAGATTTTGATGTGATTAATGCAAAATGGCGGATTTTTTCAAGCCAGGTGAAACCCAAGATACTGCCTTCAATTGATCACAATGAAAACAACAGGAATGTAGAAGTGGTAAATTCTCTGTTTCATAATACGGGCAGAGTGAATAAGCAAAACCTTAAATCGGAAAACCTTTTTGTAAGCCATCTATGCGATACCTTCTCTCCAAAATGCATCTTTATAGACAGCGACTATAACATACTCTATATCAAGGGAGATTTAGGAGACTATCTGAACATACCCCAGGGAGTAGTGCAGATGAACCTGCTGAAAATGGTGGATATCAACTTTGCCGCTATCATCAGGAATGGCATCAGAAGACTCAATGAAGAGAACAAAGAAGTGATTTTCAACAACATCAACAATCTGTTGATCAACAATGAAAAATCCATCAACCTGAAGTTTACAAAAGTTGAAAAGGAAAATCACTTAATGTACCTGATTGTTTTTGATGAAACAAAAAGCCCAAACACAGATAAAACAATAGTATATGACCAATACGAGCTGGCCGAGTTTTCCAAACAACGGATAGAAGACCTGGAAGGCGAACTGAAAAGAAAGCAGGAAGAACTGCAATACGTAATTGAGGAATTGGAAACCAGCAACGAAGAGCTGCAGGCTGCCAATGAAGAACTCATGGCAAGCAATGAAGAGCTTCAGGGCACCAACGAAGAATTGCAATCTGTGAATGAAGAACTATACACGGTGAACACAGAATTGCAGGCCAAAAATAAAGAACTGGTGGATGTGAGCAATGATTTGACCAACCTGATCAATAGCACTCAAATTGGTACTTTGTTCCTGGATGGCGACTTGAAAATCAGGAAATTTACTCCTGCAATGAAAATTCATTTCGATCTTCAGGATTCGGATGTAAACCGCCCTATAGCAGCTTTTTCCTACAAATTTGCAGTGAAAAGCAGGCGCGATTTGATTGCCGACATCAACAATGTTATCACAAGCAAAAAGGCGTACGAATCGCAACTGAGCAACTCATTGGGCAAAACCTACCTGAAGAGAATAATACCGTTTGTCACCCAAAACAATGTGATCGATGGCGTGGTAATAACCTACGTAGATATCACAAATATTAAGAAAACAGAATTGGCGCTCCAACATAGCAACGAAAAACTGAAAGCATTGTCTGATGAACTCGAACTGATATTGGACAATTTCCCGGGACTGATTTTTTATAAGGACAACAAAAACAATTATTTAAGAGTAAATAAATATGTAGCTGACCGGCATAACTGTAAAAAAGAAGATTTGAACGGGAAGAATCTTTTTGATATCTATTCCAAAGAAGTTGCGCAGCACTATTGGGATGACGATCTTGAGGTGATAAACAGTGGTGAATCGAAACACATTATTGAGCAATGGGAAACAAACGAAGGCGTCAGGTGGGTTGAGACCAATAAAATTTTGATCAAAAATAATGCGGATAATACCTATAATATACTGGGAGTTTCGAAAGATATAACAGACAAAAAATTGGTGGAAGATTCACTTAATGAAACCCTCAATCAATTGAAGTTAAGTAATCAGGAGTTGTCCCAATTTGCATTTATCGCATCTCACGATCTGCAGGAACCACTGAATACCATTGTTGGGCTTCTGGATTTCTATATTGATGAAAATAAAGATGCTTTGAATGAAGAATCCAGAGAATACTTCAAGTTGATTTCAGAATCTACCTACAGAATGAAACAACTGATAAGAGATTTGCTGGAATATTCAAGATTGGGAAGGACCAAGGAACTGGTGGAATTTTCCTGCAAGAATATTGTTGAGAAGGTGATTGAAGACATGAATACCACTATTCATGAAAATAATGCTAACATCATAACAGACAATTTGCCGGCAAATATGAAAGGCTTTCTCACCGAATTCAGACTACTCATACAAAACCTGTTTTCCAATGCCATAAAATTCAGAAAAAAAGATGTGAATCCAATAATAAAAATATCATGTGACGAGGATGCTAACTTCTGGAAATTTTCGGTTACGGATAATGGAATCGGGATAGATGACCACTATTTTGATAAGATATTTGTTATTTTCCAGAGACTGCATTCCCGCCAGGAATATCAGGGAAACGGGATTGGATTGGCTCATTGTAAAAAAGTAGTAGAACTCCATCAGGGCAGGATTTCTGTCGAGTCAGAAGTGGGTGAAGGCACTACTTTTCATTTTACAATTTCTAAAAATATACACATATGAATAAATTGAAAGATATTCTATTGATTGATGACGATTATTCAACCAATTTTATTCATAAAAAGCTGATTGCTCATTCAAGAGTCGATGCCAGTATCCACGTTGCCCATAGTGGTCTTGAAGCATTGCAAATGCTAAGCCATGCAGAGAACGGTGTAAATTTGGAACCCGACATTATATTTCTGGATATCAATATGCCACTGATGAACGGATGGGAGTTTCTGGATGAATATGAAAAGATGGATGGCATCTGGATAAAGGATAGCATTTTATTGATGGTATCCACATCTATAAACCCTGATGATGAAATCAGGTCCAGAACACATCCGCGGGTCAATGACTTTGTAAAAAAACCACTCTCCAAAGAAACTGTATGTGGGATATTTGATAAATATTTTTTTATAAAACCTGCGCTATCAGAAATTTAAGATACTGTGTTGTCGGGATGTTCCAGAGTATGGGATGATCTGATGATTGCGTCTGCCAGACTACCTGCCTCAGGGTGCGGTGTGCGTCCTTTGCGGCCAGCGAAATGGTATGGAGAAACATTTCAGGATTCACAAGATTGGTGCACGAGGCTGTTACAAGGAAGCCACCCGGCTTTACCAGACGCATACCCCTCAGATTAATCTCTTTATATCCGGTTATAGCGTTCTGGATATTTTCCCGCGATTTGGTAAACGCGGGTGGGTCCAGCATCACCACATCGTATTTTTTGCCTTCCTTTACCCACGCTTTCAGCACGTCGAAGGCATTCACGGTTTCGAAAGAGCAGATTTTTTCAAAACCGTTCAGTTCTGCATTGCGCCTTGCCGTAGCCACTGCATTTTCAGAAATGTCTATGCCCAAAACACTTTTGGCGCCATAGCCAGCTGCGTGTATCGAAAAAGTGCCGGTGTAGCAAAAAGCCTCCAGCACATCTGCACCGTTGCAGATATGCCTTATAGCCCGGCGGTTGTCCTGCTGATCCAGAAAATAGCCTGTCTTCTGTCCGTTTACGATGTCTACATGAAATTTGAATCCGTTTTCGTTCAGTATGATCTGTGTATCAAACTCCGGCGATAGAAAACCTTTTATTTGTTCCATGCCCTCCAGTTCGCGCACGGGCACATCGTTGCGTTCGTAGATGCCTTTGGGCTTAAAGATTTTCTGCAAAGCAGCTACAATTGCCCCTTTGTAGTAGTCCATGCCCAGAGCCAGTGTCTGGACAACGAAATAGTCGTTAAACTTATCAATGATGAGTGCCGGCATCTGGTCGCCTTCGCCAAAGATGAGGCGGCAGTTTTCTATATAGCCTGTCTGTTTGCGGTAGTTCCATGCGCTGAGGATGCGGTTATAGAAAAACTGGTCGTCTACCACTTCGTTTTTGTCCCTTGTAAGCAGGCGTATGCGGATTTGCGATGCGGGATTGATGTACCCCTTGCCTATGAAAGATCCGTTATAAGTATATACTTCCACAATGTCTCCGGGTTTAAAATCGCCATCACTGTCGCCCACCTCATTGCCGAAAATCCAGGGATGGCCCTGCACCACACGATCACCAATTTTCTTCCTTAAAAAGATTTTAGCCATTGCTGCAAAAGTATTGCGAATTGGGTGGAATAATGCAATCTGAAAAATGCGATCGCGATGACGTAGTCAGAGACGCGAAGCCGTGGGTAGACGATGAATGTTTTGCAGGTAATTTTTGGGTAATTTTCAGGTAATTTCAGGTAAAAGTGGGTAATAACCGGGTAATTTTCAGGTAAGATCGGGTAATTTTTTGAGTGAAATTACCATATTATTTTTCTGCAAGCAAGTGTTTGTGATTGGTTTTGTGGTGTTTATGGCGTTGTTTTTTGCGTAATTTTTATTTTTCAGGCACTTTTTTTGGATAAAAAACGCAATTGGGTTGTTTGTTAGTTAATGATCTGATTTATCATCAATGAACTGCTAATATTTAGTGCTGTTGGTCGCGCCAACCGCCCCTTGTATCGAAGCCAGTTGGGCTTAATGAACTGCAAATTAGGAAGAATGCGATATAGGGGCAAAACTATTTTCCATGGCATGACAAATTTTGTACTGTGGCAGTGCACTTTTTGTCATGCCATGGAAAATAGTCTGAACTTATTAGGGGCATAGGTATATACGCTTAGGTCGCATAAAATCTATAGTCTTTTGGGTTCATATTGTACCATTCTTTCAATTAATCCATGAAATATTGTAGATAAATTATTACGTCTATTGTACCTATAATG
>Ga0007870_1000415_pt1 | contig 13837 bp, 19 predicted proteins | sample CryBogCBH04Jul08_FD_71207 | JGI IMG/M metagenome (GOLD analysis project Ga0007870, IMG submission 71207) | Freshwater microbial communities from Crystal Bog, Wisconsin, USA - CBH04Jul08 | ecosystem: Environmental > Aquatic > Freshwater > Lake | place: Crystal Bog, Wisconsin, USA | collected...
CGTTTGGTGGAACACAGTCGTGGTTGATGGTTGTGCTTATGGCCAATGATTCTGGTGAACATCCTTATGCTCCATTTCAGGTAGCACTATTAGGATGGCCTATTACAATTCTATGTGATATAATCTTTTTAATACCAATTTATGTAAATTGGTTACTTTTTTGGCAACGGCAATAAAAAAAATATATATCTTGCGAAGAGTGGGATTTGAACCCACGCGGATTTACTCCATACCATCTTGAGTGGTACGCGCTAACCAGGCTACGCGATCCTCGCATAAAAATGGGACATAAAACCCATACACCACCGCAGGGGCTCGAACCCTGGACTCTGAGGTTAAAAGCCTCATGCTCTACCAGCTGAGCTACGGCGGTCGACGCCAACATATACTAAAATGTTTTAAATAACGTCAATTTTGTTAATTTATGTATTTTTAAATTCTTTACAACAAGCTTGTATAGCAAATAATAACATAGGCACCGATGTATTACTACGAAATATATATGTTTTGCCTGTAGAACGATCGTGACGTTGTGCTTCTACAGTAGAATCTGATGTTCGGTGTATACATGTTAATTCAATAAATATATTCAGTGGTAATACAGTATCATTTACACACACAAGTTTACCACTAACAGTCTCACATATCATAACTGTTAGACTTTGTTCGCCCATTGTTACTGTAATATAAATACGTTCATTTTGTCCTTTACGAACTTCCACAGCACTACTTTCATAAACTTCTACATCGCCTGGTATAAGGTCTACAAGGGGGGTGCCTGTGACTTCAATAGTAGTACTGTTAGATTTTTGTTCTGGACGTAATTCGTTGCGTAATTTTGACATAAAAAATTCACGGTCATCTATGATACGAGAGGATGTATCAAACCCCGCATCGGATAAAAATGCATTGATAGGTGAATCAGTTTCAATAGCGGCCATGGTTGCTGATGATAAATAATTGTTTGGGTTTAAGCCTTAATTTCATTATCGTAGACACGCTGTGCTACAGGAAATCCATTAAATTCGGTAGCTGTGACCGTTGTATAGGCACCCATATCTTCTATCTTAAGAACATCTCCAACTTCGACCTCTGGCATCACTATATCATCTCCTAAACAATCACCTGAATCACATGTACGTCCAAATACAATTGTAGGTTTCTTTGTTTCATTTTGTTTTAATTCACGAACACGTTGTAAAATAGGTTGTTGATGGTCAAACGGAATATTGCTAAAACTACCATAAACTGACTCATCAATTGTAATACGCCATGTTGGATCTGTCTTCTTCATTGGTGGTGGCCATACTGGTTTCTTACCAATGACGGTTGTGTATAAAGTATGTGTTGGAGCAGCAAAGAATCGACCTGGTTCCGCCATCCAATATATATGTTTCTTTCCAAAATACTGAATGCGTGCATTGTTTATTGATTTAGAAACATTTTCAAACATATTTTCATTTGGAACAAATCCACCACCAATATCTACAATATCAGTATTAAAACCATGTTTATATGCTATTTTTCCACCGATAGCACATGATTCTATTGCAGTTTCATACTGCTTCGCCGATTCACATTCACTTCCAACATGAAAGCTGAATCCAGTCATATTTAAGTTATAAGCTTTTGCGGCATCGTATATAGAATCAAGCCATTCTAACGGAGCACCAAACTTTTTACCAAACGGTTGCTTGGATCCACCATCCTTTACAAGCAACCGGATCAGCACTTGGCCTTTCCACATTCCCTCTGCTAATTTTTCCACCTCCTCCACTGAATCAACCACCGTTAAATCAATGCCACGTGCCTGTGATATTTTAATATCTTCAAGCTTTTTACACGGTTGTGCGTATATAATATTTTGTGGCTTTGTCAACGGTAAAACTTCATTAATTTCACGAAGACTGGCACAATCAAACCCCATATTCGGATGTAAATCTAACATCCATCTCATAAGAATTGGGTCATTGTTACACTTTACTGCGTAGTAAGGTGTAATGGCCGGAAGATATTTTTGCCATTGGCGAATTTGCTTAGCAAGAGCGGATTTTGAAACGACAAAATGTGAAAAGGCCAGTGTGCTTGATAAAGGGGATGTGTAAAAAATATTTTATAAGAAAGACGCAAACGTCAACTTTTGTATACTTGTCTTAAACTGCACCCGCGTTTTCAAGATTGGCTACAAAGTCATTTGCTGACGATGAAACCTTGTTATCTACTGCGGCAGTTGCAGCATTGTTATCGGCAATAGCCTTTGCTTCATCTACACTGGACTGCCATGTTAGACGAATGTTTACAACTAGGGCAACAAGTGTTGCTACAACAGCAAGACCCGTAAAGACACCAAGAATAGACCAACCAGCAACCGCTGTGCTTGGATCATTTACAGCTAGGGCTACACCAAGGATTTCCATACCGAGCCATACCAGGAAAATTAGAGAATAAAGTATAGTTAAACGTGGAGTTGCGGGCCAAGGCGAATTCATGATAATTGAATTCAGACAACAAGATAAATGATTATTATGAGAATTTATCTTATGTCAATTTTTATTGATTATAACATTACACTAGGTAATTCCAATTATAAATTTAAAGAATTCCATTTTTCATTCTCGGTAGTCTAAATGATTTCAAACATATATCCTAATAGACCGCAACGCATGTCTTACGCTGGCGCGGGCTTTATCCTGTTTACACATGATCTTCAATCTGTACTATTAGTTCTTGATTCCCGGTCCAAAAAATGGGGCTTTCCAAAAGGACATAGAGAACTAAAGGATGAAAATGATATTGCAACTGCTACACGAGAAACGTGGGAAGAAACTGGTCTTGTAAAAGAGGATTATATTATCTTCCCTGAATCCTTTAAAATTAACAAAGGCTCACAATCTTACATATTCCGTTACGCTATGATAAAACACACTGACCACAACAATCGTATTATTCATGGTCATAGTTATGAAATTGAAGATATGAGATGGGTGCCAGTTCGTAGTCTTATTGAGGCAAAACAAGTCTTAGATGGTAATAAATATTTACGTACATGGATTGAAGATATTCAGGGAAATCTAAGTAAAAAACCAGTACAATTATACAAGTTACTTTTGGAGCGTATTCAGCCACTTATTGAAGCCATGGGTGCGTCGAACATTGTAGCTAGTGCCTAATTTATCAATAGCAACTGTATGAGCAATACGTTCTTGTAGAGTTAATTGATTATAAAATCGTTGTACTTCAGGGTCATTGCTTGTAAGTAGATTCGCTGGTGTCATTGGTGTATTAGAAATTGTTGTAACTGTTTTCTGAGGTTCCTTTGCCTTAGAAAACAGTGCCTGAATATTTGTTTGTTTATGTTTGGACATATCTGTAACTCTAACAATGAATGCGAAGTATGTAAAATCAATTTTTGTATGAAACTAATAAGATGAGTTTGGATTCGTATATTCATACCGTATCAAAGACTGGTCGTCCATTTAGTGACTTTCATAAAGGCACAGTTGTTAAAGGAGCATCTGGTATGGCATTAACTAAAGGTTATTCATATGTATTGGAAGAAGAACCTGGAACAGGCTTTGCTGATAATTTTAAGCCTGTACTAACACCAGCTGAAATGCTATTTATGGGTGTATTTGAAGGCAAATACTTGAATGATTGTTACAAGGAATTTCCAAAAGAATGGTTTCTTATGGCTGCTGCGGCTGGAAAACTTGCTCCTGGAGTAAGCAGTCGTGATGTAAAATATAATTATTTTGGTGTTGATTCACGTCAGCCATTATCCGCCTGGAGAGAAAGAGGTTGGGTAGCAAGTCCTGGACGGCGAAAGGTGGGAGAATCAGGGCGCGACCTGCTGGCTGATAAAGTACATAATCCAGATGAACGAGGATGGTTTCAATGGTACTGTAGATACTATATGGGTCGCCGTATACCTGATTTGGACCATGTTCAAATAGGCCGATGGCGTTCCTTCATGAGACACGTAGGTGCTATTCGACATGGATGTAAGAAAGGAGATTTAACGTGTAGACGACGTGAACGTCAGGCATTGTTACAATGGGCCTATGATCCTTTTATATAGATATCTGAAAATATTGCTCTATACTAAAATGGGCATAAGTTTTTCTTTATTTCCGAATCACGGTCGTTCTAGCTCATGGGGTTATCCAACTCATACTTATTGGAGTAATCCTGGATACAGTGGTCCTACTACAATTATTTATGAAGAAGATCGCAATCGTCAGAACTATTCACCAAATAGACGTAATAATAATGGGTCATTAACACGTTCTAACAGAAATAATAATAATGGATCATTTACACAATCTAATAAAAATAATAACTATACACCCGATGTTAATAATACCGTAGCAAATACACAATATGATACATACAATTCAGGCTCTAATGGGTCATACTCTAGTGGTGGAAAACTTCGAAAAAATCATAAAACACGCAAAAATAAGCAAGGAAATCGTAAATAAAATTTCATATAATTATGTGTTCAAATGTAGAACTTGTGAACACAGTATGACCTACAATTCACAGAATTTTCCTAAAGAATTTCTAATTAATGATTTCTTTTCCTTTGTATACAAACAGTCAAAGGATTATACTATGGTCGAATCCTATCATGCACGTATATTTAATAACTGGTGTAAAACAGGAAATTATTGTAAACCATGCACAATTGAAAATATTTTAAACTATAGTATATTTGAAGGTGTAGAAATGGACGATGATATTATACCTAATTGTCCTAACTGTGACTCATATTATTACAAAGAATTTGAACATGCTAAGAAAAGAGCCGCTGAGATTCAGGCATTGTACGCTATAGGATTAAAACCAAAATACAAACCGACACCAATGACGATTGATAATATTCATGATATATGAATGAAATATGCTTAGGCACTCTTACATACATTACGCACAATATCGATCACCTCTTCATATTGAAGACCATTACCCTTATCAGCATTACGAAGAGCTTCCCATATTTTTGTCTCATGGGCAACGCATACAGAATAATGTATATCGTCTGGTATCATCCAGTCTTCAAGGCCAATATCAGAGTAGATTGGATTAATGTTACCGTCATCGTCTAAATAATTAAATACAACTTGCTTATTACACGTTTTGACATTATGACCTGGTTTTGTACATTTGGAACATGGCATTTGTATGACTGTATAATATACAATCATAAAAAATATCATTTTTTTAAATTTTTATTTTTTATTTTTCTAAGACAAGTTTTTTCCATGCTTGAATATTTTCAGGATTGTATATACTAAATCGCCATGTTAATTGCTTTGCATGTGCCTTATAAGCCTCCACATTAGCATCATGGTTCTTAACAATATGTTCAATTTGTGCGGCTGCTACATCAAAATCGTTAGCATCATAATAATAACCATATTCTTTGAAGCGTTTGACATTATGTACAACTGGAAATCCCATAGTTATCCATTCTAAGAAACTATAATTATATTCATTATTAACTTGATGCTGAATAATAATTGCGTTTTTAAAGGCAGGTGCTGCATTAATTATATGGGCTCGTGGCATAAGTTCAAGTTTATTATTCTTTATAATTTCTAGATTCGGTGCTATAGAATTTTGGAAATAAGCGTTATCTTTAAATTTTATACCATTCACAGCTATAATCTGACCTACTAATGATGGATATTTACGATAATATGCTTCCATAGCCATAATAGGAATTAATGCATTTTTTTGAAAACTGATATTGGGTTCCATCATAACAAATAGTCTAGGTGATAATGGTGATAATCCTGTACTATCATATACATGACCTAATTTTTCAATAAAAATAGGTTCCCATACATATGGTGCTACACGAGTTTTTCCACATAGTGCATTTACAGCACCGGCATAATCTGCGTGAATATCATAATGAGGAGATACCCATATTTCGTCAATTTCACCAGCCACATGATGACTAAAATTCACATTAGGATAAAATGTTACAGTTTCAATATCAATGTTTAAAATATTACCTAAATACAATTTACTAACTTTGGCACCCATAGAACGAAAGAACTTACGAATATTTGGATCGCAACTCATACCCATTTCTACATATGCCATAATACGAAAAGGCTGTTGTGAATAAGTCTTAAAATCAGTCATACGAAACTTATGATGAAGTTTAGCATCTTTATTGTTATCGTTATTATCTACAAAAAGCCACGGTTCTAGTCCTGCAATTTCTAACATTTTGTAAATCACATAAATATTTTGAAATAAACCATTAGCCCATATATGGTCATCCGAAATACGAACAGTAGTCAAAAATACTCGAGGCTTATCATTAGATTGTATAGATAATGTACTTGGATATGCCGGAGTAATAGGTTGATATTTATTACCGTCACCGGCATGAATAATGGGATATGAGGATGTAGTTGCCATTTACTCTAAACAATCTCAAAAAGTGATGCTTAAAACCGCAGCAAATTAGTTGTTACCATGGTTCGTCAACACTTTGTTTATCTTGAAAATGTATCAGGTATACATGCTAATCAACCTGTATGTGTATATGAAGGAAATAGTTTTATTGAACTCAAAGAAAAATTCTTAAATTATCTTCCTTTTATACCTCCATCGGATGCCTTATTTGACTTTTATAATAAACGTTATGGGTGTAGTAATAAAATACTATTGAACAATACTATAACGCTTGATACTATAGATGATATTTATGTGCGTGCTCGTGTTAAGAATTCATAAAGCCTATATAAGATGCTCAACGAGCTACTATTATTGACATCCGAAGTTGTACTTTCGGCATATCCTATGTTAATTAAACTTATAGATACGTCTATACTTTTTCAAACAGGATTACGTATGTTTGTTTACGCAGGATTAGCAGCTGTAGTCGCAATATTAACTGGTAGTCCATTAGCAGCAGACACATTACTATCCTCCGAATCTATTGCTACAGGTATGCTAAATTTATTACATGTTATTGTAAGTTATACTGCATTTGACCAATTAGCCGCTGGTAATGCTATGGCTTTGTTTTACACATATCCTGTATGGAACATTTTAGGAGCGTCTGCCTTATTTGGTGAATCTTTACAACTAGCCTCATTACCATGGATAGGTTTGGCACTTGCTGGTGCTATTGCATTATCACAACCAACTGCTACTAACTGGACATTTATAGGTATAGTATGTGCCTTATTAGCAGCTTTAACTGAAACTGGTATATATTTATGGTTTCGTATGAAAAAAGAAGGAGAAAGTGACCAACCATGGACGAAGATGATACAAATGTATGGTAGCTCAGGTGTTTTTTGGGGTATAGGTGTAATAATTGCTGCTATATTTGGATTATTAGCCAAAAATACATTTGCTATTAGTGCCGGTGGACTAGGTAGTATATTAGCATTTAATGCTCTTGTAGGATTTGTAGGATACGCATTGCGATTTTATCTTGTAAATAAAGTGAATACTATAACATTTAGTGCCTTATCATTCTTTGGCATTATATCAGCCTACATGTTTGGTTGGTTATTTACTAACGAGGTGCCAAGTATAATTCAGATTACGGGTGCGATTGCGATTATAATAGCAAATACCGTCCTTGTAAATAAGGAGACAGTATGACAAGCCGAAGTGGCGGATTACTTGAGCTCGTAGCTCGTGGTAAGAAAGATGTGTTTTTTACCGCGAACCCTGTTATTGCCTATGTACATAGTGTATATATGCGTGCTGCTCCATTTACAAAAGAAATATATACAACGAAGCCACGCAATATCCCGGAATGGGGAAAATGGGTAGATTTTGATATTGATCATCGTGGAGATATTGTAAGACAATTTTATTTAAGAGTTGACCTTCCTACATGGTTGCCGGTTGCTGCGGCGGCTGTAAATCCAACTGGTATTGTGACTGATTCAAGTGGAGTAACATATGGATGGACAAATAATATTGGATTTCAAATGATTCATAAATTACAAGTATTTGAAGACCAGATTCTTATACATGAATTATATGGTGAACAGTTGGAATGGAAATTAAGACAGTCTAACTCAATTGCGACAACTCTTGTATTAGCATCTCAAGTTGGTAATCGACCTGAAACTGCTTTAGGTATAGCTCGTTCTGCTACCTTTGGTCAATTACGTGTACCACTGCCAATTATTGGTTGGCAACACTTAGATGATCCTGGATTTCCTACAGTTGCTATGCGGTCACAGCGTTATAAAATACGTATTTGGCTACAACCGTTGTCATCACTCATTGTAGCGAGTGATCAACGTATATATCCTCAACCATGGGGTGGTATACCACTACGTGTACAAGCTTCTCAGCATGGACCAGTTGATACTACTATGATTACACTCAATAAATCTGTTATGAATAATCTTGGACTTTCATTGGAAACAACGCAATTATATCTACCTGCGGATGTAAATTTATACTTGAAATCAACTATACTTAGATTTCCATTTATGACCACGCAATTCCAACAGTATATTATTGAAGATAATACAATGACCGCTGCCTTTTTTTCGCCTGCTGGAACTGTAAATTATACTATGGCAATTGATTTCATAGGTTCTGTAAGTCGTTTATTTTTAGGATTTCGTACTGAAGCCAATACTCAGGCTGGCAATTTAACAAATCTGCGACCACCAGGACTTGGTTTAACAGCTACAAATCAAATAGATGCTATTGTGCCAAATTTTATTACATCTATGCGATTAAATATTGCGAATATTGACCGTATTAAATCATGGCCATATGCTATATTTCGTGAAGTAACATCTTACTGGAAAAATACTCGTATGGCCCTTGATTTAGTTGATGCAAATAAACCTGAAGAAATTTATACTGTAACATTTGGAGGATATGAAAGTGATAATCCAGCTGGAACATTAAATTTTACTCGAGCTACAAATCCTATTTTATATCTTATATTAAATGCTATACCTTATGATAAAAGAATAGTTAGTCGTAAAACATACGCATTATTATACGCAGAATCTTGGAATGTATTTGAAATTCAAGGTGGACGTGGTCGTTGTATGTTTGATGATTCATAATGAAAAAATTGACGATTAAATTCAGTTAAAAACTAACATTAATAATACATTTATATTTCCTACTTAATTTCAAACAATGTCATCAAATCCCTCAGTTTCTTCTAATAGTGCCGGTTGGACTACTGTGCGTGGTCCACAACATCATATTCCTACTATTCAATTTCCATCTCATGCTGCAAATGCGTTTAGTAAGTCAAAACCAACAAAATCAACTCAAGTTCACTTTTCAGAAACAGCTGCTCAAGCATTTTCTCGCCCTAAGTCTAGCAATGTATCACATAATAATGTAGGCTTTTCTGACTCGGCAAGTGCTGCATTTGGGGCAGGTAAGCAGACAAAATACGATGATATGCCATCAGCATTTACACATGGTGGTGGCAATCGTCGTGATGATGAATTTGATACACAAGCAGCGTCTGTATTTGGAAAGAAACGTATTCATAAAGGAATGTCGTCTATGTCAGATTCATCACGAACGCCCATTGTTGAAACACGTAATAATATGTTTTCAAATATGATTCAGGCTGCTTTGCCATCCACTTCGTCAAATGTTACACCAGTTGATTATAATAAAAGTGCTCTTCGCAAAGCCGAACCAACTCAGGAAGATATGTTTCCTGCTCTTGTATCTACATAAGCAACAAATGCCGCTTTACCTAAAAAATCGTTTGCTGAAGTTATTCGCCAACGTGCTGCTGCGGACGAAGAGGAATCTCGTCGTAAAAGGGCAGAATATGAAGCTGAACGTCTTCGTAAAGAACAAGAAGAAATTAGTTTACGTCCAGCTGTAAGAAATATGCCATTTTATCCTAATCGTAGTCAAAAATATGAGGAATATGAATACGATGAAGAAAAGGCTCCTGAAATCGGTGATCTAGACTATGTATCTCCTTATGAAGCTCGCCGCCGTGAACGATCACGTATTCCAGATGCCGAGGAAGATACATATATAGAAGAAGAAGAAGAAAAGGAAGAAGATACTGCGGATTAAATACATAAAAAAATATAATACTATCATCAAAGGATATAATGAGTTTAGAACAAATAATGAATTCGCCACCCTTTAATTTTTCAATTACACGACAACAATATCCCTTTGATATGTCCGGTGTAAAATATAAAAGTCGTTCAGAAGTTTTAAATTTACAACGAGCTTGGGAAACCTTTGAACGTGTTGAAAATTATAATAATATTGTATATCAACGATTATCAGTTGGATTACGAGACATAATGTATTATCAGTTTAATACACGAGAAGAACTTAACGATTATAAAACTGGTCAAACAAATCATATATTGCGTTATCCATGGTTACCATCTTCTACATTTGATTCAATTAGTTTACAATCAGTTCCATATATAAAACCGTTAAATAATCCACCAAATTATTCATTTGCTATGACACGAGGTGCATTATTTTCAACTGCTATGACATCTAGTGATTATTTAGCACATCAAGCAGATTTAACTATTTATACACATGTTAGTACTTATAATTCTTTACATACATATAAATATATATTTCCTAGCAATGAAGAAAAAATGGCATACCATCGAGCTGAACTAATGGTGTTGAGTGGACAAGCAGGTTCTACTGCGAATTTGAATAACTGAGTTTGCTTTTTCTATAAACGTTCCATCGAGAATCCATTTACGAACTCGAGCATTTAATAAAGGCTCAATTTCATAAGAACATACAATTTTATCCCATAGATCTAATTGACGCTGTTGAATCATAGCATTTAATTGGGCTGATGTTGTTTTGTCCATTACTAATTATTCATTTAAAAAGAAATAAATGCTCAATTTTTATTTATTATACACGCAATGATGACATAATTTCACGTATATTATCTACATATTTAACTCGAGCATTTGCTAAGCAACCATTTGTCTTTGAAATAAGGTGCTTATCTTCTTCTGGAATCTTTTCAAGTGTGCCTATATATGTTGGATTTTCCATATTATATGTATACACTTTTCCTGTAGAAGATTCAATTAAATATACAATACCTTGTACACTAGCACGAATTAATGTAGATGGAACAGGCGATATTGACGACATTGTTGTTGACAGTTTACTAAACAAACTACATACATCAATTTTAGTGCTTTATCCAAGAACACGTATACCTCTATTGCCCGGTCCCATAAATGGTAATGAATCCCATAATGGTGAAAAATCACAATCCGCAACTTGACTTATCAATAGAAAGATTATGATAATTAAAATAAAAAATTTACCAAATACACCTATATCAATATTTGGTATATTCATACGTAACCTCTTACATTATAATGTGAAAAAAATTGATACATCGGACATTATAATTTGGTATGTACCCTTATCTTAATTTTAATACTTTCCAATATGTCTGTTCCTTCTACTGAATTTCTTCTTTCCATTGCTCGTTATATTCTTGCAGCCAATGCTGTATATAATGCCCCAGATGATATTCTAACATGGGCAAATCCTATTGTAGCAGATGCCGACGCAAATGCTACAGCATCACCAACAAAGGTAAAACGTAAGGCTAAAACTACTAAGACTGATCCTCTTCTACTACCAGTTGATTGTGTACCTACACTTCCTGTACAAGCAGATGACCCACTTAAGAATCATAAGTATCGCCTACAATCAATTAATAATAGTCTTTGCCAAGCTCGTAAGCGTGGTGATGTTGTTCCTGGAACAAATCCTAAGGATGAAGGCTATGTAAAAAAGTTCTACATTGAGGCACAATGCTCAAAGCCACCAGTAACTGGTCAATCACTTTGTAAAACATGTGCCAAAATGGAGTCTGAAAAGAGTAAATGCTGGCAAGGTCGTCTAGACCAACCTCTTGCTTACAATGCCGATGTAGTTGGATGTGGTAACTTCTTTGCTTCGTATCCAACTGGACTTAAGAATGATCCAACAACGGCTCCACCAACGCCTGCTGTTCTAATTCATACGAAGAATGGTGCTAAGGCTAAAACTAAAGCTGTAATTGCGACTCCTACAAATACCATTACCGAAACTGTAGCAGTTACTGATATGACTGTGCCTGATGCTATGTGGGAAAAAATGTTCTATAGTGGCAAGCCTTATATTCGTAATCTAAAAACCCAAAAAATTTATGAAATTAATCAACATACATCTGTCATTGCTGATATGGCACGTAAGGATCGATGTGTAGGTAAGTGGGTTGCTGAAAGCGGAACAATTGATCCTTATGGAGTTGACGATGACGAAGACGATGAGTAAATTATATTGAATTATAACATTAAAAAATATAAAAAAATAAATACATTTTTTAACACTTTTATTTTTTGTATTTGTTTTATACTATAAAATTTATTATAGACTGTAATGTCATATTATTCTTAATCCTTCCGGCTACTTCTTACTCACTGTGTCTACACATGAATATTAAATTCTAAAGAGTTAAATTAGGAGGTTCATGGCTTTGAACAATACAAGAACAATTGATGTGGACAGATTGTTTGTCCGCGATATCCTATTCAAGGATTATGGTAACGCTCCTATCAGCACTGGTAAAATTCTTACAACTCGTGGTGATGGTGGTATTTTTTTCCAAGATGGTGGCTCAAGTATAGCATTAAGTACAGGAGGTATTACAACTTCATCAATTGCTATTGGCTCTAATATATTTAATGATTTGTCCTTTCAAAGTACAAATACTGGTAATTGTGCATGTTTAGATTATATCTCGTGTGGGACAGCTTCAACCTACAATAATTTACTAACATTCTATGATCCATATACTAGTACTTCTGTAGCATTTCAAAAAGAATATTTATATTCTCAATCAACATACAATAATTCTACATTTACGACACAGGGTCATGAATTTGCTTTAGGATTTTTTCATACATTAAGTAATGGCGATACAAGTAATACAAGTCCAGATGCTACATATGTGCCAATTATACAACAAATTGAAATTCTCAAACAAGTAAGTACATCTACTGGCACCGACAGTAATTATATTTTACAAAATATTGCTTATATCGACCGCATTTGTGCTATGAATGGTTTATCTATTAATGGACCAGTAAATGTAAGTAGTATACAAGGTGGTTATGGTAATTTTAGTTCATTTGCCATTGATAAAGCCTCTATAAGTAGTTTATCGGTAAGTTCAATAGACGGTTGGGGATTTAATGATTTAGCTACATCTACATTACTTGTAAGTACGTTATTAGCGAATAATTCACATATATCTTCTCTTGTAATTAGTACATTATATGGAGGCTGGGCAGACCTTTCATGTTTGACAGCAAGTTCAATTCAAACAAGTAATATTTTTGGTGAAATTGGAGTATTTAGCAGTTTGACAGCAAGTTCATTTAATATACAAACTATCATATCTACAACACTCACTGATGTTATTACTGTTAGCACATTATATGCTAATACTGGCTTTATAACAGATTTAACAATTAGTACACTTCACGGTGGTTGGGCAGACTTATCTTGTATAAATGTAAGTAGTATTCAGGGTAATTCAGGATCATTTAGTACATTTGCTATTGATACAGCATCTATTAGTAGTCTAAAAGTCAGTAGCATTGATGGATTTACATTTGATAATACTACCTTCCAAAATCTAGCAGTCTCCAGTTTGGTCTTTAGTACTATTTCAGGAGAGGTTGGAACTATTTCAGAGTTAACAATCAGTACACTCTATGGTGGCTGGGCTGACTTGTCTTGTATTACTGCTAGCAGTATTCAAGGTGGTTCTGGAGTGTTT
>Ga0007870_1000429_pt1 | contig 13528 bp, 21 predicted proteins | sample CryBogCBH04Jul08_FD_71207 | JGI IMG/M metagenome (GOLD analysis project Ga0007870, IMG submission 71207) | Freshwater microbial communities from Crystal Bog, Wisconsin, USA - CBH04Jul08 | ecosystem: Environmental > Aquatic > Freshwater > Lake | place: Crystal Bog, Wisconsin, USA | collected...
CGTTGATCACAGAACTCTTTGACCATTCAATTTCATATCCTTCTGCTACCTTAACCAACGCTGCCTCCAGCTTCTTGATGCGATCTGCGGCTTCGATGCACTCGTCTAGTGGCTCTTGTGCGTCCTGCGCTTCGCAGTGCAACCCACAACCAACTCGATATTCGAGCAACCGCTTCACAAGATCATCAGTCATAGTCCTTCCCCTTCTTCAAAATCAAGTTCGACCTTGATGCAGCCAGTTCTTCTTGAGACTGCCGCTTCATCCGCACTTGCTCTTGTCGCATACAAACCGCCACTAACTGTAGCGCCATAGGTATTAATCCAAACTGACACTTTGTGGCGGGGGCGAACTTCGATGAGGTCGCCACCGCCCTCACGTCCGGGAATACGCATACCATCTAATTGCCAAGTAAAAAGTTCCCACCCAGTTTCGTATTTAATTGAGCCATGAACCGGATATTTGTCTGCCCCATCCGTCGCATAGATGCGAACTTCACGACCACCGCGGGTTTGATACTTTTTGTTGATGTCGATCATTTCTTCTCCTTTTGCAATTCGAGCATGGAGTCAAAGCATTTAGCCGCTATCTTTTCAAACTCATCTTTTGTGACAGTTCCAAGCTTTGCGGCTTCATCCCATGTTTCCGGCAAACCATCGTAAAATTCTAAGACAGTCGGAAATACCTTACCCTCCCCCTTCTTAGGCGGCGCAGGCAAAGACATCCAGTGGGTTGGATGCAAGTATTCACACACACCTAAAATGCGCCAAATTTGACCACCTTCATCCCTTGGGTCTGTATCCCAATATGCCCCAACCATCATGGGATCTTCAAAGACAAGAACATCTGTCCCATCCTTTGGCGCGGTGTCGATAGGTTGCCATTCCATCATTTCTTTTCCTTTCGCGCTTCAAGCATGGCGTCGGCAAGTTCATATGCGATAGTTGGGATTTTGTGCCATGCGTATGCTTCTATTTCTGAGAGAAGCCCCGTCAATGCCGCCGCTGCAAATTGATCGCGCAGGATTTTATTATCCCAAGCATCTTCAACTTCCTTGCCGGTGAATTTCATGCTGTTGATGTTAGTCATCTCTCTTCTCCATCAGTTGCTTTAGTAGCGAAGTGCCATGAGGCTCGTACAAACTACGGATCATAACTTCTCGAAAGTTAATACCGCCTTTGATTGGAAACTTATGCTTTGCCCATCCATATTCTCCACCAACAAACCTCTTTTTGGGTTCATAACATCGACTATCCAACGCTTCATTAAGTTTTTGAAGCAGGCCCATCTTTTCTCTCCAGTGCTTGACGGGCTACGGTACGGGCAAGCTCATTGGCTCCCCATAGGCCAAGGCTCAGGATCTCGTGCAGGCCATTCTCCAGCGTCTCAATGCGTTTGGCAGCCTCCCGCATGTCCATGCCCCACAACTCGGGGCCATGTTGCTCATCAAGATCATATGCCCATTGGCGAAGACGGGTAGGCAGTTCAGTCATTGGCTTTGTCCTCCAGTGAAGGGTTGATGATCTTGTTGGCGCGTTTTACTACATCGTCAGGATGTGCTTTGTAGAGATGCAGCAGGGATATAAGCCTTTGGGCTTTGGGCAACAATTCAAATGCGGTATCATAAAGGATCTGATTGTTGCTTTCCTTCAACGCCGTTAGGAATTTGCAATACTCCTCGACGTGGATCTTCATGTTCTCAAGATCTTCCACATAAGCCAGCAAATGCGACCGGTCTTGCGTCGCAGCGATGTGCTCGGGGACTTCAAAGATCGCCTTTGTAGTGCGGATTTCTGCGTTAAGGATGCTCTTCCTGACCGGCAAACCCAGTTCGATCAGTTCCTTGCGTTTAGCTGCAAGCTTGCGCCTGCGTTCAGCAATCATGTGATTAATGCGGGTATGTTCAGCACGAATCACTCGTTCCATACGCTCGTCAAATCGCCGAGTTATGGTCCCGAATGCTTCCTCAATCTTGATCAGTGCTAGGTCCGTTTTGTTCATCTGTATCACCGGATGTTATGGTTTCGACTGTGACTACGCAGGGATACTCCCCCTTGACCCATTTGGCTACTAAATATTCGCATTTGCTGTCATCTATTATTCCGACATGAACTAGACAATCGCTTACTGCTTTGATCGTATTGTCAAGGTCACGTTTACGTTTGTCAGGACGCACAACTTCTAATGTGAGTTTGTATGATCCTTCTATCTTGCGGTTGCCTGCTTGAATTTTTGCATTCATGACGGCTGTTTTGAGCCAATCTGTATACACCTTACTCTTGTAAACCTTGCCAGAGGACGCTGCCCGCCAGAGACGATTGACGCTCGGGGGGAAAGCAAGGAGGATCTTAATCTTCATAAAGATCCGGCCTCAACCTCTGGCGGGGTATGCTGGTATCCTTAGAGACCTTGGACAAATGCCTGAACGGCACATGATCCCAGAAGGATACTGCTGCTTTCGTGACCCCGAGCTCCTTCGCCAGGGCTGTGATAGACCCGTAATGAAGGAGGACTTCGGTCAAAACACTGGTACGTTTGCGTCTCATGTTCATACCATATATGATTTTCAAAGAAAGTCAAATTGCCTGTTGACACGAATCAATCTGCGTCCTACAAAGAGTCACCCTACTACGGGAGAGCGAAATGAACCTAGTGCCTATCGAATACCAATTGGAAGAGTACGAACTGCCAGAACATCGGTTTGTAACTGGCACCCTTTATATCGAGATCGACCACATTGATGAGCTTCCATATGTGTGGGGATTCGATCTTGCTGTTCGCGACGAAACCACCGGCAGGACTGGAAGCTATGACTTCCAAGCTGATGCGAAGCGCGACGATCCTAACTGCAAGGAAATCCAGAAATTTTTCCACCGCGACCAGAAGTTGATGGATGACATATTCGACGAATGCGCCATCGAAGGCATGTGGTCATAACAAGGAACCAACCCAATGAAAGCTTCAGAGACTATCGTTGAATTAGCCACCGCCCTTGCTAAAGCTCAGGGTCAGATCGAAGATGCCACAAAGGACGGGATCAACCCTGCCTTCCGCTCCAAGTATGCAGATCTGGCCGCAGTCCGCGCTGTGATCCGTGAGCCGTTGGCGGCAAACGATTTGGCCATCATGCAGTTCCCCCGCACCCGGCCAGGGTATGCCGAGGTCGAAACCATGCTTGTCCACAAGTCTGGGGAGTTTGTGTCTGAGACGCTGGAGATCCCGGTTTCCAAGTTCGACGCACACGGCATTGGCTCTGGCATTACTTATGGCCGCCGGTATGGCCTGATGTCGATTCTTTGCTTGGCTGCCGTGGATGACGACGGCAATGCGGCTGTTGAGAAGGCCCCGGTTCAGCAGCCTGTTAAGAAGCCTGCTCCCAAGCCTGAGCGCATGGAGATCTCAAAGGACGAGGCAGACGAGGTTGCCGACATTCTGTTTGATGCCGCTTATCAGGGTACAGAGCACCTCACCAAGACGTGGCGTTCATTGGAGCAGATCCAGCGCAATGCTATTCCAGCAGATGCTGTAGCGAAACTGAAGGCAGTCGCCGCAGACGCAGATACAAAACAGAAGGATGCGAAATAATGTGTAACAGAATGAAGCCACAGCCCGAATCCAACCCGATGGCCTATGACATGACATTGCGGGATCAGTTCGCGGCATCCGCCTTGGCTGCTCTTATTGGCCGTAGTTTTTCCCAAGACGATGACATGGAGGGGGCTGTAGACCGGGCGTATCTATATGCCGACATGATGTTGTCTGCCAAAGAAGCCTTCGAAGATGGGGGTGCATAATGGAACAGAGAACATCTGCATGGTATGCAGCTCGACTCGGGAATGTTACTGCTTCACGAGTTGCCGACATCATCGCGAAGACAAAGACCGGTTACAGTACTAGCCGGGCCAACTATATGGCAGAATTGGTTTGTGAGCGTCTGACGGGAGTCGGGGGGGACTTCTATCAGAGCGCCGCAATGTTATGGGGGACAGAGAAGGAGCCTATGGCTAGGTCCGCTTACGAGGCCAGTGTGGGAGCATTGGTTGTCGAGGTCGGCTTTGTCCCCCATAACGCTATCGCGATGTCTGGCGCGTCTCCTGACGGTCTTGTCGATGATGATGGGCTCGTTGAGATCAAATGCCCCAACACATCTACACACATCGATACGATCTTGGCTGATGCCGCGCCAGCGAAATATGTCACCCAGATGCAATGGCAAATGGCCTGCACAGGCCGCAAATGGTGTGACTTTGTGTCGTTCGACCCCCGCCTTCCTGAACAGATGCAACTCTTTATTAAGAGGGTACAGCGGGACGAGGCCATGATCGGCCAACTTGAATGGGAAGTTACCTCATTCCTGAATGAGATTGAGTCTAAAATTACCCAACTGAAGGAGAAGACCAATGGCCTATGAGAAGAAAGATTTGACGTTCGCGATCTTTAAGAACAAGAACATGAAGCATGACAAGTCGCCTACCCTGGCGGGTTATGCCATCATCAATGGTACAGAATACTGGATCAACGGCTTCACCGGAACGGACAAGAACGGTGACAAGTACATCAGCGGATCTCTGAGGGCCAAGGATGCCCCGGCGGCTAATAGCCAGAAGGCATATGTTGCCGACATTGAAGAAGATTCTATCCCATTTTGAGGGTCAGCCAATGGATAGCAATCTACCACTATCTGAACAGTACCGGCTGATTGCCAAAAAATGGGTCGATGCTGATGCTGCCGCTAGCATCTTGGAAGAGACAAAGTCTGCCTATCTTTCAAGCTGCATGCTAGCTTTGGGTGACATGCCTGTAAGCCGGGCCGAAATGACCACAAAGGGGTCTAAGGACTGGAATGAGCATGTCATCTCTATCGTCGAAGCACGTAAAAAAGCCAACTTACTGAAGGTTCAGCTTGAGTACATCAGAATGAAATTCAGTGAGTGGCAATCACTTGAGGCATCCAAACGCGCAGAAATGAGGTTATAACATGGACGAGAATCAAGAAATCGCAGATAAGATCATGAAGGTTTCCGCAAAAATAGAAAAGCTGCTCAAGGACTTCCCGCCACCGGAAGCTATGGCGACAATCAACTACTGCTTTCTAAAGATGATTCTATCTGATAACCCGGGCCTGATCCCTGCGCAGGCAATGGCTGCGGTGTTCATGAACAATATCGTCAATAGTCTGCAAATGTTTTATGAGGACGTTTTAGATGACGATGAGGATGACTTGGACGAAGAAGCCCCAAGTCAAGCGTTAAAAAACTGATGAAACGGATTCGGATCACTGCCAAAATGAGGGCTGACATTTTCTTGCGGCATGAAGGCATCTGCCACATGTGCAGCATGAAAGTGTCGCCCGGCCAGGAATGGGATGTAAGTCATGAAATACCTCTTGAGGCTGGCGGTAAGGACGATGCAAGTAATTGGCTCGTTGCTCATCGCAAGTGTCACCGGGTTCATACTAGCACTGTTGATATGCCCTTGATTGCAAAGGTGAAGAGGATTCACCAGAACCACATTGGGGCGTCAAAATCCAAAACACCGCTCCCTGGCGGGAGATTCTCTAAATGGAAAAAACGTATGGACGGAACAGTTGTCCTACGAAATGAAGGTGAAAGCACATGAGATTTTTGGTCACCATGAACATGCCAAACGCAAATGGCATGGAGATTCATCAGCTTACGTTGGAATATCCCGTTGCTACACAAGCTGAACTTTGTGCCCTGTTGAACAAACAAGAGTTCATTACCTTCCGGATCTTCTACCGTAGGAAGAACCTAGATGGTGAGGTTTGGTGGCAGGATCGTGGCGACATCATTATCAACACGGCTTGGATTGGAAAGGCTCAGGAATATTTTGAGCAGGAACCCGATCAGGATCGTGACTCCAATAGAAGCCAAGCATTTGTAACCCCCCGGAGATAAAATGGAATACTCAGAGATAATGAACGATGCCTTGGTGATTGTTGGCCAGCGAAATGCTAGCTATGGCAACATCAAAATGTGCATGGATAGAGCTGCGGTGATCGCTTCGGCTATTACGGGGCTACATATCACCCCCCATGACGTTGCGCTTATCCTGCATGCTTTGAAGCTTGCTAGGCTAGGGGAGGATAGGGCCAACAAGGATCACTACGTGGATGGCATCAATTATCTTGCCTTTGCAGGGACGTTGCTGCCGGTCCCAGTTGCCGCGCCAGAAAAATAGGGGACGGGTATGTTCGAGTGCAAAGAGGTATCCGCAACCGGACAGGCCCCAATTAAATTTGATGAGCTTACTCCCCTGTCATGTCGCTTCGTTGTGGCGGGGGATAAGCCATCGGATTACTTGTTCTGTGGCATGCGAAAGAAAGTTCGATCGTATTGCCAAGAACATGCCGATAGATGCTATTATAAACTTGTCAGAAAGGATGAGGCAAATGGCGGCGTGGACAACGCTTACTCTTTCTGAGATCCTAAGTGCAACCAATGTCGGCGTCCTGCGTCATCATGAATCAATAAAAGATGGTCGAAAACCAGATCCTACCTTAGACCCCACTACAAACCTTTTGTTTATGGACATCGAAGGTGCGCTAGGGGAGCTATGCGTTGCTAAAGTGCGGGATAGGTATTTTTCTGCAACCGTCAACAACTTTAAGGATGCCGATCTTGGGAAGGATGTCCAAGTCAGGACAACAGCCAAGCATCACTATGGCTTGATTGTGCGGCCTAAAGACAATCCAAATCACTTTTACTTTTTAGTGACCGGGATGTCCCCTACCTTCTGCGTCAGAGGCTGGATGAAGGGATCTGATGCAATGCAAGACAAATACATGAATAAGCCAAACGGACGCCCACCAGCTTGGTTTGTGCCTCAAAAAGATCTAAACCAGGTAACAATCAAGATAAGGAAACTGAATGATGATGCTCCAGCTTAATCCTCCATTGCCTGTTGAGACGCCCAACGGGAAGGCCTTAGCCCATATCCTAATCGACTACGGGCCAGATCACGATCTAGTTTGGGTCTGCTTTGATGTCCGTAGCGAAGTTTGGTGCTGGCGAAATCAGGACATTCGAGCAGAAAAAAATATCACTTTTGGCCGTGTGGCTATTTGAAAATAGGATGAACTATGCGAAACTAGACAGGTCAAACAATAGTGTTTGGCTTATAAGCTGGCTGGCTCGGTGTCTGGCTGTCTTGTAGGTCTAGCTGTTGTGTGGCGTCGTAAACTACTTGCCCCAGTCTGTTCGGTCAGGCTGGGGCCTTTTTTTTAAGAGACTCGCAACCATAAAGTAGCATTATTTGGAAGCCCTGATGGGCTATTCCCGTTGTCAGCGTAGCCCATGCATTGCCAAGTTCCGCTGGGGCTTCCACCACCAATCTCCACACTTGTTGAAGAATAATATAAATTTGCTCCAGAAATTTGATCCCCCGGATATACATAAGCCCCATGTGGCGACCCAGATCCCAGCCAAGTTAAAAGTGCATATGTCCCAACAGCACCCAAAGAGGTTGGCGGGGTATATCCAGTAGCTGCCGTTGTTTGTACGGTATTATCCGGGAATTGAAAACCGCCAGACAATGAATGGACTGTTGCACTTGCAACAATTGCACCTGCTGATATATCACCGCTAGTAATAGATCCCCCATAAGTGAAGACATTTCCCGCACCGTCTATACGGAACTTAACACCAGAAGCCGTATACGCACCAAAAAAATCAAAGTTGTAAACACCAGACGCCGTTGTAGCGATATAGGCAGAACAATCATGAGCGCCAGTTGCTAGTGTAGCAGTGATGGCATTTGCCGCTGTTGACACACTAGTATTCAGTCTGGTGCCAGACGTTGAGGTCGTACCAATTCCTACATTTCCACTTCCATCAAGACGCATGCGTTCTGCACCATTGCAATAAAATATTTGGGTATTTGCATATAAATTAGTTCCAGTAGCATCAGAACCGCCCGGATTATAAAAAACACCAAAACCAGATGGCATAGATATTCCGCCGCCAGATATGTTTAACCGTGACCCTCCAATAACTGATGATGTACCGATACCAACATTAGTTCCGTCAAAAACAAAATTACTTGATCCGCCAAGGAATCCGCTGCTATTGTATTGAACTTGCGTACTGGAGCCTGCGGCTGCTGCCGGGCGCGAATCTGAGAAGTACATATTCGTACCATCAGACCAGATATTGCTGTTCACTGACCGGATAACTGTGACAGTGCTGCCACCACCGCCAGATGCGAACGTGACCATCCAAGGGCCGCCTGTAGCGTCAGTGGTGGTATTCCGAACAATCCAATTGCCACCGACACCCGAGGGGATTGTGTAGGTCACATTGTTGGACATTGCACCAGAGATGGCGATAGCCATTGGCTGGTATTGCGTCAGCGTCAATGTCACCGACGACACCCCAGTAGCATTGAGCGACGTTACCCCGCCAAAGGCCGCATCAATGTATGACCAGTCATTATTGACCGGCTGATCCCATGTATCCACATAGGAGCCATTGGCGGGTTGTATCAGGCCCTTGTTAGTGGTCGTCATGGATCAGTCCTCACAGGTACTTGTTGGCCAGCTCAAGCGCCTGGGCGACATGAGTGTCGGGGATGTTGAGAAGGCTCTCGGTGTTGCTGTTGATGTTCTTCTTGGCGCGGTCAGCGGCAGCTACCAAATTGTCAGAGATCCGGCCACCAGATTTGCGGCCTGGGCGTTGCTGATTTTTCAAGCGTTCCGTATCCACAGGGTTAAGGGCTTGAGCCCCGATTAAAGGTGCTGTTCTTTGTACCGCGCCAGCAATGCCTTGGGCCGCTTTTGATGGGGTATATTGAGGCAGGGGAGCTGCTATATTTCTAGCACCTTTGCTACTTGCAACCGTGCCAGCGGCCCCAGCCAATGCCGATTTCCACGGAATTCCGCCACTAATCGCAGATTCCAAAATGGCTGTTCCAGTTGAGGGTTGCTGCCCAGCTTTAGATGCCAAATTATCAAGCTTTTGCCCGAGGGGAACCCCTTTAGCATTAAACGCACCTAGATCGTGGAAAGCATCCATCATATCCCTAGCCCCTCCACTTCCCTTGGGGCCAAAGATCAAAGTTTTACCATCGAGTGATGGATCTGTAGGATTAGACCGGAAATACCCATCATAAAGCTTGTTAAAATTCTTGTACGTAAATTGATCATTAGGGACCATATCAGCCGCATAAGCCTTACCAACAGAAGCCCAAGCATTCGGATCATATTGGCTGACAGCTTTTTGGAGATTTGCAAGATTCTCCGTATCTTTACCGCCTTTTTTAGCCGCAGATTTGATAATATTGGAAAAAATAGTATCAGAATCTTTGAAGCCAGGGGCGTTTGCTATGGGATTTCCAGTGATGTTGAAAATGCTATCACGCTGATCATACAGATCTTTGGCCTGAGATTTGACTTGACCATAAATTTGGCCAATTTTAGTCCCGCCAACTTTAGTGGCATATGTCTGCATGTCACTATCTAATGCAGCCCTCAAGCTTTTAAGAATATTGTTGTCAATTGCACTTGCCCCAGGTGCCTGATTCCATGTGATCCTATCAGACAAAATTTTCTTTAAAGCTTGCATTTCAGAAAATGTAAGCCCACCGTTTTGAGCATTCAGAGTCAAAGCTGAATTTGCCAAATCCAAAGTAGGATTTATATTTCCCAATTTGGCTATATTGCTTTGAGCTTGTTTGATAATTTCAGATTGTAACCCCCTAATGGGGACAACCGCAGATGATTGCTCTAATGCTCTAACGGGTTGGTAAATGCTGTTCATCTGGGCTTCAAACCCAGTAGGTTTCGTTGCATCGGTTGCCCAATTTTGTACCGCGTCTCTAATCGCTGTTCCTGTAGATTTCCTGTCAGCAGTTCCGACAAAATCAGAAATTTGACCCCCAATTTCACCGAGTGTTTTTTCTGCCGCTTTTGGAACTTGCGCAAAAAAATCTGCTTTTGTCGCCAATGTTTGTAGTGGACCACCACCAACAACGCCGGACGCAAGTGATGTATTAGCTTTTGAAGCTAAATCACCAGCCTGTTGCGCAGCAGTTGGGCCTCCCGTAAGCGCCAACATAATAGGATCTTCTGCTCCAGGCGCAATTTTTGAAACAACAGACTTCACTACAGGAGCGGCTGCTCCAAGAATCATGGGGGCAACTTTAGCACCGGCAGCACCAAACGCAGCGCCAGCAGTCTTTGACATGAGATCATCACCTTCAGATGACCCCATGATGGCACCTTGGACCACGGGATTTTCTAAGGCTGTAGCAGTCCCCCGCAATGCACTGGGGGCAAGCCCGGCCCCTTCTCCAGCAATAGTGCGAAGACCAAGGCCACCAAGTCCACCAATAGTCCCTGCTGCGGCTAATTCTTCTGGCCCGGCAAATATAGCATTAGCTAAAGCTGGGACAGCAGATGCCGCCATCCCGCCGCCATATATCCAGGGATGCTGTTGCCAAGCTTGTTCATTTGCAGCTTTTTGCTTCTCTACTTCTTTAAGGTACTCTGGATTATCTCCGCCAGGCATAGACATAGTTTTTGCGGCAGCAATCAATTGAGGGGAATACCCAAGTCCAAATGCTTGGGCGGCCCCACGGCCAAAAGCTTCCAATCCACCCACATTAGGTTGACCAGTGGGAGCTGTATCAGCCAAAAATTTATCCGGGTCAAAAGAACCTTGCGTCGACGCGGTTTCAGTTAAGAATTTGTCTGGATCAAATGTTTGATCAGCCATTATCGAACTCCAAGCCTTTGAAGGATGATAGCGGATTTTGGGTCATTTGGGTGATCTTTAGCCCATTGCGCCGCAGCACTGGCATCAGGGCGTTGAGCTGCCGCTGGGGTTTGGTTCTGTGCAAGGGCCGCAGATTGGGAAGTATCAGACTTTTCCCCATAATTGGGGACAAATCCATAACTTTTCATAAGGCCTTCAAGATATTTGGGATCGGTTCCACGGGCAACAGGAATCTCTTGAAAGGCATTTTTAATGAACGGATCAGGTTTCGTAGTACTGGTCCATTCATTCAAAAACTTAGGAACTTCTGTGCCAATTCCTTTATTTGCAAAAGCCTGATCACGCGCATATGCATAGTCCATTTCGCCTAAAGTTCTGCCAATAAGAGCATATGCCGCAGCAGGTGCCATCTCTGGTTTAGGAACAGTAAGCATTTTTGCGGTAATGCCTGCCTTGGGAGCACGACCCAATTGACTATCACCAACGCCATCAATAGCTTGTGAAGTAGCAATCTTCAAAGCTTCATCATTGGGCGCGGCATTGAAGTTATCACCCAAAGAAATGCCAAATTGACGACTCCAATCTCCCAACGTAGCTTTCAAATCTGTCAAACGACCCATTGAGTTGTCGCTGTAGATTTGAGCTAATCGCGTCAACGCACGTCTTTGAGTATCATAATTTTGAATTCTAGCGGTAACGCCATCCATATAAGTTGAGGAACCTTGCACATTTGCCCTATTAATTTCTTGATTTTTGGCTTCTTGAGTTTTCACAGCATCGCGAAGATACGTATCCATGCGAGTTTGTGAGTCAAGGGCATTTTTATCTTGTTGTGCGGCCTCCGTGTCTTTGCCTTGCATTCTCAAAGTACTGGCAATAGCGCGATATTGATCAATTTGAGCTTGCATGGCGTCGGGGTCCCTATTGCCAACCAAACCAAATTGATTTTTATTTTGTTTTGCATATTCCATAAGTTGAGTAGGGGACATGTTACGCACATCATCCGAAACCCCTAAATTAGAGGTTTGTTGCGCAATTTGCGCACTGTCTGATTGCGGAAGGGGTTGACGATTTTGTTGAGGCGCTGCCGTACCGGAAACGCCAGGCCTAGAGAATTCACCCGGTTGAGTTACTGGAGATGCAACAGGCGGGATTTCTGTGCCAGGTGTTGGAATACCAAGGACTCCCCTAGGAACCTTAAGGGAGTCAGCTATACCACCCACTGCTTGCATATATTGATTGGGGGAAACAGTTTGACCAGTTGACTTATTAAAGTAAATTGTTTGTCCAGTTTTTGGATCTGCCGTCACAACAAATCTGTCTTTAACGATGTCAAGGACATTCTTTGCCATTGCAGCTTGCTGGTTTTGTTGCGCCATATATGCGCCAGTGCCGCCGAGAAGTCCTTCACCCAGTGCCCCGCCAAGGGTAGGACGCTGAGATGCCAGCATTGACCCCAAGAACCCAAGCGCCGGGACAAGGAAGCTGGACGAGGTAGCCTTATCAATCAGACCGGAACCATCAGATGTAGTGCTAGATGGTGCGCCGGGGCCAGCCATCTGCGATGCAGCAGCGCCCATGTTAGTTTTAGCCTTACCCGTGACGGGCGCATATTTGCCGTCAGGGTCAATCATAGAAGCTTCTTGGGCTCGACGCCCAGCATTTACGCCTTCATTATGATAACCCAGATTGTTAACTGCTGTGGCAATATCAGACTTATTTCCACTTTGAACTGCTTGCGCCACTGTTCCTGGCAAACGCCCATAATTGTAAGTCGTTGATGTAAGGGCATCTTGTGCGCTGGGATCAAGCTTGTTCCAAGCATCATCACCAACTGCGGCCCGAATTTGTCCTTGCGATTCCATTTTTCGCCGAGCAAGATCGCGTTGGGCATCCTCCACCGTAACCCGAGTATTTTCATCAACAGGTTTGACAGTCCCGTCCGGCAACGTAACAGTATCAGATCCAAAACCAGTTCGGAGATGGTTTACATCCCAATATGGAGTTGGTCTAAACCCTTCATGTTTTGCAATAAGCCCCATTGTAGAATCGGATTCCAAAGATGGAGCAACAGGCTTTTGATCGACCACAAGCCCCTTCGCCTCGACGGGGATACCAGTAGGCTGATCTATTGTGCCATCAACCGGGATAAGGCCAGGGGCTGCTTCGACCACATCTTGACTGATCGGCAAATCTGCGTCGCCGCCCTTCTCAAAATGTCCACGAGGAATCAATCCGCCACTGGCAAAGCCAAGCGGGGCCATCAACAGCATCTCACCGATATCACCACCAGCCATACCAGCCATAGCTCCGCCCCCTGCGGAACCAAGTCCCATCATACCAGCAGCGCCAGAGCCAAGGTCATATAGACTTTTAGCTGCCCCTAATCCTTGTGTTAGTTGCCCCAATCCGCTTTGCGGAGATCCGGGAGTTCCGCCCATTTTTGGTAGAGATAGCTGGTTAGCTTTTTGCTCGTTAATTGTTTCCTTCAACGGATCACTGGTAAGATCATAAGGATCTACGTCTCCACCAGCGGCATATCTACCGGGTACGATTAACCCGCCAGTGGCCGCAGCTGACGGTGTGTTCATCCAATCTTTAAGATCGGAAAAAACATTCTTGCCCGACATGCTGCCCTGGCCACCGATTAACCCGGCAGATGCTGGCGAATCTTTGGTTGCCGCCGTTCCCATAAGGCCAGACTTCCCAAAGTTGTAGAGACCTTGAATATCCTTGCCCGTCTGCATAGCAGTTGACATGCCAGATTGCGGAGGAGCCCTAAGCGCAGGAGCAATCA
>Ga0007870_1000432_pt1 | contig 13481 bp, 16 predicted proteins | sample CryBogCBH04Jul08_FD_71207 | JGI IMG/M metagenome (GOLD analysis project Ga0007870, IMG submission 71207) | Freshwater microbial communities from Crystal Bog, Wisconsin, USA - CBH04Jul08 | ecosystem: Environmental > Aquatic > Freshwater > Lake | place: Crystal Bog, Wisconsin, USA | collected...
TTCCAGGCTCGTCGTATGCAAGCCAGATTCAAAGCGGGCCAAGGTAAGCCAGAATTAGTGCACACCTTAAACGGTTCAGGTCTTGCAGTAGGTAGAGCACTTGTAGCCCTGATTGAGAATAAGCAACAAGTCGATGGCAGTATCTCCATTCCCAAAGCTCTGCAACCCTATCTCGGTGGTTTGGATACTCTCAAGCCGATCTAGACAGAGTAATCAAGAAATAGCGATCCCAAAGCTATAATTGCCCTTCGGTTCGGAGAGGTGGCAGAGTGGTCGAATGTACCTGACTCGAAATCAAGTGTTGTTTTTATGTTAACTATTTGATTATAAAGGGAATTTTCTTATAATTAGTAGTTAAAAAACACAGCACAAACACAGCACAAAACACGATTCTTTATTTGGTAGAGTTACACTACAAGGAATTAAATATTTCATTTGAATATTTAATTTCAGATAGATGATTAAATCTATGAAATAAATGAAAAAAGAACAGTTCAACACAGAACGATATTCAATCTTTGACGGTAAAGTTTTTCTCTACAAGAGGAAAGAATCACCTTTTTGGTGGTGTGGGTTTCACTCACATAGTCAAATTATTAGAACATCTACAAAACAAGTTGATAAATCTGGGGCTGAAAAATACGCTAGGGATTGGTACATCGAAAAAGTAAACCAAATCAAAACAGGTGAATTTGTTACTAAGAAATATTCATTCAGTAAGGTTCAAAAGTTAGCTTTAAAACATTACGAGGAATTAGTCAGTCGGAATATTCGTAGTCAAAAGACATTAGATGGAATTAAGGGAATTCTTACATCCAGAGTTGAACCATATTTCGAAAAGATTGATGTAAAAAACATTAATAACACCATGTGGCATAAGTTCAAAAGTCACATTCTCGAGGAGTATCCAAATTCATCGAGAGGAACACTCCATCAATACAAAAACGGTATTAGAGTTGTATTAAACGAAGCTCTACGACAGGGATTTATATCATCATTACCAGAATTTAAAGATGAATATCAAAACAAATATGTTCCTCGACCTTACTTCACATTTACCGAGTATAAAAAATTACATAGTTCAATTAAGTCACACGCTGATTCCTTAAAGAAAAAAGGAAGATTGGAACAATACAAAAATGCTATGGAGTTGTATGACTATGTAATTTTTTCTACAAATACCGGTATGAGAGTAAGTGAACTTACTAATATGAGGTTTTGTGATGTCAAGGTTGTTAAAGAAAAAATCAATGACGATGAACAGAATATTTTGATTATTAGTAACATCAAAGGTAAACGAGGAACAGGTACTTGTAAGAGTTTTATTGGGGCTTACGATGCTTACAAAAGAATTATTGATAGAAGAAAAATCAAAGATCCAACTACATCAACTGAGAAAGTGTTCCTAATTCATCACAGATCATTGTTTAATACAATTTTGGAAAAAACAAAATTGAAGATGGCAAATACAAACCCACCAACAAAACGAGATTTTGTATCGTTACGAGCTACATATATCTGTTTTAGGTTATTGAATGGGGCTTCAATATCTGATGTGAGTTTCAACTGTCGAACGAGTAATTCGATGATAGAGAATCACTATGCCAAGTACCTGTCTGGTGATTTGTTGAAAAATATAAACAAAACGACTTGGGAAAAGTAAATCGAAGAGGGAGGGATTCGAACCCTCGAAACCTTACGGTTTGCCACATTTCGAGTGTGGTACATTCGACCACTCTGCCACCTCTCCAGATCACATTCTAAACGAATAGGAAGTAATCTTTCTCTGTTCTTTAAACCTTCCGTAAGTTAAATAGTATCTGTACCTTGTTTTATGGATAAACTATTGGAAACGGTGATTTCCAAATCTTCTTAATTAAGAAGGAAATATGAATAAAACAGATATTGTTCGTAAGGTATATGAGAACTCAGACAAGAAGATACCAATGAAGGATTTGGATCTTATTGTGGAGAAAACCTTTGATTTAATTTCTGAAGCCATAAAACAAGGTAAAGAAGTTCAAATTTCTGGGTTTGGATCATTTTCACTACCTGAGAGGGTGACAAAACCACTAATCAAAATTCGTAAAGTGGTAAATCCTAAGAAATGAAATCTAAGTTCGTTTACACAGAACCTAATGAACAATATCGGGAGTGGTTAAAAACCAATCCAATTAAGAAACTCACTCCATCAGATGAGAAAAAACTGGATGATGAGATTCGAAAGAAAATATCAGATGAATTAAATGTAACAGGTGAATTCGATATAGCTGAGTTCATGTTGTTACATAAGTGGTATGAAGTCAGAGAGTTTGTTTCAAAACAGGATCCCAAGGATATAGAAGAGGTGAAAAATCTGATCTGGAAACCTAAAGGTAGAAGTGATTTTAGAAGAATTGTTCCAGAATTAGTTTTAACAAGTGATAGTCTGGATATTAGAAAAATCAATTTTTGGGGAGAAGAAAGTTATCAATCCTATACAACTAATGATAAGTTCATTAAACATTGGAACATTCTTCGTGTATTAATCTCTTCCTCACGACATGATGGAACAATAGGTAGACAGTTGAGATACCTCGTCAGAGATAAGGTAACAAACACATATCTTGGGATCATTTGTATTTCATCTTCAATGATGAACTTGGCTGAAAGAAATAAAGAAGTATTCGGTGGAGAAATTACTAAAAACAAGGAAGCCAAACAACACTTTATTGATGCTTTCTCTACTGGTGGTAAATCAATTAATATGGCTAACGGTCAAACCATCATGTGTTGTCAACCGTTTGGTAGATACTTTAATGGTGGGAAATTATTAGCTTTACTGTGTTTAACGAAACAAGTAGCTAACGATTGGAAAGAAAGATACGGTGACACTCTTGTTACAGTTGAAACAACTTCCTTATATGGTGAAAAGGAATCTACACAATACGATGGTTTAAAACCATTCTGGAGAAACCTAGGTAAAACAAGTGGTGATACCCCACTTAAACCAACGGATCAACTCTGGAAGGAATTAAGAAGATGGTTAAAGAAAAGATATCCAAGTAAATATCATCACTTTATGATCCAAAGGAATGAGAAGGGTATTCAGTCAGTTCGAGATAAGAAGAATGGAATGATTTCTCGTTGTTATCAATTACTAGGTATTGGAGATGTATTAAAAATTTCATCTGGTCATCAACGAGGAGTGTTCTTATCTAAACTTTATATAAATTCAGATTTATTCCTACAAAATAAAATTACCGAAAGTGAATTGATACCTTCTTTTGATAATTCACTTGAAACATTGGTAGAGTTTTGGAAGTTTGGATTTAAAGGTGATACGAAAGATTCATTACATCCAGAACTTGAAAAATTAGCTAGTAGTAAGAATAAACACAGTACCAAGAACAGTCCGGCCAAGACACGATTACAAACTTTAATTAATAAAGCCAAGGAGAAGGGAGAACCTCCTTACATTGACTTGATTACAGATTGGTATGAACCAATGGCTAGGTTATCGTTGGCTGAAACAAAAATACAGTTTCTTGGTCAAATTTCTCGTTGATAAATTTAATAATTGGTTCTTGAATCTCCTGTTCTCTCAGGAAGAATTCAATCTCTGAATCTAAATTAATAAAATTAATCAATCCATTATCCAGTATCTCAACATCATAATTATTGTCTGGTAACTTTAGAAAAGTTCTAGCATCTAATGTGAAGTTGATATCACCAGAAAAATATGAATTTTTGATAATTGATTCTGAGATGAATGGATTTGAATTTTCTCTGATACTAATTCTCGAGATAAATTGACGATAATTAAATACCGAAACTTTTAGATTTGAATCTTCCGTAAAGAATCTAATGTGAGTGGAGTCGGTAGTTGTGATGGTGTCACCAATAGCTTCAACATATTTTTTATCAAGATTGAAACTCTCAGATGGTGTTGATTTTATTTTAGTTATCACCTTGTTAAACAGATTCATCACCTCTGTTTCTGTAACATTAACCAACCCATCAAGGTTAAAGAGTTGATAACTTTTTTGGTTAATATTCAGATTGGTACGAATAACCAAGTCTTCATGTTTCTCTGGTTTACCGAAAATAATAACGGTAGAGTTTGGTGTAACTAGGAAGGAATCACCATAGTTACCGTATTTCTCAATTAGTTTTGAATGAATCTTCATTAATCACCATCAATTTTTCTTTTGAGTAATCCTGTTACCTCAATATCAGCGTATCTCATTAACCGTTTTATCTCCTTGAGATGTTCTTCAATCTGGTGATATTTTTTAATGATATCGTTTTCTGAGAAGTAGATGGTGATACCTTTTTTCATATCTTTCATCTCTTCGTATACCTCAACAACTTGAATATCGTCATCATCATCAATTTGTTTCCATTGACGAGCTTCTTCCAATTTCAATACAGGGTGAATTAACCCCTTTTTAAATTTATCTTTTAGTTCCTTATCCTCTAATTTCGATAATTCCCAAAGTGTGTTGTATGCCGGTGGAAGTAGTTGAACATTGTCATAAAGAATTTGTCGTTTGGCTATCTGACAAAGATTACTGATTGTGGTTTGGCTCATAATCTTTCTTTCGATTAAGGCTTCACGAATTTCTTTCCACTTATTTTTACCCACTGAATCCGTGTAAGTAGCGTGTTTATTGATGATGGTGGCTACTTCAAGAATGTATTCAGCTGCTTTGTTCCATGTATTAGTAATTTGATTAATGACTATTTCAACATCGGTTGATTTGGTAATGGAGGTTGTTTTCTTGTTCATAATGGTATCTCACCTTGTTATGATAATAAATGTGAGTATATTCCGATACAGAGGTAAAATTTGTTCACAATATAAATCTATTTTCACTATTATTCGTATGGGAATATCTCCGAAAAAAACTGATGAAATGAACCTCATCAGACACAAAATCTTGGATTATTGTAAGGATACCCCTCGTTCATTAACTGAAATATCAAACTTCCTGGAAATGAATCGACACACTTTGAGAACGGGTTATCTTTATCAAATGGTTAAGGAAAATCTGTTGTATTCCACTTTGAGAAATGAAAGTAAACAATCTACTAGGTACAAAAAAATATGATTGAATCTAATGAAGATGGTTTTTTACAAGAATCAGATTTTGATATTCAAAATAATATTGATACCCTGAAGGAAAAACTTCAATTAATTTCTGACTTCACATCGTTGACGATTCTGGATTTATCTGATGAGGATTTGGATTCATACGATGAAACTATCGGGGTGGTTACATCGTTACGAAATGGATTATTCATTAATTCAGATGAAATTATTAAGAATCGGGAACTTCATGTTTCTGACCCAATAAAAGATCAACTATATAAAAAACAAGAAGCCTTGATGAAATCATGGGTATCTTTCAACTTATCCGAATCCATGTTTCTCAAACTTTATCAAACTCACACTCAATCGTTTACGAATGAATCTAAATTGGTGAGAGAAGGTAGTGATCTATTGTTTCAAATACTTCTTGAACAGGTATCATTAATCACTATTTTCAATATTAAATTAAAATCCAATGTAATTTTAGATTTAGAAGATTTTTTATAAACGATATCGAAATAGGTTACCAACATGGCTGACATGGCATCAATCAACTTACAAACTCAAAAAAGGAGAAAACAGATCTTGGCCTTTTGTAAAAATACTCCAAGATCTTTGAGTGAAATTTCTGAAATATTGGAAATGAATAAACATACAGTTAGAACAGGATACTTGTATCCAATGGTTAACGAAGGATTACTTACAAAGACAGTTGAGTTACCAATGAGAAAGAGTAATAAGTTTTTAACTGTCTAATTTTCTTCGACAACCAATATCACCAGTTTCTTTCTTTTAACTTGGGTTTTAACTACCTTAGATAGTTCATTTAAGTATCCATTGATGATCTGATCCTTTAAGTCAGATTTCACCTTCATCGTGTAGATAGAATTTTTCTCTAGTCGTTCTAGTTCTCTTTGATTCATTCTTCTTCACCATCAAGAATTGGTTCGACTGTTATTAGAACTGAACCATTCTTTAACATCTTCAAACTGAGTGGTAGAAGTTCATTGAAGAGATAGACAACATCTTCTTTGGTCATATCGGGTTGGAGATCACAGGTGTAAAACTTTTCTTTTTCTTCCGTCATAAAACGATGGAAAGACTTAATTTTTAGTGAGGATTTCTTCATAGTTCTTCTACCTCATTCAATACAGAAACAATACCGTTCTGTTCAATATTTGATAACAATGAATTGATTGCTAGGCGCCCAAGAGTAGATTTTGGAATCTTGGTGTAACTTGATACTTCATTGAATCTTTGATTCAGTTCATTCGATATCCTAAGAGGAAATTGAATTTGTGGTGTAGCTGATACGAATAGTTGTGTCATTTGTATTTCCTTTAATTGGACATTTAGACTAAGACCATCACGAACTCAATACTAGCGATGGTTAGAACGACAAGTTAGGGATTACTTGGTTCTTGTGGAGTATTTATGTCATTTGATATCTCTTGATTGATAGTGATATTTCACAATCCATAGATACAGTTATGGCTTATGTACCGTTTACAACTCATTTCAAACGGATATAACTTTACTCACAGCAATTCACCGTTTGTATCCTCTCAATTCAAGAGGAACGATTTACATTCAATCAACACCTTCTCGTCACCATACATAAAACTGTTACCTTCATATCTGGTTACATAGTTGGTGTGTTTCTTACCTAGTTCTTTTTTGTAGGATCGAAGCCATACTTCTGACTTGATACTTTTTTGTAGTGATTTTTCTGAATACTTTTTCCAGTACCTTTTGAGGTTGTCACTCAATTCATATACATTGGAGTTCTTTGGTATTTCAATGAAAGCATGAATATGAACATTCACACCCATTTCTTTATCACCACCTATAAATGGTACAAATCTCATTGTTTTATTACCAAGTTTTCGTCTGGTAGTGGTGATTGTCCAATCCAAGGATTTCAACATTCTTTGGAATGACAGTTCATTTATTGACTGTCGGGATATCCCAGACATGTCTATAAATCCCCCATTGAGTTTAAAAACAGCTATGACCCATTCGGAGTCAGATTCACTCAGAACCTCGTTAATCCACTCCCTAATCGTTTTTGGCATACATCGATTCCTATATCTATCTTTGTATATAGGCTGAATTTATTGATATCAACTGGTAAAGATGAATAAATTCAATATTTCCCACATTTCCGTTCCGGAAAAATTTCAATTTATCGAGTTCCGGCCAATTAAATTTTTTTGGATATTTTCAGTTTGACCTGGTGAGGTTTTTTCTTATAACAGTGATTGAACTTACTATTCCCTAATCATCATTTTTGATTTGTTTCGGGAACATCATTTTTATGGTGGTTTTGACTATTCCCAAATCGTCATAATTTCACTATTCCAAATGACATGATTCGGGAATGTTTACTCCGTGGAAGACGAGAGTGGAGAAGTGGTATACATTCATCTTTACCACCAGAATCCATTGCCTATTGACTTGACAACCTGTATTCTGAGTATGTACCCCTATGAGATTAGATAATTAATCTAATACCAAATATCCAATAGATCCATTCACTTTAGTGAATATTGATACGAACTTGTGAGTATCAATAGATGTAAAAGCTTCTTAATTAAGAAGCTTTTAACTAACTTGTGGGGTGTGTTCTCCAGAAGTCAAAGAGGTTCTGAACACCTTCCTTTATGAGTTCTGGAACTCTAATACCTAATATCAGTTTTCCTTCTTTATTGAGTAGGAAACAAACTTCAATTTGTTGTATTTCTTTATCGGTACCACCATACAGAACAACTGTTCTAATGATTGTGTATTCGGGATAGTGTTTGTGAATATAGTATTTTTCAATTTCATCAAAGTTGTTTAGTTCTTCAATACCTTGATTTACATTAGTTGATTTTTTACCTTCGATGTTTATTACTTGAAGTCTTTCACAATCAATTAGTACCAAATCAGGTAACGAGATTATTGGTGTATCTTCGTCTTCCTCAGAAACATCATCTTCATCAGGAATGGTTTTACTGATAGTGTGATGAACACCTTGACGATCAATGAAATATCCTCTTTCACAGCCAGCATGATTTTCATAAATTGACATACCTTTTGTAAAACTCTCAACTACGATATGAACAAATATCGTTCCAAGTTTTTCACTATTAACCTCATAGTGCCAATAGTCAGGTGGTAATAGTCTTGTATTTAAATCTAACCCTTCAAGAGTGATACCTAGTTTTGTAGCTATCAAGATAAACTTGTTACTACCTTGTATGTGTTTTTGAGATAAACCGTGTTTGGTGATCTCAATTTCCCCACTCCAACCCAATGTTCGTAGAGTAGATGAAATGAGTGACAAAGCTCCTATATTTGGATCATGCCCCAATCCATCATTCTTAAAAAGTCTACCTGACACGGTAATTTTATTTTTATTAACCTTCACTATATCAATCGGAACATTTCCACGAGGAGGTTTTCTCATGTTGGATTTGTATTCGATCAATTCATCAATCGATTCCCAGGGTTTATCAGTTCTTTCATCGAACTTCTTACCTATGAATTTGACACCTAGTGTTCTGTAACATCTACTACCAAAGATATTGGTTTCGGTAGGATCTTTCTTTTGTTGAATCTGAAGGTTGTATAACATCGTCTTATCGATGTTGGGATAGAAGAAGTCAATGTAGACAAATTTACTACCTCTTTGAAAAACACCGGTGTTACGACTTTCACTATCATCTGTTTTTGTTTCTTCAACAGCAAAGATCGGTGTATCAGAAACGATTGGTTCTTTATCTTGGTAGAAAACCAGAAAATCCATAAAACTGGATTTACCACTTACATTCTTAATGAATATTTTTTCAATCGATGTTGATCTGACGCCAATTAATTCGTAGGTAAAACTGAATAATCCTGAAGGTTCAAGAATTGGAAGAATCCTCAAATTATCAATGAAACAGGTGAGTGATTTATCTTTTATGAACTTTTCCACTATGAACCGAAGAACATCTAATTTTGGTCGTTCTTCGGTAAGTATCCAGAGGTTCATTTTTTCTTAAAGATTAATATGTATTGATGTATTTGATTGGAAACATAAGCATATGGATATCCATATGGATATAAATTAACACCCTGATCAGCCCAGATCTTTGTACCTAGATAATATAAGTCATCAATCTCATTTAAGGAAGTAATTAAATCAGCGTGTAATAAGTTTAATTCCTTTTCCTTTGGTTGGAGATCTTTAATGAAAACAATCAAATGACCCTTGTCTTTAAGGATTGAAAGTGAGTTTTTTACACTTTCTTTAAATACCTTATAAAACTCTTGAAGTTCCATATTACCTAGATCTGACTTCAAGTTTGTATATGGAGTAGGGGAGGTGTCACCTTTTTTCTTTACGGCTTCTCCAGTTTTCTCTCTAGCCATCATGTCACCATACGGTGGATCAATCAATATGAGAGATGCTTTTCTGTCACCAAATATTTCACTCAGTTTCTTCTTATCCTTGAGAATCTCAATTGAATCACCTACAAATGTTTCCTGTTCTTCAAGGTTTAAATATTGGTTAGCTTCTTTGTATGATTCAACAAACTGTTTATTCAAATCTATACCAATACACTTTCTTCCAGACAGGGAGGCTCCTAACAATGTACCTCCTACACCCATGAAGTAATCAAAAACTAACTCACCTTCCTTGGTAAAGAATTCAATTAGTTCTCTTGTAAGTTGAGGTGGTTTTGGAGAAGGGTGAATCTTCCTTATATGGTGAGCATATGATTCCTCACCACTTGTTGGATATCTCGTGTTGATGACTGAGTTTAAGAAGAATGTCCATTGACCACCGGATAACGAATTAAGTGGATTACTTAAATGATATTTCTTACCGTCACTCGTTTGAATTACTTTCTTAGACGATCCGATCAAGTGAGAATTTTTTAAATCCTTTTTAACCCAACTTGGTAGAGATTTAATCTGTTCTTTTGTTAGATTTGGTTCGGCTGGTAATTGGTCTTTTTCTAAATCATTTTTAATGATTCGTGATTTATTTTTTATTTCCTTCGTTTTATTGGCAATGTATTGTGAAAATATTAATTCAAGATCCTCAATTACTTCATTCGAGTGATCTTTTAGGGATTTACTTTTAAGTAAGTTATCAAGTAAATCTAAATTTAACAAACTATCGGGTATTAATTGTTTTTTCATTTTTCGATTGTAAAAAGGAGTTCGTTGAGTGTGTTTTTTATTACATCACTTGTTCGTTTGTATCTACGGTATGGAATTTTCTTTATCTTTAATTTTTTTGGGTTTCCATGTTTTTTCAGGATCTCTGAAATTTCTTCTTCACTCATCAATCCTTCGTTAGAGTAACTAACTACGATGTATTTAAACTTTGATTCTTCAATAAGTTGTTCAAATGCTGTCGACACCTTATTCTTCTTACAGTAATCTGAACTAGCGTCTGGATCATTTCTAATACCTGTCACACCTCTGATTTCTGGGTTGTCGTACCGAGCTACCGTTTCCAATAAGTGATAGTTAGAAATGTATTGTCTACCGTTATACGGTGGATCCAAATAGAGAATATCTCCTTCAATTACCTTGATTAAATCATTCACATCTTGGTTGTAGGATTTATTTTGTTTGTCGTTGTTGGTAACTGGATACTTAACTGGATCCAGTCTTTTGTGTGATCTGTTATCCCAACCTTTCAGATAAGCCCCATATGTACCAGCAATGTTAGATACAAAAGGTACGGATTCAATGATTCCAGCTAGTAGATAGAAATACTCTAATTCGTTTATTAATTTTTGATCTCTCCATGAATTGATGATTTGTCGGAAAGCATCTATACGAAGAGCATTTTCATTAGTGAGGTATTGTCTTAAACAATTTTCTGTTGGAGAGTAGTTGTCGTGTATGAAGGTTGGTTTCTGAAATTCATACTTCGATACATTTAATTCTATTAGATATAGAAATGGATCTTTACCAATTACCTTCTTTAATTTTTGATAATTCGGTTCACCTTGATTCTCAATCGTAGCTTTCTGAATGACATAGGAGAAATACAACAAATCATTCGAAATGATTTGAAAGTCTTTTTTAAAATATCTACCTACTGATCCAGTTCCGGAAAACAAATCACAAAAAACCCGTGTATTCGATTTGAAGGGATCTATGACAGAACTAATGTCATCAAGTAGGTTCGTTTTAGATCCTATGTACCTCATATTACCTATATTTCTTGTGTTGTTCTGATTCACTCATTCTATCAATAATGAGTAGGTTTACCTTGAAGTCAGTTCCTGATTACCGTGTAGATGGTACCTACACCACAATTCAGTTGTTTACTGATAGCCACGATTCCCATACCTTTCTCTCTGAGGATCTTGATAGCGTTTTTCATACCTTCATTCATGTTGGAGGGTCTACCTAGTTTTTTACCCTGAGATTTGGCTCTATTAATACCCAAAACAATTCGTTCTCTCATCAAGTTCTTCTCATATTCACCAAGACTAGCCATCAACGAGAAGGTAAGTCTTCCAACGGAGGTAGAAGTATCAATACCTTGTTTCTGTATCAGAATGTCAATATTCAATGAATTCAAGTAATTCAGGGTTTCGATACAGTTTTGTAAACTTCTTCCTAATCTAGTGATATCAAAAATCATTACCTGTTCAAATTTCCGTTGACCAGCGTGATTCAAGAGTAGATCTAAACCTGGTCTATCTTCTCTTCCTTTTGTACCCGATATCCCGTTATCCGTATATTCCTGAACTATCTCGTAATTCAATCGATTAGCCAAATTTCTTAATTCAATAAGTTGATTGGTGGAATCTTGTTTATTAGTGGATACACGAACATAAATGGCTATTTTCTTCACGATTTTCCTTTATTGATTGTTTAATAAAAACTATAAAAATACAGCACAAAGACAGCACAATTCTTCCTGTGTGTTTTACAAAGTATTGATTATAAAGGAAATAAAGTTATATTCGTTTCACTCGAAATCAGGCGTAGGGTCAGACCTACCGTGGGTTCGAATCCCACCCTCTCCGCCAATTTAATAGGCATTACAAGGGTTAGTGGGAATACAAGACCCTTCTCACAAAAAACTACCTTTGGTTTGTTTGTTACTGATAGTTCGCTATCGGCCACTAATAGAATCGGAAATATTGAAAGTTTTTGTCTTTCGAGTACTTTCTGGTGATCGGTATCATTACGCTTAACGTGTGTTAAAGGATAGACAACTCAGATGGATAGAGCAGCGCCTACAATTGCCAATTTTTTAAACCCCGCTCTATCCTCTTGTACTGTTGGGTATATCGAAGAGGTCCTAGAGTTCACCGACCATGTCGAGGGTGGTTTTTATGCTGTTGTGCATGAGATTTTGGAGTCCCCATTTTGGCACTCCCAAAACTTTCTTGATAATCCTTACAAGCCCCTTTGTTTAGTTTTGGCTAAAGAGATTGATGCTCTATCAATCTCTAAAGCTGAGCCCGCCTATCATTCTCGCCAGCATTTAAAAGATGTTTGTTTGATGCTGTCATGTTTACTCATGCAGGATCAGTGTTTTAGCTCAGGACAAGCACCAGAAAATCCTTGGGAATCCTCGAGAAAAGAAAACTGGTTGTTGCTATTAGCAGCAATTGGTCATGATTTTTGCCACCCTGGCTTAATTAATAAAGCACCATTTGAAATTGAAAAAAATAGTCTGGCGCTGTTGGAAGTTTTTTTCAATCACGTTCAGATAGATGGCAATCTAAAAAAATCAATTTTTACTCGACTGTCGCCTTGGATTATGGCTACAGACCCTGCTGCTTATCCCGCACTGCTAACTAAATTTATTAATCAGGAAGCTTCTCATGAGGACTGTTTGGCCATGCTACTTGTTGAGGCAGATCTTATTGCTAGCGTGCTTCCCGTTAAGGGTCAGCAACTAGGCGCACGTCTAGGAGAAGAGTGGAGGATTGCAAACCCGTCTAGGGCTGAATCAGTTAAAAGTAGTAGGGGGCGTATTAAATTTCTAGAGAATCTGAGATTTATGAGTCCTCATGCTACAGCATTGAGGGTTGAGCAAATTAGGCTGAATTCGATTTCTGCTTTAGCTAATCTCAAATTTAGAGACTAAATCTTTCAGTCTTGCAGAGACTCTAGCCAATTCTGCTGAAGATTTTTGGATCTCAGAAGAACCTTCTGTAACATTCTTAGAAGCCATGGCAACAGACTGAACCGTATCAGTAATAGTGGCAGACTCAATCGCAGAGCCTGAGATACTGCGAGAGATTTCGCCTACAGTTACGGCTTGTTCTTCTACGGCAGCAGCAATGATATTGGAGATATCGCTAATATGTTTAATGATCTGGGTAATTTCCACGATCGACTCAATGGCGCTATTGGCATCGGTCTGAATCACTGAAATCGATTTACCAATTTC
>Ga0007870_1000434_pt1 | contig 13441 bp, 14 predicted proteins | sample CryBogCBH04Jul08_FD_71207 | JGI IMG/M metagenome (GOLD analysis project Ga0007870, IMG submission 71207) | Freshwater microbial communities from Crystal Bog, Wisconsin, USA - CBH04Jul08 | ecosystem: Environmental > Aquatic > Freshwater > Lake | place: Crystal Bog, Wisconsin, USA | collected...
GCTTTCAAGTTCCGTTCTTTGCGGCGGCAGTTTCACTTTGATAGCTATTACGATACAACCAATCATTGCTGCCAGCAACAGCATACTCACAACTTCGAACGGTAGCAGATAACCATGTTCGGTGGTGCTCAACATCTGGTTGCCTATTTCGCCTACAGTAGGCGCTATCGCAGGTTTATCATTTGCAGCAAAATCCTGATTATTGATAAAACCAATGGTCAGTCCCAATCCTATTGCGGCAGCCAGAGCCGCAAAAAACACCCGGCTGAATTTGGGGTTCGTCATCAGCGCACCAGAGCCCTGAGTGAGGAATATGGAGAAGATAATCAACACCACAATGCCGCCCACATATACCACTATTTGCACAGCGGCAATAAACTCGTAGTCCAGATAAAAATAGAGCCCGGCAATGCCTATGAGCGAAAACAAAAGGTAAACTGCCGAACGGAATATTTTTCGGGCTGTTACTGCCATGATACCGCCTCCCACAATGAGGGCTGCAAGCATGTAAAATAGGATAACCGATACGTTCATTTTAATTAGTTTTATATTTATTCAATACCCTCCATCACCTTCGAGCCCGGCTTGTTCAGTGTTTTTTTCAGTTGCTTTTTGTCGTACACGCTGTGTTCGAAGTTTTGCCCCATTTTTATGGCGTCCGACGGGCAGGATGCCACACACATATTGCAAAGGGTGCACAATTCCAGATGATACACAAAAGTATCCAGCGCCTTTTTCTTCTTGCCGTCTGGCTGCAGCTCCTGTTTTGTGATGATTTTGATGGTGCCGTTGGGGCAGGCTATTTCGCAAGCCTGGCAGCCCGTGCAGCGATGCTCATTTTTGTCATCATGCGGCATAATCACTTCCCCCTTGAACCGGTCAAACATCGTGAGCGTTGCCCGGTTATCCGGGTATTCCCAGGTTTGTATCTCCTTCGGGTGCGTAAAATAATACCCTGTCAGCTTCATCCCTGTAAGCAGGGATTTTACTGAGTTATATACGGTACTTATGTAATCTTTTAAAAACATTTGCTTTGTATTAATTACCCTAGACTTTTATTCTTTCAGACTCTCCGGATAATCCGGCAACAAATTTAATATTGATTCTATGGTTCGCCAAGTATTCTGAAAAGTATAATTTTCCAAATAGTTGGGCAACTCACTACTTCTGCCATGCACAAGCCAATTTCTGTACGTTACTAAATTAAGAAACTCTAAATAGACCGTATTGTCAATTGGTTGTATTATTTCCTTGAATACTGGTTTTATATGCTGATACATCAATTGTTTGTGTCCTTGCCTCACTGAAGGGGCTACATTTCGTCGGTAAGAATCTCCCATTGGCGATTTTCGTTTCAGCACATTTCTAAAATAATAGACAATTTTTGCTTCAAAAGATGTAACCATATCCACAATAAACTTACGGTTCAATTCTAACTCAGCTTTCTTTTTTACTATAATAAAGTCATCATAAGTAGAATACCCATAAAAGTTTCCATTACTTGAAATGATAACATTATTTAAAAATTGTCTATTTATTTCTTCAATACCCATTGAGAATTTCTTAAAAGTAAATTCAAATTCCTCTAACACTTCCTGAAAAGATTTTATGTTATTGGAGTAATTTTTCATAAATTCTCTTCAAATATTTTTTGAATGTTTTTTTCATTAAATTCCATCAATTCCATCGGAACTGACAGGGCTTTTACTATTTTCCACTCGTTTTTTTCTGTCAATACCAATTTTACTTTTTCAGTTGGCATAACCATGTCTACCTGACCGTGAAATCCATAATTAATAGTGCCCAATGGATTAAAGTATATTTTAAATTGCTCCGTTCTTATGGTATAATTGTTTATGATGTACGAGCCTATGAAATCTTCCGATATCTTTATCTCATCTTTTTCTGTTTTCACATCATAGCCTGCAGCAATCAAGCTGGTAACAATTATTGTATCAACATAATTATACAGCCTCTCAACGGCATCCAGCCATTCTTTTTTTCTTAAATCCCAGTCTATTCTTTTTATTTTCGGATTCTGAAGTTCTATTCGCTTCTTCTCCAAAAATTCAGGGAAAGACAATGTTTGTTTTTTGGTTGGCATTTTGACTATCAGTTTGATATAAAAATTACATTAATTGATCATTTTTCTTTGATTGGTAGTTGGCAGGCTTTAATCTCTCTAGTTTTTACATGTAAATACTCAACCCATGCGGTCATTTTATATTGTTCTAAAGACTGAGAAGAAAATTTAGCTAGTGTATTAGCATTATAATTTGTTTCGATAAAAACTCCATTTTTAAGTTTTCTCGGTGTTAGACAGTTTTTGTCTTTTATGAAATTTTGTGACATTATTTTAGAAACATTTCCTTCGTTATCAATAATTATATTGAGAATCATTTCTAAAACATCTTTCCAAGTTTCTACAATGTGTTCTTTGCCATTTATTCTCACGTTTTTAGGTTTAGTCCCAGTGAAGTCTAACCCATTTGTTTGAGATTTAGCTTTTTCAGTGTTTCTAACAGGTTTCCTAAAATCATCATCCATTTGAAATTCTTTACTGTTTGTCGATATCGTTGGGGTAATAGAATTATTATTTGAATGGTTAAAAATATCTCCTCTTTTCCAAATCAGGGCTGCATCTCTATAAAGGTCTTCACCTCTAGAAAAAATTGCATATTCGTCCCAAACAGGCAAATGAAGATAATTCTTAGTTATAGCTAAAGTCGAGAAGGGTTCTAGTCCTTTTTTCTTTTTATTCCAATCAGCATCACGCAAGCTACTATTCAATCTCCCTTCAATCAAAGTTAAATTTCCTAAAGTCAATAGTTTATTGTCTAAATTATCTTCTTCTTTTTTTGACATTGATATATACCAATGATTGCGCCATTTTTTCGGCAAAATATGTTCTACAGTAAATGTTTGAGCGCTCAATTTTTTATTATCATGAAATTTGTGTGATTGCTGAAAGAGCGCAATACAATATAAAACCTCCTTGCTATATTTATTTACAAGTTGCGTATTTAAAAATGATTTTTTAAATTCATCGTCATCAGGAAATCTATTTGAATCATCTTCAAACGAAAGTAGTTTTTCCTTAAAAAAATCAAATGTAATTCGTTGCTGTTTCTTAAGATCCAGCATAATTGAGATAAATAGATTATTATAATTTTTAGTTGTCAGCTTGCAAATTGTTCTTCTGACAAGATACGACTCAAGGCAAGCAATAATTTTTTCTCTATCTTCTTTATCAGTAACATTTTTATAGACAAATAAGACTAAAGGGAAAACTGTATTAATTTCAAATTCATTGATTATATGAAAAAATCTTTTTTCGTGTTCGGAAAATGAAATATCGTTTAATTCCTCACCCACTGGCAGTTTTTCATATATTTTAGCATATTCACTCAGTTCTTTTGCAAAATTCAATAAATCTTCGTTAGATTTATCTTTAAGATATTGTTTGAACTCTTTAAATAGTGTGTCAAGTTTAATGTTTCCTTCTTTAATTATTACTAGAAAACTATAAAGGTAAAGTTCTATAGTTGTTCTTATTACTCTTCCAGAAGTTTTGTTTGCTTCCCAAAATTCTATTGTTTCTTCATCTGTTTCGAAAATATTCTGCCAATATTTTTCATAGTAAGGTGTAAGATCAGGAAATGAAAATAAATAATTTTTGAGTAGCTCCCCTGTTGTAAGTTTAACTCCTAATGAGTTTATCGTATCAAATATTTGCTGCATGTCATCATTTGCAGTAAGCGCCATATGTATTACAGGGAGTTTCTCCAAAATGATGTTAATGATATCCCTTATTTTTTCATGCCTAATACCGTTTTCCTTTAGTTTTGATTTAAAAAATATATAACAGGCAACTATTTTATTATTCTTTAGCACTAATCCATTATTACCAGAATCAGAAAGTATTATTTGTTTAAAATACTCCGCATCTACTTTGCTATGTTCTATCCTTATATATTTCTTGCCCCATGAGTCTGAAAACATTAATAATCTATTAATCCAATTTTTTAAGTCAACATCATCTGACGCATCGTGCAATGCTTTCAGCAAAATACATACTGTCGTGAGCCGTTGTTGTCCATCAATCAATTCATAAATAATTGGACTGAACCTACCTGTATCAGTTTGCTTAACAATTATTGTTCCAATAAAATGCTCGCTATTATTATTCCCGGAATTTAATTGTTCTAATTCTTCTTCTATATCTTCCCATAAATCGTTCCAGTTTACTTCGGTCCAAACGTAAGCACGTTGAAAAAAAGGAATTTTAAATTGTTTTGAACTGTCGTCAAACAATGTACGTAATTTCTCCTTTTGTGCGCTTAACATATTATTAAAATTAAAACGTAAATTTATTGATTACTTCATCAATAAAATAGCTAATCAACTTTTGCATTTTTGCCTTGTACTGATCAAGCATAAAATTAGAATCCTCATTCATGTGTAGCTGTATCATTTTGTCTACACCTTTAATGTTTTCTAACAAATCAAGAAATTTATTATATTCATTTTTCTTCATTGCTTCAAAATCATTTTACATAATACTTTTACTTACATTTTCTTTGCGTCCTTTCCGCCTTTGCGTGAAACAATTAAATTTTACAAATGCCAGCCCATTATTGCAATCAGTGTCACCAATATGGTATTCACCATGCTTATGGGAAGCAAGTATTTCCATTCAAGATTCAATAACTGATCTATGCGCAACCGGGGGAATGTCCAGCGGAATTGCATGATCAGGAATATGATAAAGAACGTTTTTCCAAAAAACCAGATCGATGAAGGTATCCAGTCCATGATACCATTGAATGCCTGCCAGGTACCCAGATGAAAAGGCATCCATCCACCAAGGAATATGGTGGCTGCGATTGCAGAAACCACGAAAAGGTTGATGTATTCGGCAAGGAGAAACAACGCAAACTTCATACCCGAATATTCGGTGTGATACCCGCCGGTTAGCTCCTGTTCCGCTTCAGTTAAATCAAAAGGAGCGCGATTGATTTCTGCAGTTGAGGCGATCAGGAAGATGACAAACGAAATAATAACCGGGATATGTCCTCTCCAAATCCACCATCCTGTTTCCTGTGCTTTTACAATTTCTGACAAACTGGTACTGCCCGATAGTATCACAATGGCTATCAAAGACAGACCAACCGACAATTCGTAGCTCACTATCTGGGCTCCGCTCCGCATAGCGCCGAGCAACGAAAATTTGTTGTAGCTACTATACCCCGCCATAAGAATTCCAATTACAGCCATCGAGGAAACCGCCGATACATAAAGCACGCCTATGTTGATGTCGAACACCTGAAAATCTTTGGCAAATGCTATGGGCGCTACAGCGAGCATAGATGCAGTAACCACAATAACCGGCGCGAGGTGAAACAGGAACCTATCGGCATAAGCCGGTGTGATACCTTCTTTGAATAATAGCTTCACGGTATCCGCCACAATCTGGAAAGATCCTTTTGGACCAACACGGTTAGGACCAAGCCTTATTTCTATAAAGCCGGCAACCTTTCTTTCCATATACCCCAGAAAGAAACAAAGCAAGACCAGAAAAACCAGCAAGAACACACCGGTTATCACCAGATCTGCGACCAGCACCAACGTGCTGTCGTGCAATAAACCTTGCAGAAACTGGTGTATCTGCCCGGCTATGTATGAAAAACTAATCATAAGTATCGTTTTCAGTGTTTTATTTATTTACTAATTCTAAATAATGGCTACCGTCAATTGGTGCGACAGTGTCGCACCAATTGACGTATTATGCGTAATATTTATTGAATATTTTATATCTGCAACCTCTCTCTGGGCGCCTTTAGCCAACCCGACCATTTTCCTGATATCAGGAAAATGGTCTGTAACCTTCTCCCCAGCCTTCTCACAGGCTGTTTTAGCCTTTTCAATTGTTTTAAAAAAGTTCTCCCATTTTGCATAACCCAGTATTACCTGCAATTCTCTTGCACTCCAACATTTAATCCCCTGGATTTCATGTGAGACTTGCTCAAATTTTTCAAATAATTCCTGAATTAATTCCTTTTTCATTAGCTTGTTTTTGCTTTTAATCTTCTATAACTTCATATTTATCTATAATGCATTTTCTATTTGCTTCCTGAACCAACTGGTTTTTGATAACTCATTTTTCTTCAAATTCAATTTCTCTAAAAAACTTCTTTCGGAATCCTTCATTGGATAAACTTTATAAAAAGTTTCAAAGTCATCTGATTTTAAAATTTCATTAAGCGCTTTATAGTCAGACTTGAATTTCTTCAAATTTTCGCTCTGTTTATTTTCTTTAAAAAACGGATAACCGTCTCTGGCTTTCGCAATTCCGGATACCAAATCCAATAAGAGTTTGTTTTTATCGCCGATGATATGGCTTGTATAACCAGGTTTATCAAATTGTATATTTCGTGCAATGCAATATTCCGAAACATTGTCAGGATGATAAACGAGGTTCTCAATGCTGTAGTAGGGGAGAATTCTCAAATTTGAATAGGTCTGCAAAATCAAAGCTACTTCATCGTCTGTCAAATAATCCCGGTCAATCAGACCTAATGTTTTCAGGTTTTTTGATTTGGTAAATACATCCAGTTTGTCAATTGCAGTAAAGAAAAAAGTATTCGTAAAAGAAAGATCATTATAAATTGCCGTGTCTGTATTTTCAGCAAAAACTATTCTTTTGTCCTGAAACACTTTATCAATAAACTGTTTCCCAACAGCCAGTTCAAACACCTGGTAATCCTTTTTATCCGATGGCTTTATGATTTGTGGCTTGTCAAAATCCAGATCATCAAAATCCAGAATAACAGCATCAGTCGCATCGCTGGCATAATCTATAAACCCAAGCGAATGCGATGCCGTCCACAATTGGCAATTATCCGGTATCCAGTTTTCGGTTATTTCCTTGATGAGGTTGTATTGAAGTTTGGTATTCAGGTGCAAATCCAGTTCATCCAGATAATAAACTGTGTCTTTATAATCTTCCCTTCTTACTAATAGATTAAGAAGAATATTGACCACTTCTTTCTCACCAGCGCTTAATAAATTATAATGAATTTCAGACTCGCCTTTTCTGAAATTAATTTGGGCCGCATACTGTTCAGTCTGAGGTGTAATTTCAAGCAGGGTTAATTTGGTTGCGTCATCAGGTGCAAAGATCCGTACAAATGCATCATTTATTGGTCGTATATAGCTATCGAATATTTCATCTCTGGTGCGTTCACTCCGGAAAATATCTGCCAATGCTTTTGAAGAAATTGTTTCTATATCATTTATAAACAAATTATCACGGTCAATAAATTTTGCAAATTCTTCTGAGTTTCTCTCAATCATATATATATTATTATATACAATTTCATTGCCGTTCCGGGGAAGAAGGCGAGAAATTTGTCGAAAGCTGGTTCTGCCAAAGAAATTATTTTTTTTAATTCCGTTTGCTTCCCCAAAACGTCCATCCGGATAAACTGTACGATCAAATAATGTATATTCTGATGTAGGGTTAATTACTACATGAATATTTTCCAATTTGTTCTTTACATAGTAATTCATTTGCTCGGTAGTTGCGATACCCTCGGCTCGGTTTTCGGCAAGCCTAAATGCATCAAACACACAAGATTTGCCCGAACCATTAGAGCCAATTAATAAGACAAGTTTCGCATCCGAAGGGATATTCTCTATCCTCAGATCCGTAAACCGTTTAAAATTTTTTAACTCTAATGATGAAATTCTCATAAATTCAATTAACAATCAACCATTAACAATTAACCATTATCTGTCTATATCCGGTATAATCAAATCCAGAGTCGCCATTATTGCTACCAGATCGCCAATCTTTGCGCCAAGTGTGATGTGGCTCAAAACCCACAGATTTGAAAAATTAGGCGTTCGGTATTTAATCCTATAGGGCGTTGACCCGCCATCGCTTACCAGGTATACCCCCAATTCGCCGCGGGCTGTTTCCACCCTCTGGTAAAATTCGCCTTTCGGCAACTTTATCACCTGTTTGGTTTTTGCTTGAATCTCGCCTTCCGGAATATTGTCTATCAGTTGCTCAATTATCCTTATGCTTTGTTTCATTTCATTCATCCGCACCATATACCTCGCCCAGCAGTCGCAGCCGGTATCAAGTACTTCGTCGAACTCTACGTTTTCGTAGCCATCATACGGGAACCACTTGCGAACATCACAACTAATACCCGAAGCCCTTGCGACAGGACCTGTCGCGCCATAATTGATAGCATCCTCAGGCGAAAGGTATCCTACCCCTTTGAACCTTCCCTGAAAGATCACATTGCCGGTCACTAATTCATCGTACTCCCGAAGCTTTTCTTTGATCTGTACCAACGCCTCTTTCACCCTTTTCTGAAAGTTGGGGTGGAGATCGTACATGATACCACCCGGCACCATAAAGTTTTGAGTGAGGCGCGCGCCACAGGTTTCTTCCAGAATATCCAGAATGGCTTCTCTTTCACGGAACGCATAGAAAAAAGGTGTTACAGCGCCCATGTCCAGCCCTGTGGAACCCCACCATAACTGGTGAGACGCAAGGCGAGTCAGTTCTCCCAATAATATGCGGATCACCTGAGCGCGTTTGGGCACTTCAACCTGCAGACCTTTTTCAACTGCCAAAGCACAAGCCTCGTTGTTGATATGGGCGCTGAGATAATCCATCCTGCTCGTAACGTAAATAAAATTGCGGTACGACAGGCTTTCAGACATCTTTTCTATAGAGCGATGAATGTAACCGATGTGCGGCTGCACTTTTTTGATAGTTTCGCCATCCAGCCAAACCTTCAGGTGCAGTACGCCATGTGTGGAGGGGTGCTGCGGACCAATATTGATGACAAACTCACCTTCTTCGGTGATTTCCGGATCTCCTAATAAGTTCATATGGATATCATATTTTCGTCAACATAATTTTTTCTCAAAGGATAACCCGGCCAGTTGTCATCCAGGAACAGCCTGCGTAAATCCGGATGATTCCCGAATTTCACTCCAAACAAGTCGTAAACTTCCCTTTCAAGATACTCGGCTGTTTTCCAGATATCACATATAGTGTCAATCTCAGGCTGATTGATATCGTCCAGTTTCACCTTCACCACTATGTTGTGGTGGTGTTTGCGCGACAACAGGTGATACACCATCATAAAATGGGTCTTCCAGTCTATGCAGGTCAGGCAAAAGAGAAACTCGAAAAGAAACTTTTCATCATTCCTCAATGTTTGCATAAATGGACGCAATTCTTCCTTGGACACCATAATTGTGAGAAACTCGCCGGTTTCATCATAAGTTGCCGTGGGGAGAATTTCACTTATACACTGTTTTATTTCTTCGTTGGTCATTTTGCTTGGGCTTTATTATCCTTCCCGAAGTATGTTTCGTGTTTTATTTTTTCCTGCAGCGTTATCATAGAATGTAATAACGCTTCAGGGCGAGGCGGGCAACCCGGTATGAAAACATCTACCGGTATCACATGGTCCACACCTTTCACCACAGAATAAGTATTGTAAAAAAACGGACCACCCGAGATGGTGCAGGCGCCCATAGCAATTACGTATTTGGGATCCGGCATCTGGTCATACAGCCTTCTCAGAACCGGCGCCATTTTCATGACGATCGTTCCGGCTACTATAATCAGGTCTGCCTGTCTGGGGGATGCGCGCGCTACTTCAAAACCAAATCTCGACCAGTCGTGCCGGGCGTCTGCCGCCGACATCATTTCTATTGCGCAACAACTGGTGCCGAACACCAGCGGCCAGAGCGAATTGGAGCGGGCCCAATTGATTATGTCGTCCAGCTGGGTTACAAGAAATCCTCCGTCAGGTGTTTGATGCAACTGTGCCGGGAAGACCAATTTTTCTGTGTCTACCATTTTGAGTGTTTTTTACAATAATATCTTTCAATGATATTATCAATACTATACTTTTTTATGCTACATCCATTTCAGTGCGCCCTTTTTCCATGCGTAAAGAAGGCCTATGAAAAGAATGAACATAAAAATCACTATTTCAATCAAACCGGGCAAGCCGATTTTCTTAACGGCTACCGCCCACGGGTACATAAACACAAGTTCCACATCGAATATCAGGAATATCAGGGCAAAGAGATAATAGCCCACATTAAACTGAATCCAGGAAGTGCCTGAGGTGGGAATACCGCATTCGTAGGGTTCTTCTTTTGCTTTATTTTTCGATGATTTTGCGATTAGCCATGACAACGCCATACCGCCTGCTGCGAAGGCTACTCCGCAAACGACCAAAAGAATTAATGCTGCCGATCCCATAGTTTGCTGTTTTTGATGTTTAGCTACGCAATAATAATTATAATAACTGACGTAGGCAAGAAATTATGAAATTATGAATTAGTATGAAGAACATCCTGCCTGGCCAATTCAAACCCCCGAACTGTTTATCAGGGATTTAGACGCAAAAGTAAGTTAAATAATAACCTTTTTGTAAATGATCCCCGTCATGAATGCTATTGACGATGGTCATAACCAAAAACGGTCGGCAGAATAAAACTTGCTAAATCGGCTGCTTTTTGAAACACGCGAATCAGCAAGCACAAAAAATGCACTCATTTTTACCCCCGAAAGAAAAAATCACCCCCAAAAAAAAGCACCTATTGCTTGTTGATGAGCTCAGGATGCGGTGGAGGAATCCTTGATGGCCCGGTTTCGTCAGGGCTGGCACTGCGGTAAGAAACTATGTTCTCATCACCCTCCTTGCCGTATTGAAAAATAAACCGCTCACTGCTTATGTTGTTTTGATCGGTCATGAACTCAATTATCATATTCACGTGCTCCCAGCTCAATTCTTCTTTTGCCTTGCTGCCATTACCCGCTCCAACTACCACTACTTTGCAGTCGGGGTATGCCTTCATCTGCGAGGCCAGCGTGGCGAGCTGTTGTTTTTGCAATTCAGTGAGCTTATTGCCAGCAAAATACAAGGTGCCATCGCTTATCCCGCCGCACTTGCCTTTCTTGCCACTGTGGGGGCTGCACAAATCGGCACAGGCATCCGGACATGGGCAATGACCTATACCATCAGCATCCACGGGCTGGCATTCTGTGGGTGTTATCAGCTGCTTGTCTTTGTAGTCCGGCACACCATCACCATCTGTATCCAGAGGGCAGCCGTGCACGTCCACAGGTATGCCCTGCGGGGTTTTGGGGCATTTGTCAAACTGATCTGTCACACCATCTCCATCTTCATCAGGGAGTATGGGGTTGGGGAACAGCATATGCCGTGGATAAGATATTTCTGAAAACAAATGATCCAGCGGGTTGAGCCAGTAAAGCGGCTCTACCGATTTTTTCTTGTACTTAAGGTTATAGTTCACACTCACTGAGAAATAGCTGATATTATCATGCGTACGACCAGGCGATGGGACATCACCGAGCGGAATACCGTAGCGCGACCCATCTATATATACGTCTGATGTCATGGTATAGCGCTCTTCCAACTGGATATTATACTCTTTTGTGATCTTATATTGCACACCAACACCAATACTTGGCGCAAAATCCAGTGTTTTGTTATCCAGTATGTGCGATGTATTGGCATTCTCGGCAGGAGTCTCGAAAGAATTGTCCATCTTGCTTTGCAGCTTTTTGCGAATAGCGCTGGTTGTACCACTCGGGCTTGTAACAATAGAGTCGAAGCTATAAGGAGAATAGGCGCTGTTCAGAGCATTCACTCTTGTCTTATAGGCCAGTGCGCCGATGCCGAAATAAGAGAAAAAGGTTACCGTGCTTCGCTCGCGGTTGAAGCTGATTGCATGAGAGGCAAACATGAGATCAAGGCTCAGTTGCGAGGCCTCGGTGCGCGTATACCTGTAGATGGGTGTAGCAGGATTGGCAGGAGTAGCGAGATAGGCAGGCACATAGCCAAATTGGGTGTACGGTTCTCCAAAGCTCGTGGTAGGCTGATTATCCAGATTCCTGCCCACTCCAAATATGTATTGCATCCTTAACGAGAACATATAGCCCAGAGACTTGCGCACATTCACATTTACACCGCCGCCCCCTTTTTGCCAGAGCATAAGGGTAGGCACATTACCTATTACATTATATTGCCCGAAGCCTACGCCCACCTCCCATTTATTGCGGGGTTTTGCCGGAAAAGGCGTCTGATGGTTGAGGTAGCGTTTTTGTTGTTTCATCCTGAACTTTGGAATATAAGAAGTATCCAGAAAGTCGTAATTTTTGCCGCGGTAGGTCATGTCGCGATTAGACCACTGTAGCGTTGGGTGAGCCTTCATGGTGTCTATAACAGGTGGATTGTCCTGCCCGGCACCTTTATCCTGCGCGCCCGGTTGCATTGGGGGGGGAGTGGGCTGGCTCTCCTGTGCAAATGCGCACTGGATGGTGATGAAGAAAGTGCACAACCATAGCAGCAGGAATCGCCGTCCCGTTATTTTTTGTAAACTATTTTTTGCAATCAAGGATATGTCCATTATTCTAAATATTGATACGCATCTGCGGTCGCCTGCACCAAGACCCAACAGGCAGACAGTAAACGCAGACTTGCGCCGGTACATTGTTGTTAACCCGACCATTCAGGTTAAACCAACAAAGTTATTAATGCACGCTACAAAAATCAAACGCTATAAAAAATATTTACAAATATTTTAGATGAACATGGAATTGTCTGGTGTGATGCGAATAAAGCAGATTGGATTAGTTTCAGCTGAATAAGTCAAATATCACATTTTTTAATGCCCCGAAGCGGGCCTGATATAAATAGCCGGGGGTGATAACCCCCGGAAAAAGATAAGATAAACACAACCCTGAAAGCGGTTGAACTAAAATATTATGCATGGTTACTTTTAAATAATAGGACTGATTTTCTTTGTGTTCAGAAACTCTAAAATTCACTTAAAACTCAGGTTGGAAAAGGGGGTTTACACTTTTTCAGCAGATCGGGTTAGTGTCGCTTCGATAGGTATAAACTTTATAATTGCGCTACTACCGGGTAGAGGCAAGGGTAACGCAACCTCGGTTGTGACTGGATTTGATTGTGAGCCAAAACAGAATGCACAAAACTATCCCGCGGGAAATGGAAATTATCAGTTTCAGGCTTCCGGATTATCAAAATTGAAAACCGGGATGTTATACTTTTCCAGTATCTCCTTAAAAGTCTTTTTGTTGCACCCTGCCACCTCGGCCGCCTGGCCCAGTGTTAGCCTCCCTATTTCAAACAACTTGGCTGCAATAATCCTTTTTGCTTCTTCCTCACCGATATCAGCCGAATCCGGCAAATCAATAACCAATTTCATACTTCAAACCTACAAAAAAACGGCTGTTTTACAAACTGTAGTTTTTGAGATTTTTGTAAAAAGCACCAATTTTTATTTAATGATCAAAAGGATTACACCCGAAAAATTATTCATTAAGCCTGCTGTTCGGGATTCACTC
>Ga0007870_1000435_pt1 | contig 13441 bp, 3 predicted proteins | sample CryBogCBH04Jul08_FD_71207 | JGI IMG/M metagenome (GOLD analysis project Ga0007870, IMG submission 71207) | Freshwater microbial communities from Crystal Bog, Wisconsin, USA - CBH04Jul08 | ecosystem: Environmental > Aquatic > Freshwater > Lake | place: Crystal Bog, Wisconsin, USA | collected...
GTAACATAGCAACCTGATTTATTGTAAGTGATGGTAACAGTACCCGTGCTTGTGCCTCCATTTATTACACCACTGGATGCGCTTATTGCGGCTATGACCGCATTACTGCTGCTCCATGAACCTCCTGTCGTAGCATCTGTAACTGTGGCAACATTGCCTGCACACACGCTCGTGGCTCCGGTTATTGCTACGGGATACGTGCTGGTCACCGTTGTGACGGCAGTTTTGTAGCAGCCCAACTTGCTGTAAGTGATGACTGGCGTACCTGCCGCAACACCGGCAATAACACCCAAAGCAGGGTCGATAGTTGCCAGGGCCGTATTACTGCTGCTCCATGTACCACCAGTGGATGTGTCGGTGGCTGTTACAGTATTGCCTGTACATACCGCTGGTACAGTTAAATTTCCGATCGGGTTGGCAGAATTGGAAAATGACATAGTTGCATAGCAGCCGGCTTTGTTGTAGGTTATTGTGGCAGTACCTGTCGATGCACCCCCTGTAACTATACCTGTCGAAGCACTGACCGATGCGATACTGGTGTTGCTGCTGCTCCAGCTACCACCGGTTGTGCTGTCGGTAAGAGTAGTTACATCTCCTGAACAAACACCCGATGTACCGGAAATGGCTGCTGGAGTTACATTGCCTACCGTGAGAGCGGCTAACTTATAGCAGCCCGAGGCTGTGTAAGTGATATAGGGTGTTCCCGCCGCTACCCCGGTTATTACTCCGTATGTTGGATCAATTGTTGCCAGAGTTGTATTGCTGCTGCTCCAAATCCCGCCGGACGTCGTGTCGGTAGCGCTCACCGTATTGCCCACACATACTGCCGGCACTGTGAGTGCGCCAATATAATTTGCATTATTGGTAAACGACCGCGTTACATAGCAGCCCGCTTTGTTATAAGTTATTGTAGCAGTACCAGTTGTTGCACCGCCGCTTATAACGCCTGTTGATGCACTAATGCTGGCAACAGCTGTATTGCTGCTGCTCCATGAACCACCGGCAGTTGCATCACTGAGGGTGGCTACGTTGCCAACGCAAACACTGGTTGGGCCACTTATTGCAACCGGATATACGCTGCTTATCGCAGCTGCAGCAACCCTGTAGCAACCTGATTGTGAATAGGTGATGTAGGGTGTGCCGGCAGCAACGCCGGTTATCGCACCATAGGTTGCGTCAATCGTGGCCAGTGCTGCGCTGCTGCTGCTCCATGCACCTCCTGTTGGCGACCCGGTTGCTGTACCGGTTGCACCAACACACAATGCCGGTACCGTAATGCTTCCTAAAGGATTTGTGTTGTTGGTAACCGCCTGTGTAACAAAACAACCTCCCTTCGCGTAACTGATGGTAGCGCTACCGGTAGTCGCACTACCCGTAATAATGCCTGTCGATGAACTGACGGATACAATGGCTGCATTGCTGCTGCTCCATGTACCACCTGCAGAGGTGTCGGTGAGCGTTGTCATATTGCCTGCACAAACGCTTGATCCTCCGCCGATGGAGCCAATGGTATTAATAGTGACGATTTTGGTAACCGAAGTCGAACCGCAGCCATTGGTAACAGAATAAGATATGGTAGCGGTGCCGGCGGTAACGCCGGTAACCACTCCTCCACTCACTGTTGCATTGCTGTTGCTGCTACTCCATATGCCACCGGTTGTTGCATCGGTAAGCGTGGTATTGGTACCTGTGCAAACGTAAGCAGTACCAGACAATGCAGCAACAGCAGGCAGACCGTTGATCGTAACAACATCTGTGGCCACTGCCGTGCCGCAGCTATTGGTCACACTATAAGAAATCGTAGCACTACCTGCTGCAACTCCATGAACCAAGCCTCCCGAAACAGTGGCATAAGCGCTGCTGCTGCTCCACATACCGCCGCTGGCAACATCGGTGAGCGTCGTATTTGAACCAGCGCAAACATAAGCTGTACCCGTTATGGTCCCTGCATTGGGCATAGGATTCACGGTAACAACGTCTGTAGCTACTGCAGTGCCGCAACTGTTGGAGACTGTATACGAAATCGTATCCTTGCCTGCTGCAAAACCATGTACAACGCCAGACGATACTGTTGCATTGCTGTTGCTGGCGGTCCATGCACCGCCACTGGCGGCATCACTCAGGGTAGTTGCCGAACCTGCGCACATATAAGCCGCGCCAGTTATACTTCCCGCGCTCGGTATCGGGTTGATGGTTACCAGAGCTGTGGCCACTGCCGTGCCGCAAGTGTTCGTCATGCTATAGGATATTGTTGCATTACCTGTGGTAGACCCGTGTACGAGACCGCCTGATACTGTGGCATTGCTGCTGCTGCTGCTCCATGTCCCGCCACTCACTGCATCGCTCAGAGTAGTATTTGATCCTGCGCATACATAGGCTGTGCCGGTTATGCTTCCCGCATTGGGCATCGGATTGATCGTAACGACATCCGTCGCCACGGCTGTTCCGCAGGTATTGGCAACTGTATAGGATATTGTATCCTTGCCGCTGGTTACACCTGTTACAACGCCGGCAACTACTGAAGCATTACTGTTGCTGCTGCTCCAGGTGCCACCGCTTGCACCATCGCTAAGGGTAGTATTCGATCCGGCACACATATAAGCTGTACCGGTTATACTTCCCGCATTGGGCAATGGATTGATGGTTATGATATCAGTTGATACCGCTGTGCCGCAACTATTGCTTACACTGTAAGAAACGGTAGCATTACCTGCAGTTGCGCCATGTACCAGGCCTGCTGATACTGTAGCATTGCTGCTACTGCTGCTCCAAGTACCACCGCTTACCGCATCACTCAAAGATGTGTTCGAGCCAGCACATACATAGGCCGTGCCTGTTATGGTTCCGGCATTTGGAAGCGGATTAACTGTAATAGCTTTGATTACATAGATTCCGGAATGAGTATAAGTAATTGTTGCTGAACCGCTCCCTGCACCGCTCACAATTCCACTCGAAGCGCCCACGGTTGCTATAGCAGTATTGCTGCTGCTCCAGGTGCCGCCGGTTGTGCTATCAGAAAGTGTGATTGTTGAGCTGACACATACTGAATTGAGGCCGGTGATCGAAGCAGTATAAGTAGCTGTGGTTACAGTAATTGATTTTGTAGCAGTATTCCAGCTACAGGCATCAAAATACCGGTACGAAACCACAGTAGAACCGGACGCAATGCCTGTAATAACACCGTCCATTTCAATTCTGGCAATAGTTGTGTCTGCGACACTCCAGGTGCCGCCACTAATTGAATCGGACAAAGAAACAGTTGCGCCCGTTGTTATGGTCGACGCTCCAGTGATGACTTCGCCGGTCGTTGGAGCTTGTACAGTAACCGGATAAGTAACATATTCGGCGCTCATGCAATTACTGGATCTTGTATAGGTTATCGTAACTGAACCCGGCCTTATGCCATGTACCTCGGCAGTATTGCTCCAAAGTTCATCCATTACAGTAACGCTTGCAATGGACGTGTCACTACTACTCCAAATACCTCCAGCGGTAGACATAGGGTTTTCATTGAGATATAAACCAAAATACCCAGTGCAGACATAATGAGAACCGCTGATAGCTCCAATCGTGTCACCCACTGAAAGGTAGGCTGTGACCGAACAACCGTCAGGTAAGGTATAATTAATAAAATCATTGCCGGAATTGTAGGCAGTGACCAAACCGGAAGAGCTTATCTCTACCACAGGTGGATAATAACCCGACCAGGCAAAGGTACCGCCCCAGGTTCCGCCGGAAATCGAATCGGTAGCCGTGATCGTATCGCCCGGAAAGCATAAATTCGTAACATTTATTGCAGAAGGACCTTGTATTACCGTGACCAAAGCGGTGTCAATAAAAGTGCCGCAGAAATTTGTAAGGGAATAAGAGATTATTGCCGTTCCTGTCGTATACCCGCCGGTAATTGCTACCTGAGAATATTCTGAACCTGACGCATCGATATATGTGCCAATGTTGCCAATTCTTGCAACAGTTGCGTCGCTGGTAGACCAGATACCGCCCGACAAACTATCAACCAAATAAATATTGTTTGAAGGGCCTGAACACAGAGCAGATTCTCCGTCGGGCCAGGTAACCAATGATGGAATTCCATCTATTTCAATCTGTTTATAAGAATAACAGTAATCATCTGTGAGCGAAAATACAAGAATATCAGTGCCTTTAGAAACACCTGTTACATTACCGCCGACATCAACTGAAGCTTTTCCATAAAGCGTCCACCAGATACCTGCTGATGAATCGGTGGTCGCTGTCACGGTACTTCCAACACAAACATTGGATACATATATAGAGTCAGGACTTTGGTAAATAGAAAGACCGAAAGTTTGCACATGAGTGCCACAGGTATTTGAAACGGTGTAATAAATAATTTCATCACCGGTTGAATTACACTTAATATAAGCGGATGATCCTCCTCCTCCCCAGAGGTAAGGGTCAGTTTCAAAAGTGATTTTTGTCGAATCGCTGCAAGACCAAATCCCGTCCGGAGTGGCACAGGCTAAAAATGAATTATCGTTTGTACAGTTATAAGTTACCGCAGCACCGGTACCCCATGGATAAGAGACATAGGAATAGATTGGCTGAACAGTGGGAGCGTCCAGGCGAATAAAGGAAGAAGCCCTGCATCCGGTTGGCATGGTATATATAATAGAATCCCATCCGGCTGCACTTCCGGTAACGACACCAGAAGCATCTATTGACGAATTGCCGTTTAATTCACTCCATGTTCCACCAGCAGTTGAGTCGATCGCAGTAGTCGATCCGGGAGTGCAGAAGTTGGAAACAATTACTTGAGAGATTGGATTAATATTTACAAAAAATGTTATGTAAATATTGTTTGTACCATCTGAAATCTTTGTGACAAATGAATCAATACCGGAATAATAGGGATTGGGGGTATAGGCAAAATTTGACGGTTCCAGCGTATTATTATCAGATGTTGCAGAATAACTACCGGATGCCGTGCCATGCGATGAGGGTGTGCTGATCGACCAGGTTAGGGTGGCGGTATTGCTGGTATCAAAAACAGCAAGATAATTGTTGAATGAATAATTGGTAGTGTTTTCACACACATTCAGTGTATCCGACACATGTACCGAAGAGGAATTTACCATCCACGTCTGCGATGGTGGATCGACGATAAAACCTGATGTTGTTAGTCCCACGGTTATTGGCGCTGTAGCACTGCAACCGTTTGATGTGGTGTAACTGATTGCATAGGTACCCGGCCAAATGGCAGTTGCAGTGCCGGTGGTCGGATTCACGGTCAGAGCCACGTTGCCTGTTGATGGGAAAATTGTGCCTGTGGCACTCCATGTGCCCCCGATGGTAGCATCAGATACGAAGGTACTGCCCGGAAGGGTTGTTGGTCCCCCGGATGGATCTGGTGTGATATTAATGTTTGTACTGGCAACACTGATATTATCCGGACTGTTGACAGAAATTGAATTTGAAATTGTGCAACCGTCAAGTGTGTAAAGAACAGCGTCTGCCCCATTTGCAACACCGGTAAGACTCCCTGAAACAGGATCGATAGTCACGACACTTCCACCCGATGTCGTGCTCCATGAGCCACCAGTAGTCGTAGGGGTAGCAGAAGCATTCTGACCAATACAAATAGCAGAAGGCGACACGGAAGGTCCGGTTGAAGTAATGGTAATTGAACCTAAAGAGTTAACGTTAACAGTTATATTGGTGTAATCTGTATTTCCGGCACCATCTGAAACAGTTATGGTGAAATTGTCTATGCCTGAATAACCCGGACCGGGTGTATAAGTGAAGCCTGAAGGTGACACTGTACTGCCTGTAGACGCAGTGAAATAGCCGTCGCCTGCAACTGTTCCATGAGTCGGGGGGTTAGTAATATTCCAGATGAGCGTGGAACTTGTACTTAGATCGAATACAGAAAGAAGGCCGTCAAACCCTGATAGCGTATTCTCGCATCCATTTATTGTTTGGTTATTTCCATTTACAAATCCTACTGCGCTTGCATTTAATCCTGTGGAAGTAGAACATCCCCCAAAATTAGTGAAGGTAACATTTCCCCATCCCGGCGAAAATGCATATATATTTCCGGATCCGTCGATTGAAAATGGCCCGTCTATGCTCCAGCTGCCCGCGCTTCCATCACTTTCTGTTGCAACCACAGGCGTTGTCGAACCAACTATTATTATTGAATTTGACAATGTAATTGAACCGGGAATCGGATTAACATTTATTGTTTGTGAGACAAAATCAGGAGACAGTGAACATCCGGCATCTGTGCTCAAAGCAGTAAAAGCAATTGTAGCGGAACCTGGTCCAACAGCGTAAACATTTCCATATCCATCCACAGTTGCTACCGTATTGTCACTACTGCTCCACCAGGAACCGGAAATGCCCACTCCCCATGTGCCATAAGGCCATGCTGCTTCCTGACTGGTTCCGGTGCACATTTCCAAAGCTGAGGATGGAGAGGGATTTAAACCGTCAATTTTTAAGTAGTTTGTAGTTGAGCATCCATTTGGACCAGTGTAATAATAGTAGCCTTCTCCGCCATATGTCGCTGTGATAACGCCTGTTCCAGGGTCAATGGAGGGCGTTGTACCCCACCAACCGCCATCCAGACCAAAGCTTCCTCCACTGGGTGACGGTCCACTGGTTGGAGAAATAGAGCCTACGCAGCTCTCACTTGGATAGGAGACAGACGGCGCCTCCAGTGTTGTAAATGATAAACTTTGGCTACCGCTACCGCAAGCATTTGTCCAATTGATTGTGACACTTGTTGATCCGGCAGTAGATCCTCCCGTAACGTAAAAAGGCTGATAAATGCCGTGTGCATAAGGTCCCCAAACTGTTGCAATGCTGGTATTTGAAGATGATATTGTTCCCATATTATAAGGACTATTGCCGCACCAGGCACAGGACAAGTCCAGCGGACCAGTTTCTCCGCCCCAATATGTGTTGCCGCTTGCATCCTGATTTGAAATATCAATTGTTTGTCCCGGGCACAGAGTATTCAAGCTGGCTGAAAAAACCGGACTTGAACTTTCCACGTAGGCAGTATAAGTTACAGGATTGTCAATGGCCTCTTCAGTCGTTGCATCAACTAATTGTAGTGTAAAGGGGTCGGTACCCGCAAAAGCGGATGAAGCGCATTGATAGGTAATATTTGGAAATCCGGACAAGCAAATACTTGCTCCGCTGGTGTAGACTGTCAATACAAAAGATTGCGATTCACTGGTACTGGATACGTCAGTATAGGTTACTGTCCCATTAACCGGAGGTGTTAATGTTTTGATCTTAACATTTCTGGTAAACGAAATGTCCTCCCAAACACCGTAAGTCATTGGTTCATAATTGCCAAAATGAATATAGTCATTCAGCGCAATTGTAGTAGAACCACTACAAACTCCAAAAGTCGTACATGGCACTAATCTAATCACATCACCCCAAGAGCCGTGGGATAATGCCCAATAATAGCCATACATTTGTTGCGGTTCGCCATAAGCTACCTCTTGCCCACTGGCTTTTTCGTTTTTCAAAACACAGGCAAGGGATAAAACAAGGAGGCTGAGCAATGCCATCCTTTTGGCTGTCAATTTGCAAATTGATTTTTTCATAATCATTGTCTATTTTATTATTTACTGTTTCGTCTATTTATTTTTCTTTATTGTCCCTGTTCAGTTTTTCATTGTTCAGAAACCTGATGATGTTTTCGGAATAGCAATTAAAGTTGCCTGCTTGTGGCTCGTTGACTTCTTTATTCAATGCAGCTATTTTCAGAAGGCGCGAACGCTTCTCCACTTTCTTACTATCTACAGGTAAACCGGCGCCGATGGGACTATTCATAAAAAGATTCTCTGATAATTATTTGACATGGAATGCTTTGTGCAAAGTCAACTCATGTTTCATGTTACAAAAGTGATAAGGAAAATCTATTCCACTATAACAAAATGATGTGAATCATCAAAAAAAAAGTGTTATGCGGCAGTAACACTTTTTGTTAATTAATTATTAATAAAGCAATGAGAAAGCCAACTCCAACTTGGTTTCAGGCTGAATAAATGACATGTCGCGGGTCAGCAACTATTTATAGGTGTCGTTTTTACCAAAAACTATATTTATTGCCTCCAGCTTAGTGTTTACGTGCAGCTTTTCATATATTTTCCTGCAATGACTGCGTATGGTTTCCACGCTCAGTTCAAGCTGGCTGGCAGCCTCTTTGTACAACATTCCTTCAGATAATAATTTCAATACTTCCACCTCTCTTTGGGACAGCAGGGCGTGGTGGGCTTCTGCTTTTTTAGGAATTTTGTGAAACGAGTCAATAACTTTTTTTGCTATTGCAGCACTCATGGGCGCACCGCCTTCCATCACTTCTTTTACGGCCTCCAATATTTTTACAGGCGAGTTGTTTTTGAGCAAATAGCCGCCGGCGCCTGCTTCCAGTGCATGAAAGATATTGTCGGTGTCTTCAAAAACTGTGCACATCAGGAAATTCATTTCCGGAAATAGCGTCTTTAAAAACTTTACTGCCTGCACGCCATTCATGCCCGGCAGGTTGATGTCCATAAGCACTACGTCGGGCTTTACGCTGGGTATATCGGCAATAGCTGCTTCAGCAGTTGCATATGCACCGGTACACTTGTACCCCGCAACGCCATTAATGAGGGTTTGCAGCGATTCCCTGATATCTTTAACGTCTTCTACAATAGCTACATTAATTGGTTTTTCCACTATGTAAAAGTACTCATTGTCTTTTTCGGTGCAATAGCATTTTAGTGTTATTATACAAATTGCACATCAACTGAATGATATTGCTGAAAAAATATTGTTTTATTTTGCAGTTTTTTACCCAGATTCTTAAAATTGTACTTTTTCTATCATTTATATTTCCTAAAATCAAGCTATGTCAACAGGGCTTGCCAGCCGTTGACGGTGCTGCTTTTTATACTCCTCACCGTTTGTACACCTGCTTTCCACTGCTACGGGCAATACATTGAAAACAGGTTCACCCATTATACCAGCAACGATGGGTTGCCTGAGGGAGATAAGGGTGCTATAGTTCAGGATAGTGCCGGTTATATTTGGATTTGTACCGAAAATGGTTTGGCAAGATTCGATGGGTATAGCTTCAAAGTTTACAGATACAATTCTGCAGATACCAATTCGCTGAGAGAAAACAGGCTGGTCCACTTGTTTATGGATTCCCGAAATAGGTTGTGGGTGCTGTCCTTTCATTGGTTGCACTTATATCATCCGGATGGTGAGTGGTTTGAGCACTTCAGACTGGATGATGCGAATTCTGACATGCTGGTGCGTGCCTGCCGGGAAAGGAACAACAAGATGATTCTGGCTACTCAACATCGCCTTTACGAATTTGATGAAATTAACAAGAAATTCAATTTGTACACTCCCGCAAATCTTACCTATGATGGCTTTTCGAGTTATGCCAAAGATGAAAACAACATAGAATGGATTTCAGGCAATTTTGGGTTGGCGATGTATGACCCAACATCACGCACTCTAAGATTATTTGATTCGTCAGTGTTTCCGCATTTGAAAGGCGAAAATACAAGTTGCGGCGAAATCATCATTTTGCAGAATGACAACCTGCTGGTATCTACCTATAATCAAGGGCTCATCTTGTTCAATAGTAAGACGTTCCGGTTCAAACACTACCCGGTAAAGAAAATGAATCCGTTTTTCCCGGTTAAAAATGCTGTAGCCGAAAGGACAGACTGTATCTATAAGCTCAACGACAGCATTATACTTTGCTCCGTAGGCGGAGGTATCAGTACCCTGAACTGGCACATTGACAGCATGTCTTGTTTTCTGCCCGACAAATATAACCCCGCGAGCCTCATGGAAAAAGACACCCGGATTCGAGGCATTTTTAGAGACCGGGACGGGATAATTTGGGTTGGTGGAAGAAATCTGGAAAAATATGACTACAAAGATTTCAACTTTAATGAGATCACCGAAAATATGGTGCGGCGTTGCAGAGATTCTCTGGGCATCTTTGAAGAACTGTTCCGTACTGCCGACGGTGAATTTCTGATGGGCAATCACGGTGGCAAAAGACTATACGACCCGGGTACTGGAGTTTTGCACAATCTGGATGAAATACCTTATCACAGAACCACGAACTTTAACGAAGACGCCAGAGGAAATATATGGTGCTACAAAGCGCCCGGTATCTTTACATTCAAAATAACAAAAAGCACCATAACCAGTCCAAAATTCTTTCAGATCCCATATGCTTACCACGGCCTGCACGATGTAAAACTGGATGGCAAAGGGCGAGTGTTAGCGGCTACGTCTGCAGGTCTCGTCATTTTCGATACCACTTCAAAACAGTTCACTCTTTTAAACAGCAATTCAGCGCTTCAGTCGCAATTAGGCAATTCCCATTGTTTGTGCATTTGCCCCGACCATAATCAATGCAGCTGGATAGGAACGGTTAGGGGGCTGAACAAAATAGAAAACGATGGATTTACGGTGGTACAATACAACAAAAATAAAAAGATCGGCAAACTGTTGCAGGACTGCTGGATCAATGACATAAAAGAAGACAGCAAGGGTATTATCTGGTTTGCCACAAACGAGCATGGCATAGGGCGACTGGATCCTATAAAAGATTCTTTGAGTTTTTTTAGTACCGAGCAAGGTCTGCCTACGTGCAAATTTGAAAATATTTGCATTGATAGCGAAGATAATTTGTGGGCTTTAACTTTCAACGGAAATATTGTGCTGCTCAATACCAAAACACTTAACAATAAAATATGCACGCCGGAAGAGGGCTTTCCTCATCCTGATAATGTACGAACTATTCATTACAGCCAATATACAAAAAGCGTCTATATTCTTACCAATAATTCGATCATTGAAATTAAGGGAAAAATCGCCCCATACAAATACAATTTTCCATCACCTGTCATCACAGATTTTGCTGTTTTTGATAAGGAAAAACCCCTTGCTTCAAACAACAAGTTGACGCTGCAGTACAATGAAAACTTTATCAACATTCGGTTCGCCTGTCTGCAATACCATAACAACAGTCAGATAAAATATGCGTACAAACTGGAAGGAGTAGACAAACACTGGGTATACTGCAATTTCAAAAGATCGGCACCCTATACCAACCTGGATCCCGGCACCTATAACTTTTATGTGAAAGCACAAAGCCCGGATGGTATTTGGAATACCCAGCCTACCCGGTTGACCATTGTTGTCAGGCCACCATTCTGGCAAACATGGTGGTTTTATATGCTGGATGCACTAGCAGCCGCTGCCACTGTGTTTTGGGTCATCAGACTTTACATTGAAAGGAGATTGCATAAACAAAGACTGGAATTTGAAAAAAATCAGGCAATCAGTGATGAACGCTTGCGGATTGCCTCTGATATTCACGACGACCTCGGGGCTGGACTCACATCCATAAGGTTATTGAGCGAAATTGCCAATCTGAAAACCACTGCAGACAGCGCTGCAAAAACAGAGATTGAGAAAATAGTTAAGTCGGCCGAAAACCTGTCTGACAATCTAAAAGAAATAATCTGGACCATGAAAACCGAACACGACCGGCTGGACGATTTCATAATTTATATCAGGGCTTATGCCAATCAGTTTTTTGACGATACCAGTATAGTTTTTCATTTTAATCAGCCAAAGCTAATCCGTACCGATACATTGCCCGGAGAATTGCGGCGCAATCTGCTATTCTGCATCAAAGAGGCATTTAACAATGTTGTGAAGCATGCCCATGCCAAAAATGTATCTCTGACTATAGAAGTCTATGAGAATACATTGATGATACAAATAAAAGATGATGGGGTAGGAATTGATTTGCATAAAGAAAACCGGTACGGCAATGGCCTCATGACCATGAAGAAGCGGTTGGAAAAATTTGGCGGGAGCATGGAAATTAGAGTAGATAAAGGAACTCTGTTAATTTTTAAGGTGCCAATCAGGAAGCCGATATAAATTTCATATTGTAATTTTCAAACTGCCTTAAATAAGCACTGATATCTGTCATACCCCAATCACACTAAAGTGTTATTGACATCCCTTTTTTCTGGCTTTACTTTTGTCCTATAAATTTTTCTAAAAATGAAAAGAAACTTTACATACGTTTTATTGACAGCCTTTGTATGTGCTGTGACAGTTGGAAGCCTGAAGGCGCAGACGATTAGTACTGTGGCAGGTAGGTTTGTCCCCGAGGGTGCATCTGCAACAACTCAGGGGTTGTACGCACCGCAGGGCGTGGCATTGGACAACTCGGGTAATATTTATTTTTCTGACTGGTTCAATAGAATCCGGAAGATCAATACCTCGGGAATTATTACTACGGTTGGAGGTTATGGGTACGGAGCAGCGGCAGATCATGGGGATGGTGGGCCTGCCACAGATGCAGTAATATACCAGCCTATAGGCGTAGCTGTTGATACTCTGGGGAATATTTTTTTAAGTACAACCGATTTTAGAATCCGTAAAATTAATACGGCTGGAATTATTAGCACAATAGCTGGTAATGGCATTAATGGCTTTGGCGGTGATGGCGGGCCGGCTACAGCAGCAGAAATATCTTATGCAGCAGGGGTGGCAGTTGACAAGATGGGTAATGTTTATTTCTCGGATATGGCAAATCTAAGAATGCGTAAAATCAGTACCTCTGGTATTATTAGTACGATTGCCGGCAATGGTACAGCCGGTTACGGCGGAGATGATAGCGCAGCTACTATAGCTATGATTAACTATGCGTGGGGTGTTTGCGTGGATACAAGTGGCAACATTTATTTCAGCGACGGAAGCAACAATCGAATTCGCAAAATAAACACATCGGGAATTATTACGACAGTAGCTGGAAATGGCGCTGCTGGTTTTTCCGGCGATGGTGGACCAGCAACCGCCGCGGAGTTGAATTCACCCTGGGGACTCTGTGTTGACAAAGGCGGGAATGTAATAATTGCCGACGTAATGAATAACCGAATTAGAAAAATTAGCCCGGCCGGCATCATCACTACAATTGCCGGCGATAGTGTGGCAGGACGTACAGGTGATGGCGGGGCAGCTACTCTGGCCGAATTAACTAGTCCCTATGGTGTAGCAACAAATAAGAATGGCAATATATGCCTGATAGATGGTAATAATTTGGCTGTGAATGTCAGGATGATAAACGATTCGGGCATTATCAGAACCATAGCAGGCAATACTTCTTTTGGATATACTGGTGATGGTACGGCAGCGACTGCAACATTATTAGGTGAACCTGTAGATTGCTTTGTGGACAGCACAGGAAATATGTATATCGCTGACCAATATAACTATAGGATAAGGAAAGTAAATACTTCAGGCATCATCAGCACATTTGCGGGAACCGGTGCCGCCGGCTATAGCGGCGATGGGGGGCCGGCAACAGCGGCAACTATGAATAGAATTTGGAGTGTGACAGGAGATA
>Ga0007870_1000436_pt1 | contig 13420 bp, 9 predicted proteins | sample CryBogCBH04Jul08_FD_71207 | JGI IMG/M metagenome (GOLD analysis project Ga0007870, IMG submission 71207) | Freshwater microbial communities from Crystal Bog, Wisconsin, USA - CBH04Jul08 | ecosystem: Environmental > Aquatic > Freshwater > Lake | place: Crystal Bog, Wisconsin, USA | collected...
GTAAAGTGAGTGGCACTACCGGAAGTATTTCCACTATTGCCGGCACACCAACGGCTGCCGGATTTTTTGGCGATGGCGGACCTGCGTTGGCTGCTAAGCTGGATAATCCGTCAGGCATAGCCGTAACCAGCACCGGCAAAATATTCATCAGCGACAAAGGCAACAGCCGGATGCGGGTGATCAATCCTGCAACCGGGATTATTAAAACAGTTGCCGGCACAGACACTGTGGGTTTTAATGGCGATGGTTTGTGCACGAACATAGAATTGAATCACCCCCAGGGAGTTTGTCTTGATGCATCTAATAATTGCTACATAGCCGACAGATACAATAATCGCGTCCGCTACGTAAATTATTTACTCATGGTAAGTCAATTGGATGAACCCGCCACTGTTTTAAAAATCAGCCCCAATCCTTCTAATGGGATTTTCGCCCTGCAACTCGCGACTCCTGAAAGTGAAAAGATGGCGATTATAGTCACCAATATTCTGGGACAGAGTGTCGGAACCTTTTCCGGTACCAGCAACCAGCCGGTTAATATTTCATTGAATGTACCAGCCGGTGTCTACGTTATTAATGTTAAGACAGCAACGGGCAACTGGAGCAGTAAAATTGAGATTGCGGAGTAAGTGTTAACCGGCTCCCTCTCCTTCGGAGAGAGCCAGGGTGAGGCTAAATTGCCACGACTTTTAAGTCGCGTTGCTTTTTTACGTTACTGCTCCCTCTCCTTCGGAGAGAGCCAGGGTGAGGCTAAATTGCCACGACTTTTAAGTCGCGTTGCTTTTTTACGTTACTGCTCCCTCTCCATCGGAGAGAGCCAGTCCCGCTTTTTGGGCGGGAGTCGGGGTGAGGCTAAATTGCCACGACTTTTAAGTCGTGGTCAGCTTAACAATCTGAAGGCTTTAGCCGCATCTGCTCGCTGCATATAATTTTCGGCTGAAGCCTTTATTTTGAATATCAGCAAATCAACACGTTAATTGTGCAGATTATTTTAAAATTTCAAATACAAATTCTAAACATTTCCTGTACTGGCCATACGATCATCGGTACCCAATTACTGTGCTAATCCTGGGAATATTCTAACACTGATCATTTTGTCAACCCCAATTATCTACTCCCCCTTAATCCTCATCAGAACCCACATCCTTAAATATTTCAGTAAGGTCTAATTCAAAACCCGGCAATACAGACGACGTAACAATGTCTCCGGTTGTCATCATTCTCGAAGGGTGAAATTTGCCATCTGTCAGTGTATATATAGTCACAGTCTGGTATTGAGGGCTTACTATCCAATATTCCAGCACGCCCGATTCTTCATAAACTTCGTACTTTTTCTTCAGTTCTTTTGAGTTATTGCCACGGCTTAATATTTCTACCACAATATCGGGAGCGCCCACACAGCCCCTTCTGTCGATCTTTGATAAGTCGCAGATTACGCATATATCTGGTTGCAACACCGTAAAAATGCTCTTATCGTCTATTCCCTTTTTAGGCAGACGAACATCGAAAGGAGCGAAAAAAATCTTGCAGGATTTGTCTTGCAGGTAGTTTTTGACAACTGAATAAATATTACCACATATTTCCTGATGCAGGCTGCTGGGTCCCGGCATCATTTTATAAATGTGTCCGTTGATCAGCTCTACGCGATCATCAAACTTCCATGCATAATAATCCGCATAACTATATTCTTTATTAATATCAATGTCCCGGAGTTGCATTGCCTGTTTTTTGTGCAAAGATACAATTTTTTTAATTTATGAAACACCTTTTCATTTTCGTATACCACTTTCTGGATTGGGTTTAGTCCTATCCTAGACAGGCCAGGACCCAAAAGGTTCTCGCTGAGGCGCAAAGATCGCTAAGAAAATATCTATTTTGCGTCCTTTGCGCCTTTGCGAGAAATATCTTGCCATTTCGGGCCAGCATTTGAGCGGTTAGTTGCTATCAAATGCCGTATTCAACTTCTTTGCTATCCGGCAAATCTACCATCCGCATTCATTACCTTTGCAGTTCAATTTCTGCGCGTTGCCGGCGTGAAACAGTTCGTAATAAAAGCACTTTGTTATGGAAAAGATAGACTTCAAAAAGCAATTCAAAGACTTTTACGGCATTGGCGCAGGCAAAATGAAGATTGTGGATGTGCCTGAAATGCAGTTTCTCACAATAGATGGCAAGGGCGATCCCAACAATTCCCAATCGTTCCAGGCCGCAATAGAATGTCTGTACAGCGTATCGTATACCCTCAAATTCATGGTTAAGAAGGGCGAATTGGGCATAGACTATGGCGTTATGCCGCTGGAGGGGCAATGGTATATGGAGGACAACAGCCAGTTCAGCATGGAGCGCAAGCAAGATTGGTTTTGGACCATCATGATCATGCAACCCGATTTCATCACCGGACAAATGGTGCAGGATGCCATAAAGGCCGCCGGTGCAAAAAAAGATATAGAGGCACTTCCACTGCTCAAATTCTGCAAAATAACCGATGGTCTTGCAGCTCAGGTTTTGTATACCGGTCCCTACAGTGAAGAAGGGCCTACCATTCTTAAACTACACGAATTCATCAAAGAACAAGGTTATGAGCTAACCGGGCGGCATCGGGAAATTTATTTGAGTGACATGCGCCGCACCGCCCCCGAAAAGCTCAAAACCATCATCAGACAACCAATAAAAAAATCATAACAGCAAAGCAGGATCATGATATACCAGGGAAAATTTACAGACGATTTTAAAGGCTTCGACAATAGGATTACACGACTTTTCGGGATTCAGTATCCCATCATTCAGGCCGGCATGATCTGGAACAGCGGCTGGAAACTGGCGTCTGCGGTGAGCAATGCGGGCGGTTTGGGCTTGCTGGGCGCAGGCAGTATGTATCCGCATGAGCTGCTGGACAACATCAGGAAATGCAAAGAAGCCACAAACAAACCTTTTGGGGTGAATTTGCCTATGCTGTACCCCGATATAGACAAGCATGTGGAGCATATCATAGCCGAAAATGTACGCATTGTTTTTACATCGGCAGGTAATCCCAAAACCTGGACTGCAAAACTGCAGGAGCATGGCATTACGGTTGTGCATGTAGTGTCGAGCACAAAATTTGCAAAGAAATGTGAGGAAGCAGGCGTGGATGCCGTGGTCGCAGAAGGGTTTGAGGCGGGTGGTCATAACGGGCGCGAAGAGACAACCACACTTTGCCTCATTCCATCAGCCAGGGAAGCCATAAACATCCCCCTGATCGCGGCGGGCGGCATAGCCACCGGGCGCGGCATGTATGCAGCAATGGCATTGGGCGCAGAGGGCGTGCAGATGGGCAGCCGTTTTGTATGCACCCCCGAAGCCTCAGGGCATCAGGCTTTTAAAGAAACAATCGTGAATACCCAGGAAGGGGAGACCTTCTTATCGCTCAAGAAACTCACGCCTGTGCGGTTGATAAGGAATGAATTTTTCAAAAGAGTTGCTGAGGCCGAAAGCTCCGGAGCCACTGTAGAACGTCTTGAAGAATTATTAGGGCGCGCAAGGGCAAAAAGAGGCATGTATGAGGGCGATCTCACAGAAGGCGAATTGGAGATAGGGCAGATCAGCAGCATAATAAGGGACATTATACCCGCTTCTGAGGTAGTAGCACGCATATGGGCAGAGTTTGTGCAGGCTGCACAAAACCCGTTTCAATACTGATTGCATGTCATCTCACTAAAATGGAACGCAGATAACGCTGATGGGTGTGATATTCGCTGATTTTGATTGATTTATGATTGCATCAGGACTACTGATGCGTGGCAGTTTGCATGAAGAATAAATTTCATCCCAACCAAAGGTCGGGACAAAGTTCGCTAAGAAATTAACAGTACACGCGCTCCATCCGAAAATTGTGCGCCAAATTTCGATTCAGGAAGTTTTCGTAACTTTGAATGAATAAATATTTTCTATGGAAAATAGAGTACAGCAACAATTGGCGGGTACCATTGCAGTAAAACAGTTGAGACTAAAAAAGCTATTAAGCGGCACGCCGTTTATGATCAATTCCCGCGACTTGCCCGGAAACCAATGTTATATGGAATATCCCGACAGAACTATCAAGTTAGTTTCAATTTCCTCTTCAAGAATGGATTTTGACATAATCAGGGAATTGACGGAAAAAGAATGCATTGAGTTGAGAAAAAAGTTTGAATTGGCTGATGCCTGATCTATATATCATCACGGGTTCTAATGGAGCAGGTAAGTCTTCTGTTGGCGCTAATTATTTACCGGCGTCCATAAGAAAAAATTACCCGGTTTTTGATGGTGATAAGTTGTATATGACCAAACAGAAGGAGCTTTGGTCATCCGGTATCAGAGCAATTAAAGAATCTAAGAAAATTGCGCTAAACTTTGTTGCCGAAACATTTGCGCAACTCACGGATGAAGCATTATTAAAAAATGAAACCTTCGTATATGAGGGGCATTTTACAAATGATGCTACCTGGGATGTGCCAAAACGATTCAGGGAACGAGGTTACCAGATCAGAATGATTTTTTTAGGCCTGGCGAATCCTGATTTATCAGAAATACGGGTAATTGACCGTGTTAAAGAAGGTGGGCATTTTGTACCAAGGAATACGGTTGAAGATAATTTGTAACTATTCAGGTCAAACCAAATTGGCAACTTTACAAAATGATTGGCTTATAAATGTCAGGGTGAGCCCCGCCGAACCCTGACATTTATAAGCCAATCATGCTACGTATTTTTACAGTGACCTGAATAGTTACGATAATTTTTATGGAAACCTTGAAATACAAAACCTACATTTCAGGATATTAGATCAATTGGACATTATCGATACTTCTGAAACAGAGCATGTAATATTGGCAACTTTTTCTAAAGGTGAGGTTATTTCATCTGTCCCTGAAAATAATCTGCCTGCTTGGTTTAATGAAAAATTACCCTTATTAGTTGAAAAGATTCGGACTATTACTGATTTGTGATAAAAGCAAGAAATGTTTATTGATGAGGATCTTCCGGAAATAGCGTAGTGCTGATGATTTCGACTGCAACAAGCGGCAAGCCCAAAGGGCTTAAATGTGAATAGCCGCACCCGTTTCAATATTGATTGCCTTCCGCCCTACTAAGATGGAACGCAGAAAACGCCGATGGGTGTGATATTCGCTGACAGATTTCAAACTTTTGTACTTAGTTGTATGTTACACAATATAAAGCCCAAAGGGCTTAAATGTGAATAGCCGCACCCTTTTCAATACTGATTGCCTTCCGCCTCACTAAAATAGAACGCAGAAAACGCCGATGGGTATGATATTCGCTGACAGATTTCAAACTTATGCACTTAGTTGTATATTACACAATATAAAGCCCAAAGGGCTTAAATGTGAATAGCCGCCGGTGCAACCGGCGGTTTTGCATCATTTACAAAACAACACCGAAGGTGTTGAATAATCTGCTTCTATAAGTTTTATTCATAAATTCCCAGCTCGGCGAAGTCTCAGACTTCGTCGGTGCGGATTGCAACTTTTCTCAGCGAAGCTAATCTCCCGATTGCACTGTATTTTTCAACTGTTCTCACTGGCGCAAGAGTTAGCGAAGCGTTCTTGTGCCTACCCAAATGAGCGGGTCTCTGACCCGACGACAGAAAATCCACACCATTCAGCACCCCAGCGGGGTAAAAGGTTGGTAGCCCAAAAACGACACCCCACGCCATTCAGCACCCAAGCGGAGTGAAAGGTTTGTAGCCAAAAACGACACCCCACATCTTTCAGCACCCCGGCGGGGTGCAAGGTTGAAACAAAATAAAAGTAGTATAATTATAAAAAATGAAAACAACTTTTTACCTTTGGTTGATTAACAAAACAGATTGTTTTAACAACAACACCTTTGATAAAGCTTAATCCTATGAGCGAAGAAAAAGATAGTTATTGGATACCGCTTGCAGATTTAATGACTGTTCTGATGGTGATATTTCTATTTATGTCTGTCTCCTATATGATAATAGTAAATGAGAAACAACGTGACAGAGATGCGCTAATAGAGGATTTTCAGAAGTCTAAAATTGAATTGTTAAAAGAGTTGCAGAAGGAGTTCAATGAAGATTTTAAGTCAACTAAATGGAATGCTATTCTGGATTCCAATGACTTATCGATCAAATTTATTGATGAAACTGTATTATTCGATAAAAATAAAAGTGATATCAAGGATTCTTTTCAACATATTTTATCAAACTTCTTTCCACGCTACTTGAATATATTGCTGGAGAAAAAATATTCTGATAAAATTGCCGAGGTTAGAATAGAAGGGCATACCAGCACTGAAGGAGACTATATTTATAATGTAAAACTTTCGCAGGATAGAACGAGAAATGTGTTGGAATTTCTTTTGGGATTGGATTATTATAAAAATCTTGATGAAAAAGACAGAGAACTATTACAATATTGGATAACCGCAAATGGACTCTCCTTTGGCAGGGCATTGGATAACGGTGGACAACTAACCCATCAAACTAAAAATCCCCCAGACAATTTAAAGTGTAGGAGAGTGGAATTCAGAATAGTAACCACAAGTGATGAACTCATAAAAAAAGCTATAATTAAAATTAAAGAAAAATGAAAACATTAATTGATTTTTTGCCCGTAATACTTTTGGGAGGCTGGCTTATATTTAGTATATATTATATATTTTTTAGGGCAAGAAAAAGCAATGGAGAGAAAATTAACAAATACATATATGCTTCTATACCGCAGGTATTTCCCACTATAGGTATTCTTTGCACATTTATTGGAATAGCCTATGGGTTAAATAAATTTGATGCTAAACATCCTGAAACTCTACAGGACTTAATGAATGGATTGAAATCAGCTTTTTATGGATCAATTGGTGGTGTTGTATTATTAATTATATTTTCAAAAATCACAGCTCATATTCAAAAAGGGTATGAAAAAGGAAAACTGACGGATGAAACGGTTGCCTTGCGTGAACTTATAGAACTCATCAAAAAACAAAATAGCAGTGTCACAGAATTACATTCCGATGAATCAATGGCTTTAAAGGAACTTATTGAATTGGTAAAGCAACAAAATAGCAATATTAAAGAATTGAATAACAATTTTATCTTCATTGATGCCAATAATAATCAGGTAAAGCCGGGTAATGTTTTTAGAGATTTATACAATGAGTCAATTAAACAATCTAAAGCATTACAATCTTTTTCGACCGATTTAGCTACCACAATTTCAGTCGGATTCGAAAAATTGATTGGTCAACAACACACGCTAAGTTCAATACCATACCTTGAAAAATTACATCAGGAAATCAAATTGTTGAATAATAAGCAAGATAAGATGGCTGAGGAATTCAGAATTTCTATGACAGCCGGATTTGAAAAGGTGGTAGGGCAACAAGATGAACTCAACACTATTCCGCATCTTGAAACTTTAACCCATAAAATAGAAGCGTTTGGAAGTAATCAAAAAGAATCTGCGACTGAAATGACTCAAAATGTGGCAAAAGATATTACGAATGCAATTTCTGAAATGATTACTGAATTCAAAACATCTATGTCAGGAGCGGCAAAAGATGAATTTCAAAATTTAGCAACCCTTTTGGCTAATGCCGGAAGTATTCTAACGGAATTCCCTGCAAAACTGCAATTCATGACAGACAATTTGAATCAGAATTTTATAGGGTTGCAAGAAACAGTACAGACTATTGCCAAACAAACGCTTTCTCAATCAGAGGAGTCGACAAGTGTTATGAATACAGGATTGGAAAAAATGAGCGAAACTTTAAGCAAGAATATTGGTGAATTACAAGTTGGGCAGGAAGTATTAATGGAAAAGCATGCTCAAAATATGCAGGTGTCGCAAAAACTTTTAGATGTGTTTAACCATAGTATCGAAAAGATGAATGGATTATCAAAAGAGATTTCAGAATCAATGTCAAACTTTAATAGAGTGCTCGTTGGTATGGATTCAGTCACCGGAGAATTAAAAAGGATATCCGAAAATGTAAATAATTCTTCGGGAAACTTCAAAGATGCGCAAATTAAACATGACGAACATTTGGAAAAATATCTGATTACTAATGGAAAAATTATTGAAGAAATAAGAGATTCATTAATTACCGCTAAAAACGTAGCCGATGATTATTCTCAAAAATTTGTAATAATAGAAAAAGGGCTTCAATCCATATTTGAGCAAATACAGGTTGGACTTGACAAATACAATACTACTATCAATACCAGCCTGGAATCGAATCTTGGAAGTTATAGTAAAGCGCTTAATAATACTGTAGAATCATTAGCGGGTCAGTCGAAAATGCATGAAGAAATATTAGATGATCTTAAAGATATAGTTAGTAAATTGAACGTTCGGAAAAATTAAACAACATAAAATGGCAACTGTTTATGAACTTTTGAGATTTACATTACCTTATTCAATACAAAATTTGGATGTGGATAATTCAAGTATGATTAAAATTAAAAGCCAAATTGAAGCTAAAATTAATGTATTGAATGCTATTACTGAAAATATTGGAAACGGTGGTTCCAAAATTAGATATGACGCTTTGATACCACAAGTTTTTAATAAATTCAAAAATGATATCCAGTTACGTAGAGTCCCGAATTTTGATAAAATTGAATTAAGAACATTAACATATTCATTGTCCTATAGTGATGCAGCACGAAATTCTATTTTTGATGAACCCAATGAATTATCTATTGCATTAAGCGTTATTGAATTTAAATGGAAGGATTCTTATATTATAGGTTTATTCGATTGTTACTTGAAAAATTGGTCGCAATCAAACCCCGTATCATTCAAATTATTGCATGAATTTGGTTTCAAAAAATTGTCACAATACGATGGTGAAAGTAAAATAATTAAATCTTTGAAATCGAATTTGAGGTTTTTTAATCCAAATGGTGGTGATCTCTTATTGGGCAGCGAATTGGCAATAAAATTAATTCCATTAAATCAGGCTACAAAATATCTGTCTCTAAGTGAAAATTGGTTCACTTACTCGTATTTCTCTAATGTTATAGTTGCTTTTTATGAAAGGAATAAAAACTATATTGATAATCTACTTTTGGAATTGCAAGACGCCTTACTCAATCATAGTTCCAATACAAGAGGAACTATAACAAGTAAGAGAATAGTTAGTAAAATTATTATTCAATGTAATGAAATTCAGCATTCTCACCTACAGGACAGAGTAAAAGATATGGCACTCACACTAATTGGTGATCCAGCACTCACACCTAATTGGCTGATTGCACCCAATATGAACGATATAGAGAAATCAGAGATAACTAGGGCAAGAGAGATTTTAAATCATTGGATAACCCAGGAATTTATTGCAGTTTTTTTCGAGAAATGTATAAATGATGAAAGACGAAAACAATTTTGGCTTAAAATGGCAAAACATGTGAAAGATTTCAAAGTTTTTGGACCAGAATCCACTCGTAGACAATTAATGACAGTTCAAAGGGTTTCGAAACTTGTATATACACGTTATAATGTGACAACTAGTTCAAAAAAAGTTGCAGCATTTATTATGATTATCGGCAGTTATAAGTTGATAGAGTTTAGCGATCCAGGGTATGCTTTTTATGCTTATAAAATAACAAATACAAATGCGCCATCATTTGAAAAGAAATATCAAAGTGTAGATTATTTTAGAAACGGTGATTTACCATCCTTAGTTGAGCAAGATAGGTTTAATTATTATTTTTCTGACGAAGGTAGATTAATTCACAGGAAAGATGGTTGGGAAGGTGTTTTTTTAGAATGGATAAACAATAAGACAAATATAAATGTTTAGTTGGCAATACGATAGCGTTTTTTTGTTTTCAATTCTTGATGAAACAGGAATGAAAATTCCTGTTTCCAAATGGTCGGAAATTCATGATATTTACTTATCACAACTATTCATCTTAAACGAGTTTGTTGATAACGGATTAGGCATCTATACCTTCGATACTTGCGAAATTGACACATTGGGAGTATTGCGATTGAGCGATATTGATAAGAAGATATTGGCTTTGCCGGATCATTACCCTTATGAAATTTATATAGAATCCGATGGTCAACTGAATGAAAACTCATTTAGATTTCGTTACGGCTTTTTTGATTTTATACCACATGGTAATCAATTACCGGTAAAGAGAACTGATGGAATAGTTGAGATTGGAGACCGGAAGTATTTGTTATCCGAAAACCAGTACCTTGTATGTATAGCCCTGGAAGAATTTAATAATTTGCCAGAGAAGGAAAGGACATTTGGCAAAAATCTAAAACATTTTGCAGATATCAAATCTCTCTCAAAAAAATCTGCAAGTTTATTGGATGCCTATCTTGAAAATGAAAACGTATATCAACCAGAAAAAATAAAGATAAATTTTTTATACCAAAACGACACCCTCGAAATAATACCGGAATTAGGATTTGAAAATTCTGGTAATTTTCTAAAAAAATTTGATTTATTTTCCACCATCAATGATGTTTACAATGTTACCGATAATGAGGGAAAAACTATTAGAATACCAATCGATGAAAATCAAAAGAAAATATTTAAAAAAATAAAGGACGTAAGGAAGGTACGCGATAAAACTACCATTAAAAAAATAATTGATAACCCGAATCAACTATTTAATGATGAAAATATAGATGATGAAGTAGTAGACATTTCTGAGTTTTACAGCGATCGGGTAATAGAAATAGGCGCATACAGACCAAAATTTTACCCGTTTGTTTGTCCTTACAAATCGGAGTGGATACCAGGATTGAAAATAAAAACTAATTCCGGGACAAAAGATATTCATTTTAAAAATCCAACAGAATTACATGAATTTGAAGAAGAATTACATAATGCACAAAAAAATGGACAGCATTCATTTAAATGGAAAGACGAATTAATTCCTAATGATGAGGCGGAAAAGTTTGTGCGAATAGCCAATAGGCAGTTTGAAAATCCTAAGAACCCGATTGAAAATATTGAAACAGGTATAGAGGATAAAGTTTTAATAATAAAAGAAAATATTGAAACTTTAGAACATACGGAGTTAAAAGAATTACCTGATAAAATTGATCATATTCTTTATGAAATTCCTAATTTGGTTCAATCCGTAAAGCTAAAAGAGCATCAGAAAGAAGGTATTGCCTGGTTGCAAAGCTTACATTTAAAAGAACTGAGTGGTTGCTTGTTGGCGGATGACATGGGGTTGGGGAAAACCTTGCAATTATTGTATTTCATAGAATGGCATGCTCAAAATAAAAATAACAATAAACCATATTTAATAGTTGCTCCTATATCACTATTGGAGAATTGGCAGAATGAATATGATAGATTCTTTGCTCCAAAAAACCTCAGGATGATAACCCTGGACAGCGAATACGGGCTAAAAAAGCAACACAACACAGAGGATTCAGAAAAACTGCAATGCAAACAAATAATATTGACCAATTACGAAACATTAAGAATTTATCAACTTAATATTGGCACAATAGATTTTGCTATTGTGGTTCTGGATGAGGCTCAAAAAATAAAGACGCCCGGTACGCTGATAACATCCGCTTGTAAGGCGCTGAAAGCGGATTTCAAAATCGCAATGACAGGTACGCCTGTTGAAAATACATTAGTTGACCTTTGGTGTATCATGGATTTTTCAGTTTCCGGTCTTTTGGGAACTACCAAAGATTTTGCAAAAGAATACCAAAACCCATTAAAAAATTCAGAGACTGATGTGAAACAACTTTGCGAAACGTTAAGAGATAAAATTGGCATATTCATAAAGCGGCGACTTAAATCAGATGTTGCAAAAGATTTACCACAAAAACACGATGACAAAAATTCCAGAATAGAAAAGCAAATGCCGATGATTCAATTAGAACGCTATAAGATTGAAATGGAAAAAGCCAAAAATACGGACATTGATAATGAAAACAGGGGTTCCGTTATTTTAAAGTGTCTGCAAGCCATCCGTGATATTTCAGATCACCCCTATTTGGCGGATAAACAAGTATTGAGTTACCCCTCAAATGAGTTAGTTCAAACATCTGCAAAGTTGCAGATTCTATTGAATATATTAGAAGAAGTCAGAAACAAAAATGAAAAAGCTATTGTTTTCGCTGATAGGAAAGACACCCAAAAAATGTTGAAACAAGTGATTTATGACTATTACAGAATAAGGGCAAGTATAATTAACGGCGATACTCCGTCAACAAAACAAGATGAAGGTAAGATGAAATTAAGCCGCCAACAGACAATTGACGAATATCAAAGCAGACATGGTTTTAATGTCATAATCATGTCCCATATTGCCGCCGGAGTCGGGCTCAACGTTACAGAAGCAAACCATATCATACATTATTCAAGACATTGGAATCCCGCAAAAGAGGAACAGGCTACTGACCGCGCTTACCGTATCGGTCAGAAAAAAGATGTTTATGTCTATTATCCGATGGCTGTGGCAAACGAATTTACTTCATTTGATTTGATATTAGATGAATTACTTGCAAGGAAGAAAGCTTTGGCAAGTAGTACGCTGTATCCCACCGAACAAGTCGAATTGAACAAAGAAGAAACATTTAATAATGTTTTCGGTTTTAATACAAGTAGTAGCGTTAAACCACTTGCCATTAGAGATGTGGCCACACTACAGCCACATTTGTTCGAGGCTTTTGTTGCAGCATTATATACAAAACAAGGATTTAAAACCCATCTTACACCGTATTCAAACGACAAGGGAGTTGATGTCGTTGCTTTTAAAGACAATGAAAACTATTTAATCCAGGCAAAACAAAGTAAAGATTTAATAGGCAATACAGGTGTACAGGAAATTGCAGCCGCTAAAAAATATTTTGACGATAAGTTCAATTTAGATTTCAAATTGATTCTCCTTTCCAACAATAATTTTACCTCATCGGCAGAATTATTAGCCAAGCCAAACAATGTAAGTCTGATAAATAAGCTACGTTTTGAAAGCATGATCAATGACAATAACGTGTCAATCCAAGATATTCATTTGCATGAATCAAAGCGCATGAAAACGGTGTAGCATATTTTATATATAGTTGCACCCCGCTGGGGTGTTGAAGGGAGAGAGGTATCGCTTTGGGCTACAAACCTTGCACCCCGCCGGGGTGCCCCAAAATGTTACTTTACAGTTTTTCTGGGCACTTCCTTTTTTCCCATGGCATGACACAAACTGTCATGCCACAGTACAAAAACTGTCATGGCATGTGAAATAGATTTGGGCAAGTCTTGTTTCCTTGCCAATTTGCAAGGTTGTTTTGGTGTGCCGCCTAAAAAAATAAAATAATCGGAGTAATGGACAAAAATGATGCTATTTTTTGGACGTTGTGGAGTAATGGACAAAAATGATGCTATTTATTTTTTATAATACGTAATTTATGTTGAGTATCTAATGACCTT
>Ga0007870_1000437_pt1 | contig 13419 bp, 11 predicted proteins | sample CryBogCBH04Jul08_FD_71207 | JGI IMG/M metagenome (GOLD analysis project Ga0007870, IMG submission 71207) | Freshwater microbial communities from Crystal Bog, Wisconsin, USA - CBH04Jul08 | ecosystem: Environmental > Aquatic > Freshwater > Lake | place: Crystal Bog, Wisconsin, USA | collected...
GTGAATATACACGCAATTCAAAAATGCTAGTCAGTGAATAGCACTATAAAGCCGGGATTCCCAATGGGTTAAATATGTATTTGTGAATGTTGACATCTGCCGTTAATTTCATGTTCAACCCCGTTCGGGGTTGCATGAAGATTTGTTTGCTTCCGTGGGTTTCACCCACGGCTATTCACATTAAAGCCCTATGGGCTTATCAACGGCATCAATTCCTTTCAGCACTTTTTGGTGATGAAAATTTGGGTAAGGGATAGCTTTTTTCAAGGAGGGGTTGGGGGTGGTCACCTTTTCTCAAGGAGGGGAGTCATACAAGTTGTGTCAATCAGGGATACACATTTTACACCAATTATGACATAACTTGCGCCGCAAATCATTGTTTTTCAGTTAAAATATTCTTGCCATGTGTGGTATTCTTGCTGTTGTACACAAAGACCAAAATCAGGATTCGGCCGATCTTATCAAAGCCTCGGCTATTATCAGGCACAGGGGGCCGGATGATGAGGGTTTCATGACATGGGCGCCCGGCAGCAAAGCAAACATTTGGGCGGGGAAGGATGCAGCAGCAACTACTATAGATTTCTGGAAATTGAACAGGCTGCAGCCGCAACAGACATTCAAAGTTGGTTTTGCACACAGGCGGCTATCAATCATCGATCTTTCGCCGCGCGGTTTCCAACCCATGGTGCATGAAAAAACGGGCGTCAGTCTTATTTTCAACGGCGAGATCTACAATTTCCCCGATATTAAAGCAGAGCTCGAAAGTTTAGGGCATCAGTTTGAGTCGCATAGCGATACAGAAGTGCTGTTGCTGGCGTGGGTGCAGTGGGGCGAACAATGCATCAATAAGCTGAATGGCATGTTTGCCTTTGTGATTCTGGACCCAAGAAAGGGTAGCCAGGGTACTTTGTATGCAGTGCGCGACCGCTTTGGCGTGAAACCCGTATACTGGAGCAGGGTGGGGGATTCGCTCATTTTTTGTTCGGAGATCAAGCAAATCCGGTTGTTCAGGGGCTATAAGCTGAACCTGAATCGCAAAAAAGTGAATCAGTACCTCGGACTGGGTTTGGTAGATACGGATGATCAGACATTTGATAATCAGGTATTTCAGATGCGGGGCGGGTCGTATGCCACCGTCGATCTGGCAGACGCAGCAATGAACGTAAAAATAGCTCGTTGGTATACCCTGAAGCCGCGCAAATGGCAGGATACCGACGAAAAGGCTGTGGATAAATTCCGTAATCTGTTGCAGGATAGTGTAAAGCTGCGGCTCAGGGCAGATGTGCCTGTTGGTTCCTGTCTGTCCGGTGGTTTGGATTCGTCAGCCATAGTGAGCATGATAAAGCGGATTCTGGATGAGCTGGATGACCACAATGGTCAGGAAACCGTGACTGCCTGTTATTCGGAAAAGCGTTTTGACGAATGGAACTACGCCAGCGATGTAGTGAACCAAACCGGCGCACGATCGCATAGGGTGTTTCCCGATTTCGAGCGCCTGCAACGGGATGCCGACAAATTATTATGGCATCAGGACGACCCGTTCCCGTCTACTTCCATGTTCAGCCAGTGGTGCGTATTCTCCTGCGCTGCCGAAGCCAGTCTCAAGGTTATGGTAGACGGGCAGGGCTCTGACGAACAACTGAGCGGCTATGGCGGCAATGATACTGCGCTTTATGCCGGGCTTGTGAAGAGCATGAAAATTGGCAGGATATTGCGCGAGAGCAAAGCCTATAAAGCTAAAAACGGCGTTTATCCTGTTGGTTTCATACTGGGTGGAGTGCAAAGCAATCTGCCAAAATGGACTCTTGGTCTGTTTCCGAAAAAATATCTTGCGTTGAAACCCACGATGGTTCCCTGGCTTAATGCACCCGCTGAAGACGTGCAAAAGCCCCGCTACGGTACACTGTCCGACTATCTGCAGTACCAGTTGCTGCATGATCCGCTGCCTTCGTTGCTACGGTTCGAAGACCGCAGTTCGATGGCTTTTTCCATCGAATCAAGGGTGCCCTTTCTGGATTATAGGTTGGTTGAGTTTAATCTGGGCTTGCCGGAGCACCTTGTTTATGGCGAGGGCACCAAAAAAGTAATTCTGCGCCGTGCGCTAAAGGGCATCATGCCCGACAGCATTGTGAATCGTAAAGACAAGCTGGGTTTTGCAACGCCCGAGGAAACCTGGCTCAGGGAAGCGGGTACCCAATGGTTCAGGGAAAAGGTGGATTATACCATCACAAAATACCCCGAATTTTTCCACCGCGACGAAACCCTGAAAATGCTGGAAGATATGATAGCCGGTCGCATAAAATTTGATTTCAAACCCTGGCGTATCATTTGTTTTGGCAAATGGCTGGATATGATGGAGGAGTATAGGTAGCATATATATAAAGCGGCAAGCAAAAATGTTCATTACTGTTTTTCCTTCTTTTATATTTTGTGGATAGAATTGAAATTGAAAAGACGAATTTTTCTACCCTAAAAGAAGGTGGGTCGTGAAAGGGTCTATAATTAATAAAAATGTTATTATAACTTTCGTGATCCTGAATAATTTATTGCAGTTATGGTTTTGCGCTTCAGGTATCTTCTCCGATTTTTATGGTTGTTTTCAGGCGCAATTACAATGCTAACTTTCGGGGTAAAAGCCCAAAGTAATTGTGAACTAACCACCGGTACTCAATATCGAATTCCGGTGTATAGGCATGTTGATCAGATGCCAACGTTTAAACAAGGAGATCTTTTTGATTATGTATCCAGGCAACTTCAAATTCTGGAAATCTCCGATACGGAACAAATTCAATCCCGAATTGTTGCAAGATTTGTAATTGATACAACTGGTCAATTGGATTATATCAGCATAGTGTCATCCTCTGGCCTAACATCAACCATTAAAACTAAAAATTTAACCAGGTTTGAAAAAAGTTATTTGCAAATGCTAAAAAAAATGCCCCGATGGCAACCCGGCAGGTGCAATGGCAAACTCGTTGCCGTAGAGTATACATTGCCCATGATTCTGGATTTTGAACGGTAATGTTTCAATCATTCAATTTTGGCGGGAGAAAGAGCTGATTTTTCATCCACGTAAATAGAGTCCATAATTTTAGTCGCAACAAATTTTCTGAAATGGGTGCTCTCATAGTAATTATGTTTGTCGTTTGTAAAGTGATTGATACCCGAATAATCGTAAATATTTTGACTGTCAAATATTGCGCACAACATCTTATAATCATTTGTGTCAATTTTTAGCTGATCATACAGTGGGCAAATAACTAATTTGTAATTAGTTTTGTGCTTGTTGAATATGTTTTTTATTTTCATTAATAATACTTGCTGATCAGTTTCGATGACTTGCTTTGTATAGTGCTGAGTAAGCGGACGTTCTCCAAATATCGAGGCACGCATCCGGTAATACGTGCTTGTATCCCGATCGATATCTTTTTCAATGTCTGGAAATTCGACATCGTTGGTAACAGGATCGTAAACCTGACGGTTGCAATTCAGCTCGCTTGCCCAAATTGTCTTCTCAGCTTTTCTAAAAATTAATAGTTTTAAATATTTTAATAGAAATGTTGATTCGAAGAAACCTTTGAAAGTATTTAATTCGAATTGAAAATAACTTCTTCCGGTGAGAACCGGGTGTTTTGCAAATCTTATATCTTCCTTCGCAATACCATATACGTCGTAGTCCAGTACCAAAAGGACATTATTTATTTTGAGACCCAGACTATCAATCAGATTCAATTTCCTCTCGATTCCCCACAAATTTTCTTTGCTTACGCTGAATTGAAAGTGCTTGCCGTTTGGAATATGTTTTTTCCATTCCTGAACATGAAATAACAGTCCTTTTGAACTCCCAAAAATGTAGGAATCGTAGTTATATGATTTGTAATTATTTAGAAGCGTTTGCGTAGCAGTAAAATCGTTATTTGGCACAACATACTGTATGCCATCTCTGGGAAAATAGCAGTCATAATGATACAAAACCTTAAAGGGATCGTTCACAAAATAAAGAATGGTTAAAATAATTAGCGGAAATACTGCTAAAAATACCTTGTATATTATTTTATTCATACATTAAAACTGAAAATAAATAAACCTATGTTGTTCAAAAACGCCACAGAGAAAAATCACAGTAATACCGCAATAATAAACGGACCACCTGAACACGGGATTGAGGCGGGAAAAATTATTTTGCAAATCAAATCTTTTTTGTATTAGTTGAATCACACGCAAAAGAATGATTAAGCCAAATCCGGGTAAAACAATATTAAATAAAGAGGGCAAACCCAAAGCGGCTATTTTTCTGTTGTGTAGTGCATTGAGTATTTCTGCGGGAAAATTTAGAATAATTTTTTGGATGATAAAAAAAGCATCCTGAATATTATTGGCCCTGAAAAATATCCATGTGAAACACAAGAAGAGAAATGTTGATAGTTTGGCTATTGCGTTACCAATAAATCCCGGGATCTTTTGAAATATTTTTTCACGAAAGCCCTGGGTTAGTGTCTCGTAAGACAACGCAATGCCATGCAGCCCACCCCAAACCACAAATCTCCACGCCGCTCCGTGCCACAGCCCACTAATGAGAAATGTAATCATTGATGCTAAAACAACAGCCCAGATGCCCGCACTGCGATAATAAATTGCAATGGGCTTGAAAACATAATCTCCTAACCAGGTAGACAAAGACCTATGCCACCTTCTCCAGAATTCGGAAATGTTTTTACTGCTGAAAGGAAGATCAAAATTTACCATAAGATCAAATCCCATAACTTTGGCTGTGCCCAGCGCTATATCAGAATATCCCGAGAAATCGCAATAAATTTGAAAGGCAAAGAAAAATATGCCCATTGCGAGCAGTGTACCTGTACAAGGTTTTGGCGCTCCGAAAATTGAATCAACTGTGAGACCCAGACGATCTGCAATAACCACTTTTTTAAAAATCCCCCACAATATTTTTCTCATCCCTACAGCGACATTTTCATATTGTATTTTCTTGGGCTCATGAAATTGGTGAAGCAAATTTTGAGGTCTTTCTATGGGCCCGGCAACCAATTGCGGGTAAAACATAACATAAAGTGCATATATGCCAAAATGCCTTTCTGCCTTTTGGTTTCCGCGAAAAACTTCAATAGTATAGCTCATGGCCTGAAAAGTGTGAAATGATAGTCCAATTGGCAGCAGTATTTTCAATAATGGCAAGCTTAACCCCGAATGCCCCTTTAACAAAAACAAGTTGAGGTTACCAATAAAAAAATTATAGTATTTAAATACAGCCAAAACACCCACGTTGGCCACTATGCTCATTATCAGAAATAATCTCCGTTTATTTCCCTCGGCATTGTCTATAAGAATTCCAGCTATGTAATCAACAATTATGGTAAAAATGAGTATAAGAATATAAATAGGGACAAAATACATATAAAAAATGCAGCTCGCTACAAGCAAGTGCAACCAACGGAATTTATGAGGTAATAAAAAATAAATTATTGTAACAATAGGAAAAAATAACAAAAACTCAAACGAATTAAATAGCATGTCTTATTTGATTTGAGGAAAATACTGCCATTGTTTGAAACGCTATGGCATATCAAAAGTTGCAAACTTAAATTTTATTGTTTGCAAATGCAATAAGAGCATTGTTGTGTTTCATTTTTACGGTGGGATAATGGTTGTCTTATTATTTGCAGATTATTATTCATAAGATATCCTTTTATGCTTCGTATAACCGGTGTTAGTCGTTCATATAGCTGTTATTACCGGTTTTCTGGTCGCTATTAGAAATTTGGGAATTGAGTACCTGGTTCTAAATTTATGTTGCAGATTAAAAAAGGGTTTTGGAAGGTTGAGCCAACAGAAATTTGATTCCGGATATTTAAAAATTTTTTGTCTAATATATTTTTGAATAGGTATTTGATTTGGTAATAGCAGTTTTTGGGGCTTGCTTCCTTTAAGAGACAAAACCTTTTCAATGCGGTGCATCGAAAAGGTTTTGTCTCAAAAAAAAGGTAATTAGTGATTGAACGACTGCATGAACACAGTTATTTTATCACGCTCGCGATTGGTGAGTAAAGCTCTGGTCTGCATGTGCATTACCAGAGTTTCCCATTGTTCGTCGGAGAAGGTTGTGGGCTGCGGGGTATTGTGGCACCTCTGGCAATTTTCGCCCCATAATTGTGCTCCCGTTTTGTTGGCTACTTTGGCGCTTTCTTTACAACCTGTCAATAAGGTTGAGCCGAAGAAAAGTACGGCAATCAGTAGCAACCCTAATATTTTGATTGATTTCATCTTTTTCATATTATTGCTATTTTATAATTCTGTTGAAAATTGAACAATTAGTCTGTTTGTTACACCCTGGCCACCGACTCCTGTTACACCTTGAGCCGGCAGATCGTAAGTTGAGTTGCTGATGCTTTCATAGCACAATTTGACGACTTGTCTCCAGCTGAGCCAATAACAAAGCGCTACGTCGCTTTCAGACCAGTTTTGGCCAAAAAGCGATTCTTTCGGAGCCGTATGAGTTACGTAGCGGTAGCCCAGTTCCAGATTACGCAACTTGTTTTCAAGACCTGTAGGTCTTATTGAAAGCTGCGCAAATCCTGAATTCACCACATTATTAAATGTATAAGTCTGGCTTGGAGTATCAACACGGGGTAAGTTTTGCTGATTAATCGTTTGTGTCTGATACTGGGCTCTTACGTTCACGGTAATATTACCCAGTTTTTTGTAATAGCTAAGATCCACAGCATACATATTCATTGTGGGATTATTGTAACTAACGGGTATGGTTCCTGGCGCAGTGTACAGATTGCCGCCAAGAGCCGAAACACCTATTTCAAGAGACGAATTGGAAAGAGGAAGAAGTGCAAGACGACCGGAAATGGTTTTGTTCGGGTTTGGAGATTGTATGCCGACATTTGATACCTGTCCGGTAGAGTCCATTTGGAAACCATTGGTGATCGCCACATCATAGCTCCATTTCATACTGCCCAAAGGAAAGCCACCTTCCACTTCTACGCCAAAGTCGCTGCCCGGCATATCCATGCCTACAGGATCTGAACCTAACTTGTTGATCCAGCCGGCAGCAAGCCTTTTGGAATAAATACCAAATGGCACCACAAAGTATCCGGCTCTGATGATGCAACCCGGTGCAGCAAAGAAAGAAACGTCTGCCCAGTTCACACCGAGAGTAGGGCCACCTGTGTAGGAAGGTTCGAATTCCAACAAAACTTTGTTGCTTTGCCTCCATAAAAACATGGGGCTGAATTCATACCTGTCTGCATCGCCGAGGCTGGAAGCTTTAGCGGTAGTTTTAATGCCTCCCGTAGGAGTAAAATCGTTCTTTTCGGTTACGAATCCGACAGTTGTAAGACCTACAATCATCAGATGACTTTCACCCGGTTTGTATTCTGTGATTTTTTCTCTTACCTGATCCATGGAAAGAACAGGAGCGCCGTTGCCCTGGTCCTGACTCACGTCCTGCGCTCTCAGGTTGGTTGCTGCCATTGTTGCAGTAACCGTGATTCCAATTGCAAAACTTTTTACGAAATTGTTCATATAAAATTTTTATTTTTTATTATTGATTATAAATAGCCTGTCTATTTCTTGAGAGTACGGATAAAGTTTACCAAGCTCCACCTTTGTTTTTCGGTGAGGGCAGCCTTGTAAGATGCCATCGGGCCACGTCCTTCTGTCATTTTCCAGAAAAGCGCACCGTCTGATTGGCCCTGAACAAGTGCAGAGGCGTGATTTGCAGGCTTCGGACTTAATGAGCCTCCGGCTACGCCATCGCCTTTACCTTTTTCGCCGTGGCAAGGTGCACATAAACTCAAATACAAAGTCTTACCTTCTTTTGTGGCGCCTGCATCTCCGGCCAGCGGATTCTTCAAATCATTTGCAGACGCCGGGGCTACCCATTTTCCCTGTGCTTTTACGGTTGTTGTACCGATGGTCATTGCACCAAATATGATGCAGCATGTTGCGATTTTTTTCATAAATTCACTCATTTTGGTTTTATTAATAATTGTTGAAGTATATTAATTGTGGTTATTCGAAGCAAATGTAGTTATTTGATGAAACTTCCAAATAGTGTCTATGATGCAATTGCAGATGATTTATGTCATGTGCTTTAATCGCTTAGAGATAGGGAATTCTACAAATGATAAGGAAAATAGTAGCGAATATTTAAAAAATGATAAAAATAACACAGTGTAATTTAATGTATATTAAGATTGTAATTAAATAATTTAAAATACTAACTCATTTTGTTTGAAAATATTGATATTCATAAGATTGAAGAAAAATGAAATATGCATAATCAATACTTTGTAGATGTACTAAAGAAATGTGTACATACACGCATAATAAATGTACGTACATTTATTATTTGAAGATATTTAGATATTGAAAATATATATTCGGGATGATCCAATTCTACAGACAATAAAAAAAATCTTATCTGTAATTGACACAAACGGCAAAACCGTAGAAATTTGGGGCTAAAATGGGGCTGTATTTTATAGAAATATCTCTAGACACATCGAAATTCTTGAGGTGGGCGGAGGCAACAGCATCAATAATCTGCATGCCGAATCCCAGAACGGAGTATAAAACAGTCATATCCAGGTATTTTTCGTAGTCATTTTCCAACTGAAGCAACTGGCTGGTAGAGTACGGGCCTGTGGGATTGGGGTTATTGATACTCGCAATGTATTCTTTGCGATAAGTTTGATAATTGTTCAGGTCTGTAATAAAAAAGTAGGATGCTACACCAAAAGCAGTATATATAATGGGCACTTTCCACGCCTGATGGTTGTACATCTGACCCAGACCGGGCAAAATAGCTGAGTAAAGGCCGGCTTTTTTAGGCACAGGCTGGTACGGCTGAGGGCGACGCTCAATTGAATCACTAACAACAACTTTTGACGAATCATCTGTTACCTTTGCACTTTTATATATTGTGCTCTTTGTTAAAGAATCTTTGGATACCTTACCTATTTGAGCTTTGCCGGTATCAATTGTCGTGTCTTTTCTAATTGAGATGTCCTTTTTTGCCGGGTAATAATGGTTACCGGTATCGGTGTTTGTCTGAGCACAAGCCCTGATTCTAAAGGACAAACCGACAGACAACGACAAAATAAAGAGTAAAAGATATTTGAAGCAAATTTTTAAAAATTCCGGCATTTGAAAAGCCACAAAGTTAAACAATGTTAAGTAAAAATGACATTTGCAATCGGGACTTTAACTTTACCCGGCAGTGAATATTTTTGAACCGCGGAAATGAATATTACAGATAGACTCAAACTTAACCTCAGAGGCGACATAATGGGGGGGCTTACGGCAATGCTTGTTGGCTTACCATCGGTAATTGCCTATGGATTAATGAGTTATGCACCATTGGGGAAAGAGTATTCCGGGATGGCAGCAGCAGGTGCTGTGTTAGGAACTGTAGTTTTTAGTCTCATAGCGCCTTTTTTCAATGGCAAAGAGGGTTTGGTATCTATACCCAGTGCCGCTGCTGCCACCGTTGTATCGGTATTTGTGACTGAGTTGTCCAAAAAAGCCGGTGTCCCGGCATATTATATCCCCATATACGTAACTTTACTGACCGCGTTTTCAGGTCTCGTGCAATTTCTCATTGGTAATTTTGGTGGTGGCAAGTTTATCAAATACATTCCTTACCCGGTTATTGCAGGGTACCTTAGCGGTGTAGCTGTTTTGTTGTTATTGAGTCAGTTGCCACGGGTGCTTGGTGCACCCAAAGGCATTTCGTTAATAGATACTTTGTTTTCACCCAATCATTGGAACTGGCAGAGTATATGTATTGGAGGGTTCACAATCCTCGGTTCTGTATATTCAAAAAAAATATTCAAAAAGATGCCTCAGTCAGTTTTTGGCTTGCTGACCGGCATAATTGTATATTTCACCCTGGCTATTTTTGATCATAATTTGCTTTCCCTGAAAAATAACACGCTCGTAATTGGTGATATTTCTGAAGCAGCTTCCAATCTCACAAAAATTGTGAGTAATCGGTGGTCATTGTTCCCCTTTGTAACGTTCGATAATTTTATTTCGATGATAGTACCGGGCATCACATTGTCGTTGCTGCTCTCCATTACTACGCTCAATACCTGTGTGGTGCTCGATGGTATCACCTATACTAACCATGATCCCAAAAGGGAGTTGGTTATTCAGGGTATCGGTAATATTGCTTCTGCTTTTACAGGCGGCATACCTTGTTCGGGAGTAATGACCTCTACTTTAGAGAATTTGAACGCGGGAGGCAAAACAGGAAAATCAACGTTCTTCTATGGCTTGTTTTCATTGTTTGTGCTGATGTTCCTGAGCAAGCTTCTGGCATGGATACCCATTGCCGCCCTTGCCGGAATACTTACTGTTGTGGCTGTTAAAATGATAGACTTCAAAGTTCTGTCCATGCTCAAAAATAAATCTACTATATTCGATTTTATTGTAATAGTAGCCGTAGTTGTGGCTGCAGCCAACCTCGATCTGATAAAAGCATCCGGTGTGGGCATAGCAATGGCTATCCTTTTGTTTCTCCGCGAACAAATGGGGGTATCGGTGATCCGCAGGAAGCTATTTGGAAACCAAATTTTTTCTAAAAAAATCAGGGTGGCCACCGAACGCAAAGTGCTGGAAGAGAAGGGTGCCCAGACATTGATTATTGAATTGCAGGGACAACTATTTTTCGGGACCACAGATCAGCTTTATTCTAAACTCGAGCCGTTTTATTCAACTTGCAAATATATAGTTCTTGATATGCGCCGCATACAGTCTGTAGACTACACAGCTGCAAACATGCTCAAGAAAATATTGGCACGTATCAGGGAGAAAAATACGCGCCTGTTTTTTACTTCCATTCCGGTAAGTTTACCGACGGGGCAAAATGTGAAGACCTATTTTGCCAATCTTGGATTGATTGAGAGTGATCATCTTCACTATTATGATGATATCGACGGCGCCTTGTTGTGGATAGAAGAAGATATTCTGGAGACAGAGCACGTGCATTTGTATGATAATACCAAGCCGCTCGATCTGCATGAGCTTGAATTGTTTGATGGGTTTCCCCACGATGCTATCCACCACCTCGAAGATTGCGTAGAGGTTCGGGAGTTTTCTGCAAACGAGACCATCTTTAAGGGGGGCGACAAGGGTGACGAAATTTACTTTGTCAGAAAAGGCAACATAAAAATAGTTCTTACACTCAGTGATGGCAAACAATTTCATTTGCTTACCATTGGCACCGGTGGTGTCTTTGGGGAGATGGCATTTATAGACAAAGTAATGAGATCGGCAGATGCCATTTCAGCAGATCATACCAATTTATATGTTTTGTCCAGAGACAAATTCAATAGAGTGACGGCGAGCCACCCCGAAGTTTCGGGTATGGTATTCGAGCGACTGGCGCTACTGATAGCGAACAGGTTGCGCCAAAGTAACAGAGAACTAAAAGTTTTTCAGGAAAGCTGATCCTGCCGGAGGATTGTTATTCAATCTTTGTAACTGTAAATTCTCCGGCGGGAACCTGATCAATTACGGCCTGAAGTCTGCCATTGGACAATTGTCCGCCAGGCTCCCATGATTCATTGGCAGCAGGTTCATTGCCGGAAGGCAACCGGAGATTATATGCTCTGGGGTGGGGAACGTCTACCCGGTACATAATTTTCTTTGTCAGGGTTCCGGGTTTAAGGTGAAGTTCCCGTTCCAGCCTGGTTTTATTTCCACCGGCAATTTCCATAATTTCATCCATCTGCCGGGTAGTGTAGATGAATTGCCCTCCCGACCATCCCGGAAATTCACCCGGATTTTTATTGATAATATCGGCTGAGGTAATGAACGAACCTCCGTTTTTGTATTTTTTGAGTACTTTTTTGATGTATTTGGGCGTGAGATAAATTTCGGGTTTTGGCCTGAAGCCTTTAGGCTGGGATAACACAGATCGCGCTGTCCACTTTTTCTTAAATTGTATCTTTTGGGCACGGCTATTAAATGCAGCAAACAAAAACACAAACAAGCACAGCAATTTTCCTATTTTGTGCATATCACTATTATTTAACTTGCTAAAATAATGAATGTTATTTAATTATCAGGCAGGAATGAAATTTTTTGAAAATTTTTTATCTCGTTACTACTCAGGTACTATTATGGAACGCAGATGACGCAGATAAATATGATAATCACTGATTTCGATATATTTACGACAATACTATAAATTTAAATTAAATAGTATTATTGTCATAGGACAAATTACACCCTGATTTATTGTATTAAAAGTAAATAAATTTACACATTATAAAAATAAAATCTTATTTCATCATAATAATCAGTGTTATCTGCGTTCCATCAGCACCTGAGTAGTTACTTTATCTCAAAAGCATTCCCGGCTCCCAATTACTAAATGGTTGTTGTAAATTCGTATCCTATATCTTTTCGGTAATAGCTACCCTCAAAAGTTATTTCTGATGCATTGCAATAGCATTTTTTTAATGTTTCTTCCAGATTATTGCCAAGAGAAGTTACCGCCATCACACGCCCTCCGTTTGTGACAACTGTATTGGTTTTTCGGGTTCCCGCATGGAAGCAGTAACTTCCTTTCACTTTTTCTAAACCGCTAATGGCAAGCCCTTTTTTGTATTCTCCCGGATATCCGCCCGATACCATCATAACAGTAGCTGCGCATTTAGGCGAATGGCAAACTTCAACTTCATTTAGCCTGCTGGATTCCATTTTTACAAATAAATCAATCAAATCATTTTCCAGGCGGGGTATAACCACTTCTGTCTCGGGATCGCCCAGGCGGCAATTGTATTCTATTACAAATGGATCATCGTTCACTTTGATCAGTCCGAAAAATATAAATCCTTTGTAGTTTATATCCTCCTGTTTCAACCCGTCTATTGTTGGTTTGATGATTCTGTCCGTTACTTTTTGCATAAACACAGCATCTGCAAAGGGCACCGGAGATATAGCGCCCATACCGCCGGTATTGGGCCCGGTATCGCCTTCTCCTATTCTTTTATAATCTTTAGCTTCCGGAAGCAAAACATAATTGCTACCATCAGTCAGTACAAAAACCGAAAGCTCAATTCCCTTCAGAAATTCTTCCACTACAACATGCTTACTTGCAGCGCCAAACTGAGCATCTTTAAGCATACTGCGCAAAGCCTTAATAGCCTCCAATGGATGTTCGCTGATTACCACTCCTTTGCCTGCTGCCAGTCCATCTGCTTTAATCACATAGGGTGGGGTAGTGCGCTTGATAAGCGCTGTTGCCTGTTCAAATTTTGCTTCGTCAAACTCGTGATAGGCTGCTGTGGGGATGTTATGGCGCTGCATAAATTTTTTGGCAAAAGACTTGCTTCCTTCCAGTTGAGCTCCTTGTTTTGTCGGACCCACAACGATTAAATG
>Ga0007870_1000442_pt1 | contig 13317 bp, 10 predicted proteins | sample CryBogCBH04Jul08_FD_71207 | JGI IMG/M metagenome (GOLD analysis project Ga0007870, IMG submission 71207) | Freshwater microbial communities from Crystal Bog, Wisconsin, USA - CBH04Jul08 | ecosystem: Environmental > Aquatic > Freshwater > Lake | place: Crystal Bog, Wisconsin, USA | collected...
GCATGACACAAAATGTCATGCCACAGTACAAAAACTGTCATGCCATGAAAAAAGGATTTCGGCAATCCTAAAATCCTCTCCAAATTGCGAGGTTTTTGCCTATTGTGACCTGAAAAATAATAATCAAGTTCCGCTCTACAAATCCTGAGCCAATGCTAAAGAATGCAAGGCAAATCCACCGACCAATGAATAAATATTAATTATAATATCATTAGCCCCCTTTTGTTGCTTGGCTGTTTTTTTTAGACGCAGGAATCATGATGTGGCCCAGTCAAAACTATTGCATTTACCGGAAAACTATTTTGTTTATTACATTGCACATTCATCGCTTTTTTTATGAGGAAACTTTTTTCGGTTCTGTTTTTTTCTTTATGCATAGCCTGCTCCGGCATTGCCCAGCATACCAATGTCACCTATTCTTACGACCCCGGCAGCGCTATGCAGGAGCATTATCTTGATTTTGTAAGAATGAGGCTTTCTGTGGAGTTTGTGCCCGAAAAAGGTCTGGTTAAGGGGAATATCACTCATTATTTTACCCCAATCCGCGAGAAAGTGGACTCTTTTTTTCTGGATGGTCCCGGCATTGATGTAAAGTCCGCAACGCTAAATGGCAAGACTTTGCGCTATAAAACTACCGATGAAGGCATTCATTTCTATCCCGATGCTACACTGAAATATGGCGAGTCCGATAGTTTGAATATTGTTTACGAGGCTTATCCGCGCCGGGGGATCTATTTTATAGGCTGGAACGACCCTAAAAATCTGTCGCGCAAACAAATCTGGACTCAGGGCGAGGGAATAGACAATCGTCATTGGTTTCCTTGTTACGACTGGCCAAATGATAAGCTGATTACTGAAGTGCTGGTAAAATTCAGAAAGGGATATAAGGTGCTATCGAATGGCGTGAAGGTGGAAGAAAAAGATCTGTGTGATGGCAATGTGTTGTGGCACTACAAAATGTCGAAACCCCATGCCTCTTATCTTGTGATGCTGGGTATAGGCGAGTACGAAGTACGGGAGACCCGCTCTACATCTGGCGTGCCACTACGCCAGTGGTACTACCCTGAATGGAAAGACCGGTACGACTACACCTACAAATACAACGAAAAGGTCTTCAACTTCATGGAGTCGGAAATTGGCGTGCCCTATGGCTGGGAGTCTTATTCGCAGATACCCGTGCAGGATTTTATGTACGGCGCTATGGAAAACACCTCTGCCACTTTGTTTGGCGACTTCTTTCAGGTAGATGCCCGCGGCTATAACGACCGCAATTACGTGGCTGTGAATGCGCATGAGCTGGCGCATCAGTGGTTTGGCGATATGGTAACCGCCCGCAGCGGCAATTGCCAGTGGTTGCAGGAGAGCTTTGCCACCCATTACAACATAACAGCAGAGCGCGAGTGTTTTGGGCAGGACCATTTTGACTGGGCAAGACGGCAGGCGTGTCTGGCGGCAATCAATACCGCCGATAAGAAATCCATCTCCCACAGTCAGACGCCTACTTCATTGATCTACCAGAAGGGATCGATAGTATTAGAGATGCTCAAATCCATCACAGGACGTGAGGGCTTCAACAGGTCGGTAAAGAAATATTTGCTGGCACACAAATATGAAAATGTAGATGGCAATGAACTGCTGGATGCATTTCAGGATGAATTGGGCATGCCCCTGCAATGGTTTTGGGACGAATGGATATACCGCGGCGGCGAACCGGATTATAAAGTAAGTTACGAAGACGTCACTACCGGCCACGACCGGTACACCCAATTTGTGGTGTCGCAGACACAACCTACCAACGAAGTGATGGGCTTGTTTAAGATGCCCATAAACTTTGAAGTGCATTATACGGATGGTTCAGTTGACAAAAAAACAGAATGGATAGAAAGAGAGACGCATGTAGTAAAAGTACCCAACTCCAGAAAAGCCGAAATCTCCTATGTGCTGTTTGACCCCAACAGCCAGGTGCTGAAAACAGTTACATTCGACAAGCCTTTTGAAATGCTGCAAGCCCAGGCGCTTCATGCACCCAATATGCTGGACAGGTACGATGCAGTATGTGCCATGCGTAGCATCAATCCGGATAAGAAAAGAGAGGTACTGAAACAAGTATATGAAGCCAATACATTTCATGCTATAAAAACCGAGATTGCCACCCAATTTCTGGACGACAAGGCCGGCGAACAAATTGTAAAAATGGCGCTGCACGACAAGGACGTAATGGTGCGGAAGGGGATAATGCTGAACACAAAAAAAATAGCGCCGTCACTGATGGCTGATTATGAACCATTACTCACCGATTCATCCTACATTCTCATAGCTACTGCGTTGGAGAAATTGTGCATCAGCTTCCCTGCCAATGCCAAAAAGTACCTGGCTGCAACAAAGGGTATAGAAGGCACTACCGGCAGAAATGTGCTGGTTAAATGGTTGGAAATGTCCATAAATGATAAACAGGATGCTGCCAAACTGAACCAACTAATAGATTTCACATCAGTATCTTATGAATTCCTGACACGCACCAATGCAATGGGGGCATTGAAGCGTCTGAACTATTTTGATGAAAAAGTACTTTCGAATTGCATGAATGCCTGTCTGAGCAGCAATGGCCGACTAGCCGGACCTGCTACCGAAACCATAAAATACTTTTATACCCAGGACAAATACAAAAAGCTAATTGCCGATGGGATAGTTGGATTTGCTGCGACCGCAAGCATGAAGGATAAGGAGATATTGAATAAGTTGCTGGATTGATATACTGTAAGGAAAGGTTGAAAGCTCATCATGTTTCAAATCCATTATTAGTAACTATATTTACAATAGTTGATATACAAGAATATGACACTCTCAGATCTTGATGAAAACCTTGTTTATTCTTACGCAGACTACCTGAAATGGCAGATTGAAGAGCGGGTAGAACTTATTAAAGGTAAGATTTTCCAAATGAGCGCTCCAAGCAGAGTGCACCAGAAGTTGTTTGGATATATATTCTATGAGATATACTATTACCTCAAAGACAAAAAATGCGAGGTATATGCTGCGCCTTTTGATGTTCGTCTGCCTCGTATGTCGAAGGAAGATAAAGACATTGTAACCGTCGTGCAGCCCGATATCTGCGTGATATGCAATCCCGAAATCCTGGATGCCAAGGGCTGCCTCGGCGCTCCGGATATTGTTGTAGAAATTTTGTCGCCGGGTAATAATTCTTTGGAATTGAAAAACAAGTATGAACTGTATGAAGAATCCGGTGTAAAGGAGTACTGGATAGTATCTCCGGGTGATGCTACATTTGTCGTCAATATATTAGAGAACGGAAAGTACCGCCCATCCAAGCTGATGGCAAAAGGCGAAGTTTTTAACTCGACTATTCTGACAGGTTTTTCGCTGGACTTGCGGGATATGTTTGATAAAATGGAGTAGTTTTTTTCTACTGATGATCATACGGGCTCTTGTCAAATTTCCTGTAGGCCCAACCGAATATCAATGGGAACACCCAAAGCGAGAAGATCATGGCACAAAGAATGCCGCCTATTACCACCCTGGCAAGAGGCCGCGAACTTTCGGACCCGATGCCGAATGATGTAGCAGCAGGTAGCAGCCCTATAGCAGCCATCAGGGCTGTCATCATTACGGGTCTTATCCGCTGATTCACTCCCAGCTTTATGGCAGTGTACAAAGAGTCGGAGCCTGTGTGTACCTTTTGCAGGTTTTCCTTAAAGATAGTAATGAGGATAATACCATCCTGTATACAAATACCAAATAAGGCAATAAACCCTATACCCGCCGAAATACTAAAATTGGTACCCGTGATGAATAATGCAAATATACCCCCAATAAGCGCAAAAGGTACATTGAGGAATACCAGCCCTGCATCTTTGAAATTGCCAAACATACTGATTAGCAGCACAAAAATCAACAGAAGGCTTATAGGCACCACTTGCGCAAGGCGCTTGCTGGCGCGCTCTTTGTTCTCAAAATCGCCCTGCCATGCCATTCTGTAGCCGCGCTTCAGTGTTACTTTTTTGGCTACTCTGGCCTGAGCCTCGCTCACCACGCTTCCCATGTCTCTGCCCCGTGCTGAGAATTTCAGCGCAGCATACCTTTCGTTTTCGTCGCGGTAAATGAGGCATGCACCCGTCTTGCGCGATATGTCGGCGATTGCTTTGATGGGCACTTTGGACCCGTTTTGTGTAGGCACCAGCAGGTTGCCGATGTCGTCTTCAGATTTTCTGTATTCCTCCGGCAATCGGATGCGGATGTCAAAAGTGCGGTTGCCTTCATACAGGGTCGATGCTGCAAGACCACCTATGGCGAGGGCAAGAACAGCGCTGGCATTGGCGGTGGTCACTCCATAAAGCGCCATCTTCTGCTGATCCAGATTCACATCTATTTCCGGTTGCCCAATGTTGTGCATAATACCCAGATCTTCCACACCCGGCACATCCTTCATTACATTGAATACATCCTGTAGCTTTTGTTCCATATAATTTAGCGAATCCCCATAGATCTTCACCACCAGCGATCCTTTTACCCCCGAGACCGCTTCTTCCACATTGTCCATAATGGGCTGGGAGAAGTTGAGATTCACACCAGGTATTACGGATAGCTTTGATGTCATTTGGCTTATCAGCTGCTCCTTTGTCATCTTAGGATTCCATTCAGACTCAGGATACATCAGTACATCAAATTCATTGTTATAAAACCCAGCCACATCTGTGCCATCATCCGGCCTGCCGGTTTGCGACACCACTGTTTTTACCTGTGGGAATTTCATCAATAAATCCCGTACCTGAAGTGATACATCCACACCTTTTTGCAGCGAAGCGCTATAGGGCAACTGAACCCTTAGCCAGATTGACCCCTCGTTGAGCTCAGGCAAAAATTCTGAGCCCAGATACCTGAACGAATAAATGCCGGCAACCGCGATGATACCCGCTGTTATCAAAACAAATGCTTTGTGCCGGAAGGCAGCCATGAAACCGCCAAGCATAATCTTTGTAAGAAAATGTACAATCGGATTATGGCGTTCATGCACATTTTTGCGCAGCAAAAAAGATATGAGCACCGGCACCAGCGTAAGCGTGGTGATCAATGCTCCAATAAGCGCGAAGCCCAATGTATAGGCAAGCGGTGAGAACATTTTGCCTTCCACCTTTTGGAAGGCAAAAATGGGCAACAGGCACGTGATGATGATGACTTTAGAGAAAAATATGGCTTTGCCCAATCTGGTGCCTACCGACTTGAACAGCCCCAGCTTGGCTAGTTTATTGAATTTCTCCATTCCAACCTGTTCTGCTCTGGTATGGAGGGCCACAAAAAGGCCTTCCACCATCACCACCGCGCCATCTATTATAATACCAAAGTCCACAGCTCCCATCGACAACAGATTGGCGGTCATCCCTTTCAGCTTCAGGCAAATGAACGCAAACAGCAGAGCCATAGGAATAATGACCGACACAATGAGCGTAGTGCGCCAGTCGAACAAAAACAGGGATACCAGCACGATGACAAGTAAAATACCTTCGATCAGGTTATGCAGCACAGTATGGGTGGCAAAGGAAATCAAATCGGTGCGGTCGTAGTAGGGTATTATTTTAGTATCCGCCGGAAGTACGTCCCGGTTCAATTTTTCGATTTCTTTTTTTAAAGCTGACACTACTTCCGATGGATTTTCGCCCTTGCGCATTACCACAATGCATTCCACCACATCGTCTTCTTTAGTGTAAGACCGACGGCCATTCGAATCAATAAAGGCATCAGACCGCGTAATCCAGCCAAGACGCGGCACATTGGAAATCTCGACCGTTGCAACATCTTTTACTAATAAAGGCACACCTTCGTTGTTTTTGACAATGATGTTATTTATTTCATTAATGTCATTGATCAGGCCTATACCCCTCACGGCATAGGCTTCGTCATTGTCTATGATCATATCACCACCAATGTTGATGTTGGTGTTCTGTACAGCCGTAAAAACATCCAATGGTGTAAGTCCAAGCGAGGTAAGTTTTCCGGGATTAACTTTGATTTCATAAGTCTTGGTTTTGCCGCCAAAAGCATTTAGACAACCCACTCCGGGTACTGCTCTTAAACGCCGATCAATAACCCAATCCTGTAAGGTTTTCAACTCCCTCACATCTCTGAAGGTACTTTTCAGCGTATACCGGAATATCTCACCGGTAGGGCCTATGGGCGGTTGCAGCACGGGAATGATGTTGGGAGGCAAATTTGCGTTGGTGATCAGGCTCATCACCTGCATTCTGGCCTGGGGATCTTTTACTTCGTCCTCAAAAATCACCTTCACATAAGACAAACCAAAAATACTTGTAGACCGCAGGCTCACTTTTTGCTGCACCGGATTCAGGGCTATCTCTATGGGGATTGTAATGTACTTCTCTACTTCTTCAGCGCTGCGTCCCGGCCATTGCGTGATGATGTCTATTTCCGTATTGGTTACGTCCGGAAATGCTTCAATGGGCATTTGCAGAAATACGATAACCCCGGTCACAATCATCGCGACAGCACAAAACAGTATAAAATACCTGTTTTTGAGCGAAAACCTGATTATTGATCTTATTAACTTAGTCATTAATATCGATTTGTGATTGCATTAGTTATTTAATTCGCTATATATCTGCAATGCCATCGATGATATCACCACATCGCCTTCATTTACCCCCGATTTAAGATACGTTTTGTCGCCGAGTTTATTGAGAATCTCCACAGGCGTGATGTCTGCATTACCCTTTCCTCTATAAGTGATCACATAATACCGGCTGGTTTCGTAAACCAGTGCAGTGCTTGGCACGCAGAGAGCCTTTGTACCCTCGGTATTGAACACCAGCACACTGGCATACATCTGCGGCTTAAGTATATAGTCCGGATTGTGGAGAACGATGCGCACTTTCACCACCTTGCTTGCCGGATCAAGTACATTGAGAATCTTATCAATTTTCCCACGGAATATTTTATCCGGCTCCGAAAGTATTTTCACCTGTACAGAGTCACCGGTATGTACCTTTTCTATATTGGCCTCATAAACATTTGCCTGCACCCAAACATCTTTCAGGTCTGAAATAGTGAAGAGATTGGTTCCATTATCGGGGCGCACTGTGGTACTATTTGTCACATTTTTCTGTACGATGAAGCCACTGATCGGCGCTTTGATTACATATTCGCCGTTCACATTATCGCTGTTTATTTTCAGTATTTTTTTTGCCATTTCCAGCGCCGAAGCAGCCTGGTCGTAAGCCACCTGAGCATTGGTCACATCAAGCACGGAAGCCAGGCCGCTTTTGTAAAGATCTGTTTGGGCCTCCAGTTGTTTCTTTGTTGCTTTTACATTCGATTCGGCAATCACAAGGTTGTTGCTATAGCCTGCCATTTCACTACTCTTCACCACGGCCAGTATCTGCCCCGCCGTAACATAGTCACCAAGCTGCACCCTTACGTCTTTTACTATCCCGCTCACCAGCGAAAATATGTTCACCTGTTTGTCCTGATCAAAATCTACCATCCCTGTCAGGTTAATGGCAGTCATCAGGGGGCTGTTTCTCACAGTGTCCAGCGTGAGCGAGCGCAACAAAGTATCCGGAATTACATATTTCACCTTTTCTTCAATGATTTTGGGCTTTTCGCTACAGCTCATTATAATACAAAAGATTACTGCAAGCAACCCCGGAAGAATCACTTTTATTGCCGGTCGAGCATGTCCAGATGATGGCATAATATTTTTCAATTACTTGTTGTAAAAATCTGTGCCGGTCAGGAAATTAAGACTTTCCAGTGCCGCCACCTTGTTATATAATATTGTATTAAACTGCACTACATTTTGCTTGTACGAATCATAAAAGGTGAGGAAGGTGAGGAGGTTCACATTCCGCTTCATATAATTATCCAGCATAGCTTTAGCCAGTTTCTCAAAGTGGTGGGAGAAATCAGTATCAATCTCGTTGTACATCCTGTTGGCATCAATGGCTTTTTGCAATCCACGGGCTACTTCTTCCTCGGTAGTTTTTGCAGTTAGTTCCAGTTCGGCCTTGTTATAATTGGTAAGGAGCTTTGCGTTTTTAATATTTCCCTGATTGCGGTTGAAGATAGGAACATCAATTCCAAGACTCAACGAATTGAAATCTGTGTAGTAGCTGCCATGCCTGTCTGCATTGAAGCCCACCGTGAGGTCGGGAACAGCAAGTGCTTTTTGTAACGTGTAATTCTGTTGGGCGAGCACCAAATTATCACGGGCTATCATCAGGTCGGTGCGGTGGGCATCGGCAGAGTCAAGCAAGGTTTTGTAACTGTATTCCGTCGGGTCCTGAGTTAAAAGTGTCGTATTCACTTCGGGCAAATAATAGTGCTCTGGTTTGGCTTGCAAAAACAAACGCAACTGGCTCTGCTGGTCATTAATATTTTCTATAACTCCCTGATATTCACTTTCAAGAGAATACAATTGCGCCTGCACCTGTACAATTTCGGATTCTGCAACATAACCCTTTCCCTGCACTTCCTTGTAAGCAGCTACCACCTTTTTCAGCGCTTTTATCTCTTCGTCATATACCCTGGCGGTTTGCTGCAAGTAATAAATGTTGTAAAAGGTAGAGCGCAAACCATACTTCAATGTTCGCAGCAAATCATAAAGATTGTCTTCGGCTATTTTGTAATTGGTTTCGGCAATATGTACCTGCTTTTTTATCTTGTGAGATAAAACAATGAGTTGCGATACCTGATACGCCTCTTCTGCGTCGGCTCCCATTTCAAACCAACGTCCGTTTCCGGGATTATAGCCCTGTTGCGCAAAGTTGAAATTAGGGTTGGGGTATAGCTTTGCCTGAATGATGAGTGCCTTTGTAGCTTCAACATTGTATTTCTGGGCAAGCACCTGCAAATTATTCTCAATAAAAATGCGCTCTGCCCGATCCAGCGACAATTTTGTAGTATCGGTTCCTGCCAGTGCAAAAACCGGTGTGATCCCAAAACATAGCCTCAGACAAATAAAAATTGTCAATAAACTTATGTTTCTGGAGTTGATAAACATTCTCTATTGATTTTGAGGACAAAGCAAACATATTTTTCATTAGAAATTCCTTAAAGGAAAACTAAAGGTGTATTAAAAAGGGATTAAAGGAGTATAAGTTCCCATTTCAACGGTGAATTTGGTGATTAATGTGGATCGGCATTTTATTGTGTCTGTATTTATTGGTTCTCGAAATGCACTTAGCAGACCAACGCATTAAGATATTACGCTGGATACCCCGGCGTATTGGATGGATAATAAAGGATTAAGAATTCAAGTATAGCTGATTATAAGAACGCCTCCGAAGTTTCTGCCTCAGTCAAATTTCATTTTTACGGAACCACTTGAATGTATTGGCGTAGTTAATAATGCTGCCCATTTCGCCATTGTCGATACCAATCAATTGCCAACCTTTTGAAATAATTTCTGAACAAAGGTGACGGTATAAACGGCGATAAATGCTATTAATAATGCAAGGATTGACCCAAAATTTTTAGTAAGAACAATATTGAAAAGTGGTATCCATACACCAACCGCAACAGCTATTAGCCAGGGCTTCTGTTTTGCAAAATAGCCGCAAATCACCGACGAAAGTGTAATGAGCACTACAGATATTCCAGTGTCGTCCCAATGTGGTCTTGTATCTATCCATGCCGTTGCCAAACCCAATGCAAGCGCTACACAAAGGACTATCACGAATTTATTTTGCTTATTTCTCATAAATAATCAGATAATTTTTACTATTCAAAGGTAAACATCTTTATATTTAACCGCAAAATTTTATATTAGGATTAGGCGCCGGCCCTCTCACTCATCCGTCATTGCATTGCGGATGCAACGGCTACCCTTTTCTAACATGCATAGCACTTTATATCATTTTTATGTACCCGCCGAGTGTCTTCCTTTCGAGGAAAAGGCGGCTATCGAAAAAAGTGCATTCTGAATTGACAGAGCGTTAAGACTCCCCTCCTTTTTTCAAGGAGAGCCTGTCCCGAATTTCGGTAGGTAGGGGGATGGTCACCTTTTTTCAAGCTATCCAGTACCCAAATTTTATTGCTGTTTTTCAATAATCTAAACAATATCAATTTTTCGTATTTTAAAATCCCAACGGGATTGAATATGAATAGCCGTGGGCGAAACCCACGGTAGCGAACAAATCTTATACAACCCCGAAGGCGGTTGAACATAATAACGTGTTCTTCCTGATGTTGCGAAGCGCATCCGGAAGAAACAATAAAAACCGTTCTGCGAACGTACTTATTGGTAGAAAGCTTATTTATTATTGCTACTGCCCTATAGAATTCATGAAATTTGCAAATGGAAAATGTCGGGCAAAATGATCATAAAAAGCAGCGGTGCATTCCGCAAATTCAGCAAGATGAAATCCGTTACAAACGGCGTTATATCTGGAGTTCCGGATGCCTTCGGAACATTCGGAACAACGCGGGCTACGATGACATAGTGTAATGGCTGTGTACCTGTGCTTTGGATAGGAAATATTTGTAGAAGTGCAATCACGAATAGATTTAGTCTAGTCTATTGCGTCATGATGAAAAAAGTAGAAATTGAAAGTGAGTATATGTTCTTCATTCCTTAAAATAGATCCCAGAAGCTCTTTTTTTTCTTTCTGGAGAAACCTTGATAGCTGGCTTTTTTTACCATGTTTGGCAGCATCAATTTTATGAATCCTGTCATGTTCCTTTTGATTACGAAATACATGCAAGTTATCTGGAGAATTATCAGTCTTGATTCTATTTTTATGATGAACAACTTCTCCAGGTTTAAGCTTTCTTCCGATTTTTTTCTCGGCTACCCATCTATGAACCGGGATTTTGCTATCCTTGAATCGCTTATACCCATTCTCATCCATTTCAGTTTTAGAAGGAGAGCCAAAAATAAAATCGAAAAATCCCATATTCAATATGACTTTGTGCAAAACAAAAATACAATTTTTATTCATTTAGTGGGGTAAATAAAACTATTTTGATTCAAAAGAGGGGGGATTGAATATTAATTGAATCACAATAGCTGGTAAATTATCTCACTATGTAGCACTAAACTTCCGCTAAAAGACGTTGATATTCTTCAACAGTAATTTGAATTTGTTTTAAAATTTCGTGGATCAATGGGCGGGCTAAATCCATTTTGCCGTGATGGGGAATGGTGGTGTATCTACCATCGGGGTGCCTATAAAATCGGTGACTTCCCTTCTGTCTTACAAGTATGAATCCCAACAAAATTAGGATTTTCTCTAAAGTCGCAGCATTGGTTAACGTTAACCTGCTCATATTTCTATGTGTATTTGCTGGGCGCCTATGTATTGCGGCAGGTTCTCAATTTCCTCCTTCGTCAATTCTTCCAAACACAATTCAATTACTTCTTTTAGATTGATGCTCAATTGGTCAAGAGAAGTAGCCTGAGTTTGGGCTCCGGGCAAAGATGGCACATAAGCTACATAAACACCTGCTTCTCTATCTCGTTCTATTTGCGCTGTAAACTGTAAACGTTGCATACCACAAAGATACTATAATTTATTAAATATAGAGCATGGGGCTACTCAATTGTGCCAAATGTTAGCGATGGCGCATACGGTATCCCCAATAAGATTCCCGTAGTGCAGGATGTTAGCGATTGCGCATCCGGTACCCCCAATAAAATGCCGTCTCCGACAGACTTAATAGTGTCGAAGTTGAAAAATGTACTGTTGTTATTCATGTTTCTATTGCTCATAATTTAGCTTCAGCAAAGGAAACATCGGCCTTTTGCCAATAAATGCGATACAGAGAAAGTTTTTTACTTCCTTATGCCCTCCGGTACATCAGGAAGAATAGTCTGCAGGGAACCATATGCACATTAATAAAACATGCATCTTTTGTGTTTTTTGTTGGGCTAATAGTGGTTGATTATGTTTTAATAAGGGCATCGAAAAGTTTGAGACTATTACCTGTAATTGTTTCAGTAAAAAAAAATATTGCAATCATAGCGCCTATATTTTGATTGTGAAATTCTTTTGTACTTTTGGTATTTGTTAGTAAAAAAAATACCTTGCAAAAAACTTACATTTTTTCAATTACGAGAATCGCAACCCTGCTGTTGGTCCTTTTTTCCTTTTCTGTCAGCGCCCAATCCGCCAAAGATTTCTATAATAGAGGTGTTGATAAAGCTAATGCCGGTGATATAAAAGGTGCAGTGTCGGCATTTGATGAAGCCATCAGACTGGATCCGCAAAATGCAATTTATTACTACAACAGAGGTACTGCAAAATTTTATCTGAATGATTTTAAAAGCGCTATTGCCGATTTAGACAATGCCGCCTCCATAGAGCCCAATGATAGCAGGATTTATTCAAACCGGGGCGCGGCACGGCTTAGTATGGATGATCCAAAAGGTGCAATATTCGATTTTGATAAGGCAATTAAGTTGGATGCCAATAGCGCCAGAGACTACTTTATGCGGGGACAAGCTAAAATAGGCTTGACAGATAAAACTGGCGGCTGCGACGATTTGCATAAAGCCAAAGAACTGGGACACAAACATGCGCAGGAATACATAGATCAATATTGCAATGATTCGATTGCAGACCTGAGGTTGAGCAAAAAAAGTGAATACCTGAGACTGGACTGGCCGGATGCCGAAGGATGGAAAATGGCAAGCAACAATGTTGCCGGCGAGATGCAAACGGTAGAATTGTTGCGCAACAACGAGAATTTTGAAAATTGGACAGAAATCGGCACAATGATCGTGTATTCGTCGCCCGGTCCGTTACCGCCAATCGAAGAAGCAATGAAATTTATGGTAGATCAGGCAAAAAGCAGTTGCCCTAACGCGGTTGCTACTCAGATCGAAAAAGATGAAAAAGCAGAATACCCGTGGATAATTTTTAAAATTGAGTGTAATGCCGAGATGCCGGAGTCGCAGGTGTGGCAAATAATCGAAGGAAAGCAGGATATGTTCATTAACTTCAGAGCAGTAAAGCAAAAAAAAGTACCTGAAGACCTGAAGACCAAATGGGTTAAATTCTTCAAAACCGCCAAAATTCAGAAGTCTTAACCCACAGTGCTGCATGTTAGCGATTGCGCATACGATACCCCCAATAAGACGCCGTCTCCGATGGACTACATATTGTTGAAGTTGACGAATGTACTGCTGTTATTCATGTACCTATTATAGAGATTAAGCAAAATTAACATTAGCTTTCAACTTTTGAATACATTCAGAGCAATGTTTTTATCCTACTGGCGCAAGTCTTCCGAAGGGCGACTTGTGCCTAAGCAAATCAGCCGGACTCTGTCCGGAATTCATCGCAC
>Ga0007870_1000451_pt1 | contig 13133 bp, 8 predicted proteins | sample CryBogCBH04Jul08_FD_71207 | JGI IMG/M metagenome (GOLD analysis project Ga0007870, IMG submission 71207) | Freshwater microbial communities from Crystal Bog, Wisconsin, USA - CBH04Jul08 | ecosystem: Environmental > Aquatic > Freshwater > Lake | place: Crystal Bog, Wisconsin, USA | collected...
ACAGAAAACTATTACTAATTTCACCCTTACATTTAGTCACAAATGATGAAAGAAATTACAGAGTTCAACGGTCACATCATGGGTATCCCGGTCATTGCATCGTGTGCTGTGCTGGAAAATACCCAGGCGTTTCATAGGTATGAGTTACTCATATCAGTAAATGGCAGCGTACCTAAAACCCACATAATCGAGGTCACCATCCAAAACAATGCAATAGAAAAGTGCAACATATCAAACATTGATCATAACAATTTCCTGCTGATCTATATGATATTCGGAAGATTTGTTTCGATACCGGCCTGAGACTTTCCTTAAACTATCGCGACAAAACCAACCGAAATCCAACACCATAATTACGGTTGGAAGGGTAAGTGATGTCGCGCAGGGAAACACCGCAATAGTTATTTCCGTAAAAACAGCTACCGCCCCTGATAATTCGATACCCGCCGTCCAATGGCCCCAGAGGATCAATAGTCGCACTCTGGTAGTAATAATCCGCTCCGTACCAATCGCTGCACCATTGGAATACATTGCCGCTCATATCAAACAAACCCAGCTCATTAGGTTGTTTTTGACCCACTTGATGGGTTTCCTCATTACTGTTCCCGCTGTACCATGCCACTTCATCTAAGGTGTTACTACCAGCAAAAATATATCCCCGACTCTTGTTACCACCCCGCGCCGCATATTCCCACTCTGCCTCAGTTGGCAACCGGTAGTTTTTACCGGTCGCACTGTTTAGCCTTTTTATGTATTCCTGCACATCAGCCCAGCTCACTTGTTCCACAGGACAATTATCGCAGTATTTATGATAAGATGGATTGCTACCCATTACTGCCTGCCATTGAGCCTGCGTAATAGGATATTTGCTCATGCTAAAACTGCTGAGCGTGACCGGATGCGCAGGTTTAGCATCGTCAGCACCTTCATTATTACCCATAAGAAAACTTCCGCCTTCAACAACAATCATTTCCGGATCTTTTGTTGATAGCCCCCGCTCAGATTTCATTACATGGCTATATTTATAATTAAAAGAAAGGCTCTTATAGCTGTTGTTCGTCCTGTCAGAAACTGACGCAGAATGTTTAAAAGCTTTTTCGCGTTCATCCTGAGCTTCATTGAAAGACTGATCCTGAATACCTTTCACGGCCACATTAAAAGCGCTTTGAATCGATGCATTATCGTCATTGGCTGAAGGACAGGAAACACAGCCTGTAATCGTTTTTAGTTTGGAATATACATCGTTAATAATATCAGCATCGGTTGGATCATAGCTCCCATTTATGTCAGAACGGATGCATACTTGAGATAAGTGACAAACTTTATTCACATTGTCTGTTATATAGACAAAGTAATAGGCTTTCCTGCCTTGAGCCATTGTGGTATTCCCATAAAATAATAAGCCTAACAATGCCAGCGATAAAATGCTTTTGTTTTTCATTGTTTGTTATTTGAAGTTTGAACTGAAAATTAAGAATAAATGTCCGACATAATATTTTGTATGTTCCTGACAATCATCAAGTGTGTACATGATAGGCGAAGAACAACAAGATGTTTTTAGTCTGAAAGGAGGATGATGAATGTTTTTAGCGATTCGCAAGTAGAAAAACAACAGTTTTCTTTTCCTGCTTTGGAAACTTCTTGAAATACGTTGTAATGTCGGTGGTTAATTTTTATCCCGACGACCTGGCAAATAAAATCGACTTTCAACCAGATTCAGCAAATTAATCGTGTGGTTTATACATTTTTTGTGACACACACAATAACATTTTACTTTCCCTCCTCGTTTTAAATACTAAATTCGTTCCATGATTTCTATTGAGCATCTTACGTTCGATTATGGCAATTTTCTTGCCCTTGACGATATCAACGTGCAGATACCCAGGGGCAGTATCACTGCTCTGGTTGGTCCTAACGGTGCCGGCAAAAGCACGCTCATGCGCTGCCTGGCCGCGCTAAGCAGGCCTACCTCGGGTCGTGTTCTGATCAATGATATCGATACCGTTGCGAACCCACATGGCTGCCATGCCATCACCGGTTTCCTGGCCGATAATTTTGGACTTTATGAGGCGCTCACAGTGCAGCAGTCATTGACTTATTTTGCCAGAGCGCATGGCGTTGAGTATACCAATAGGGTTGCCGAAGTAATAGAAATGGTAAATCTTGCGGATAAAACCAATGCACCCATCAAGAGTCTGTCGCGCGGAATGCGGCAGCGGGTAGGCATAGCCCAGGCCATCATTCATGGCCCGGAATTCGTAATACTGGACGAGCCTGCCTCCGGCCTGGACCCCGAAGCGCGTATCCAACTGGCTTCCTTGTTCAAACAACTCAACCGGGGAGGTATTACGCTCATAGTATCCTCGCACATCCTCGCTGAACTGGACCAGTACGCCAACAACCTCATTGTCCTGAAAAACGGAAGAATCGTGGAAACAGGATTTGAATTGAGCCGCGTACAAAATGCCGAATACCAGCATTATGTGATTTGCGTTGATAATATTTCTTTGCTGAAAACCATAGATTTTGCCGGACTATGCAGTCTTTCGGGCATTGATGGCAACAATGCTACAGTGGTTTTACCGGCGGGTGAAAAAATTAAACCCGTGCTGGATCTGCTGAGGGAAAAGGGCGTAGACGTACTGGAATTTTATAAATCGGACTCCAACATTCAGGACGCCTATCTCAAAACAATTAAAAACGCATAAAATATTTAAGGATGGAATTCAATATATTCAAAAACCCCGAATTGCAACGCAATGCCTGGCTCGAGCTGCGCCCAGCCAGGCTTATTGTGTTGACCTGCCTGATTGCTTGGGTTTATGCCCTTTTGTTTACCAGTTTCGGGCGGCACGCTGACAGCTGGAATAATATTCGCGAAGCATCGATATGGCTGTTCCACATCCTGATTACCGTTTGGGGCACCAAAATCACAGCCGATTCGGTTGCCGACGAGATAAACCAGAAAACCTGGGACCGCCAGCGCATGACCGGGCTTAGCCCCTGGAAACTTGCCGTTGGCAAGTTATTTGGCCCCACCCTGTTTCAGTGGTATGGAGCCGCCTTGTGCATGGCTACCTACTTTTTCTTTAGCGTTTCCGGCGATGATCCTATGAGTCATTTGATCAAAGGTATTACGGTTATTGCTACCGGTTTGCTGGCCAATTCACTTGCCCTGTTGCTTAGTTTGTTGAGTATCACAGGCGCTCAGACATCGTCTTTCAGTCATGCACGCATCAATACAACTTTTATTTTCATTCTTTCCCTGCTTGTTTCTTTTTCTCTGCTGTTGGGTGGGCAAAACTTTATAACTTATTTATACAATCCTACATGGTACGGACTGCTTTCAGGTGAATTTCTGCAATTGTTTGTCGTACTCGTATGCGCTGCCTGGGCGATTGTTGGCGTGTACCGCAATATGCGCACCGAAATGCAATACAGCAATGACTCCAGAGTATGGGTATTATTCCTGATTTTCATAATCCTTTTTTGTTACGGATTTAACGGTCATCGCACCGCACAGTTGTTTACCCAAAACGAAGAGCCGTATCCTGTCAGCGCGATGGGTAGCTTTCTTGAAAAAATCACATACATCATTTTCTTATTAACCGGCATTACATCCGTTTTACTGGTCATAGAGCGCAAAGGGCTGGCGGACTACAAAATATTCAATAACGACCTCAACACCCTGAACTTCAGGAACCTGGACTATTCTGCGCCGCTTTGGCTCGTTTCTGCCCTTTTTTCCCTGGCAATGGCGCTGGTCGCGGTTACCACTTCTTTTTTTTACAATCCGTTGGATGATTTTAATGGCATCACCAGACCGGCGGGCATAATCAGTTCCTTATTTTTGTTTCACTACGGTCAGGAGGCAGGCCACAACTACCTTCCCATATTTTACGTTGGCACCATTCTTTTGCTGGCGCGCGATATTTTTGTGACCCGCTACCTCTTTTACTGCACCAATTTCAAAAACAAGATGATGTCCGTTCTCACATATTACTTTATTGTTTACATGGCATTCCCCCGACTATTTGGCATGAACGGCAATCCCGGTTTGGGGTTATTTTTACCTTTCAACGTGGGCGGCTATCAGATCATGTCTATTCTTTCTTTTGTTGCACAGGTAACAATAGCCTACCTGTTTTACAGAACTTCCTTCAGAAGTAAGTACAGGTGACGGCGGCCATTTCAATCCGGGGCATCACTTAAAACTCTTCACATCCGGAAACTTAAAGGCGTTTTTCAATGAATCGAAAACTGTCGTGGTATCTTTGTTGCGGCAAACAATCTGAGACAAAATCAGGTAGGTGGTGGTGTCTTTTACATACACCTCCGCATTGTTATCGCCCATGCCCTTAAGCTCCCTGACGTATTTCTCAGCCGAATTGATATCAGAGTAACTAGCAATTACGACTTTATGATTTACCGGAATAGTATCAGAAAGCCTGTTTAATGAATCTGCAACGCGCATCGCTTCCATCCTTGCCCGCATCGTATCCTGGTGCACCAGCGAATCATAGGGCTTTTCAGGAGGCAAAGGCTCATGCTTATGCTTTTTAGAATAGAAATAATAGCCTAGTCCGCCCCCGCCAAGAATGACTACCACCAATACAATCAACAAAATAATAGCCCATTTGCTGGTTTTTCGCTTCGGCTCTGCTGCCGGTATGGGTATTGCAGCTGGAATTGGAGCAGGTTTTGAAGCTTGTTCTTCCAACTGTTTCGAACTCCTTATGGTCGGCAATCCTGCCGGAGTAAAAGAGAAATTCTCATCTGTAACAAACGCCACCCTGCCGTTTTCACTTTTGAACTTCCCTAAGCCGGGAATCTGAATTTCTTTTCCGGCTTCAAGATCACTTTTTGATTGAATACTGAAATCCCTTATTTCGTTCGAAGCCTTCGAAATACTAACCTGCTCGTTTGTTGCTACAAAATACGCCAGACTATCGTCTATAGACCCCCCTGGGGTAACTTCAATTTTATAAATCGGGGCATGCAAAAACTTGCCGTCAAAAGAACCTGGCTGCTTCTTCAACTCAAGATTTCCGAAGCCCGGTACGTAACAAAAATGGTTCTTTAGTAAAAATAAACCGATGTATTTGCCAATATCCATTTGAAAAAAAATCTAAATTTAATTATTTTCGCTAAAATTTCCACCGCACTCCTCCAAAAATATTTATACCATACATCTCATACCCCATATACTGCTGGTATTTCTGATTCAGTATGTTATCTGCCTGGACGAAAACATTGAAGTGCAAATTTATACGGTATTCTCCATTAAGCCCAATATCTGTTCCTGCTTTTAATTCTGTAACCTTTCTACTAATATCTATCCCGTGAACGCCCGACAACATACACAAATAACCAGTAACTACAAGATTGCCCACAGGTTTCACAGCCATCTCGCCTCTCAGGGTAAAATTCGGAAGATTCCACGGATAGGTAGAAGTGCCGTTAAAGTATTTGTAGTAAAGACATTGCACACCGGCTTCATACATATCAGACATAAAATAGCGACAGCTGAACTGTAATTTCATAGCGCTCACGGTATCATAGGCCACCTGAAATTGCTTTCTGTCGCCCAATGTATCAAGATACGTCGGTAGAGACCTGAAATTGACCCATCCAATCCGTGCTGCAAACTGCAGAACATTGTAATATCCCACTCCACTCACATACAGTTCATCGTTGCGACTTTGCTTTAATGGATAATACTGTAGAATATACGGATTTTCACTAGTCAATTGCCTGTACGTGTTTTGAACAATAGATGATTGCCACCCGCAACCTACCTTATAGCCTGTGCCTGCAATTTTCTTATTTGCTTCTATTTCAGGCAAAAGCGAAACGTTGCCGGTATTACCAAATGCAAGCCCCAGCCGACCCCAGGCTTTCCAGCCTTCCCGGTATACACTGGCTCCCGGCACAATTTTCAGTAAATTATTACCTATTGAGGGTGAGTCGGTTTTCAATTGCGCATAATTGTCGCTTAGGGTCAATGTTGCCTCAAACACGCTGTCGGCATCGTAAACAAAAGGTAATGCAACACCCGCACTCGATTCATGAGTCTGGAAACGGGCACCATAATAATATGCCGAAACCGATGGATTATAACTCATATCGCCATCTTCATCTCCTAGCTTTTTATAATCGGCCTTCATCTCTATTGTAGTGTAAGTCTGCCGCAGCGAGTCCGCATCACTGTATTTGTATTTCTTCTGATCAAACCCATAAAAGTTGTACTGATTCCTTTCCAGATTCAACAACCCATGCCACATACTGCTATTATGAAACAACATTCCTTCCGATTCAATACCCGATAGTGCCGACTGCTCGTATTTTATGTCACCATTTTGAGATAAGTGATGCACATGAAAATAGGTTTCATAATCTGCTGTCGCCAGACTCGATACGCCTGCATCCAGATAAACGGTTGAAAGATTACCAACACCGGCTTTTATGTAATCGGGCAGCGGCAGTGGAACAGTATCCTTACCCAATGCAAGCGGCTTGAACGGGTCGGAATGGTAGACATAATACAAAGATTGCTGTGGTACTACATAGTTAAATACCCGGTGAAAAGTATCTGCCGGAGGCAAAACGGGCAACCATTCAGGCTTCGGGGCCTGCCGCACCTGCGGCTTATATGCCTGTATCACCTCTATCACCGACCCTTTGAGAACAGTATCGTTACCTGGAGCCTGGCAATAACCACCCCTGGCTATCAGCAATAAACTCGTTATATACAACAGGTACTTTCTCATTTTTCCGATCAGTCTTTTAATTTACTTTTTTGCTTTTCAGCGGTATTTACACTATCCAGCTTTGTTTGCGCTTCCTGTTTCAGTTCGGCAATGCGGGTGTGCTGCACAATACTCTCAAGAGTTGCTTTTGCATTAAAATAGTCTTGTTGCTTTATAAACAAATCAGCAATCAGAATATACGATTTTACAACCCAGTAGTCATATCCCGGCGACAACCTGATTACATCGTTTGCAGCGCTTTCCGCCTTTTGCAAACTATCCTGCCTGTAGTATATCTCTGCAATATGATACCTCGACTCTGCCGCTATTTCACCATTTTTATTGCCGGTCAACTGTTTAAAAATCGCAAATGCCTCTTCCTGTTTATTCTGCTTTTGTCTGCAATTGGCTTTGCAAAGCATCGCCTTCCCTGCATTTTCGCTCGTTAGGGTCGGGATTCCAAGCAATGAATCTGCCCAGATAGCCGCAGAATCTATTTTCTCTTCTGCATAGTTATAATTCATCAATCCTGTGAATGCCAGTTCCAGATTGGCTGCTGTTCGCCTGTTATCCTTCAGTTTTTCATAAAATTTTTTGGCAGTAGCAAAATACTTTTGTTCAGCTGCCGATTTTGCACCGTGAATAGCGCAATTTTCCGAAAAATCATTCCATTTTCCGTCAATTACAACCTTATAGTCCACCAGAGCCTGCTCAAACTTCTTTTGCTGGTACAGGCATTCCGCCCTGTAGTAATGAGCTTTCAGCGCAAAAACGCCCCGAGGAAACCGGCCAAGATATTCATTAAATGCCTGTGCGCCGGCTACCCATTCTCCTGATGAATATTGCAGCTCCGCTGCAGCATAATACGTCGAGTCAAGGGAGATGCTGTCTGCTCCGGGCAATTTATTTTCTCTGAGCAAACGCTCAAGCAATGACGGCTCATTGTTTTGAATATACAAACTTTTCAGTATATCAAGGGCGGACAAGCGCTCTTCGGATGCCGGAAACTCGATCAAAACATGTTTATACGCAGCGACAGATTTTTCAAAATCTTTATTATGCTGATAAATAAATCCTATTTTCATCCATGCCCGGGCACCATAAATAGTACCGTATGTGGCCGGATCCGATAATTGGATGAAACAGTCCAATGCCTGCGGGAGCTTGTTGATATCCAGGTAAGTATTTCCCAATTCATATAAAGCAGTTGCAGCATAGCCCGATTGGGGCACATCACTTACTATCGCCTGTAACAAATTTATTTTTTCATTATTTTTACCAACCAGTCCCGATATTATTGCCTTTTGATATCGGGCATAATCTGCATTTTCGCTGTCGTTCGTAATAATTTTATTATACAGTGCTATTGCCTTTGAATAATTTTTCTGCATAAACACAGCATCTGCCTCATGTACGCAGGCAGCGCTATACGACATATTATCACCATGCGAAATCTGCTGAGCAAGATTAAAGAAGTCCTGTGCATCTTTGTATTCCTGCAACGCCATTGAGGCAAATCCCATCGTAAGATAGGCATGTTGCATCGTGGCCTGTGGGCTTATCTTTTCCAGCGATTTACTTATATTTTCCGATTTTCTGGACAAAAATTGTTCTGTATTGCTTATTGCATCGTCATAGTTATGCATCCTGTAAGCAATTTCACCCTTCCAGAAATAAGCGGCAGCTTCGTAGCTATCGTCAAAATGGTGCAAGTGAGACAGTCCAAAGTATTTATATGCACCGGAGAAATCACCGGCACGAAACAATTCAACTGCATTTCCGTAAGTAGCCTGTTGATACGCTCTGCGAAAAGCATCATCCTTTCTTTTCACACGATCAAGATGGGTAAGCGCTTCACCGTATTTGTGAGTTTTCAGCAACAGATCGGAGATCAGCTTGTTGGCTTCGTCGCGGTAAGTAGTCTGCGGGAACGTTTGCAGTAGATTTTTTAACTGCCTGGAAGCCTCGTCATCATAACCCATTTCATAACTGATCATAGCATAAAGCATCATCGAAGCTTCTTGCTGACCCAGATTATAGGGCATATCCGCACACAAACTGTAGGCATTTCTTGCGCTCTTTTTGTCCGAAGTTTTGAGGTAGCAATCGCCGAGCAGATACATAGATGTCTGCCCCAGCGAATCATTGGCTCCGCTCAGCAACTTAAATTTTTCAATTGCTTCGCTCCAATCATTGGTCCGGTAATAGCAATAGGCTATTTTGTAAAGATCTTCTTTCCTTATTTTGTCAGCATTTTTATAATATGTCTCAAAATACGGACGAGCTTCCGCATATTTCTGATCTTCAAAATAACATTGGGCGATCAGAAGATTCAATTCATTATCATAATAAGATTTTTCACTTTTGTTGCCGGTTGTTGCGATGGCCTCGTTCAGTGCATTGTTCCGGTCGCCCATAAAGTAATAAGTTTCCGCTATATAATAGGGCACAACAGATCTGTATTGCCTGTCATTTTTTATCGTATTAAAACTAGTCAGAGCATCCCCAAACTTGCTTTCATTGTAAGCAAGCAATCCATAATAATAATTTCCTGCCTTATAGTATTTACCATCAGCAATTTCCTTTATCGATGAAAAAAGAGGGGTGGCTTTGTCAAACTGTTTGCTATTAAAATAGCAATACGCCATTTCAAATTTCCCATCTGCTATCTCTGCGTTACTCAAACTACCAATGCCGGCAAACTCATAATAAGGGATAGCATTTGTCAGCTTGTTGTGCCTGAAATAACTCTGAGCCAGAAAAAAAGACATGCGTTGACTTAAAACAGGAAACGGAGTAGCTGCACAACTGTTCAGCGCACTGTCCTGCCAGCCCCTCAATTCAGTTTTTATATAAGACTGAGTAAGATAATACCGGCCGAATTCCGTTTCCGTTGGCAATAGAGTACTGCTTCCGTTCCTGTCTGTCGCCAGATATTGGCGCTCAAGTTGTGTAGTTGTACCATAATGCCCCTGATAATATAGTTCGTTCAGCAAATAGCTGCTTCTGTCAGCCGGCTTGTGGGTCGACAACACCTGCCCATTCGCAAAGTAGCATATGAATAAAAGGGAGACCAATCCTGATATTTTCAGAAAACTGAATATTTGCAACGGACGGCTCATGTTATTTTCAATTAAAATGTAAATGTGAGGTTTATGCTCGGAAATATTGGCAACTGATAGATCACCAGATTTGTTGTCCTGTCAACATAAAACACATTACTTCTGTCATAAACATTAGTCACTGCAAAAGTAATGTCGAGCGCTGATTTCGGGGACAACGTTATTTTCTTCTTAGCAGACATATCGAGTCTGTGATACCACGATAATCGCCCACTATTTAGAGTATTGTTATATATTATTCCCATTGGTCCATTCAGAATTAGGTTGTTGGTTCCCAATCCTGTAGCCGTCATATTTGTGTTTTCATAAAAACCTTGCGTTTGGGTGAAAGGGAATGGCGAATGTACATTAAACCTGCAGGATATATCCCAATCTTTATTTTTGCCTAAGGTGTAGGAACCTACAATATTGCCGTTCACCCTGCAATCAAAAGGTGCCGGATAAGTTTGCTTACTTCCATCAGGGCCAATACTTGTGTAGTTTACTACCTGGTATCCCATGGCAGCGTACAGATAAACCCGGCTGTGCTGGTACTTGCAGTTGATATCTGTTCCATATGCCACTCCAGAAGCTGCTATAAAGTCCGCATCGGTGGCCGCAAGTTTGTGATTGTTCAGCTCATCAATTTGCCCAAAATATTTGTACCAGGGCTCAAGGTTAAACTCAACATTTCTTACATCAAATTCCACCCCGGTCACGAAATGATAAGCAGTTTGCAGGTTTGAGGAAACCGGGTTGCCGTTAGCATCGCGTATCGATTCACTGGGACTCAGTAAGAATCCTGTAAACAGATTCACGATATCCTGGTCGCTTTTGGTACTGATAATATTCTGAGAATATACGCCACCGGCTACTTTGATACGAATATTATCATTGATGTTGTATTTAATACCGAGTCTGGGTTCGGGGGATAATTTCTGCAACTCAGAGTAGTATTGAACGCGAATACTTGGCTCAATGATCAGTTTATCGCTGTAATCTTTTCTCCATGACAGGAACAGACCAGCCATAGTACTTTGCTGGCTTTCTGTTATAGACACCCCGGGCTCTGTATAATAGTTAAGTGATGTGTGAATACCGCTCACTTCCACGCCATATTTCAACTGGCTGTAGTTAGGCAGAAAATGTGTGAAATTTATTGCCCCCTCAAATCCGCCTATCTGGCTGGCTCGGGGCACAGTATCAGCAGGATTATTCAATTGACTAAGTGAAATATTATAATTTGAGAACGATAGCTTGCCATCAATCAAATCTGCCGACCCTGACGGGGTGATCACAAAGGTTCCACCGCCACCCTGTTGTTGCCAGTTAAAGTTTCCCGATTCAAGATGTGAAACAGGATCGAGCAAAGCAGCCTTATCATTATAGCTCATCCCAAACAAGTTCAATTTGCTGCCATTGTCGCCGCTAAAAGTTACTTTACCGTAAAAATCAGAAAAATCATAATGAAGTCCGCTGGAGAAAGGCTCACCCAGACCTTTGTATATTGATTGTGAAGATTGCTCAAGGTAGCTTGTCTTGGCGGTAACCAGATAGGTGATACTGGCACCATTTTCTTTCTTTTGCTTCATTAGTGGGCCTTCAAGCATCGCTCTTGTCATAATTGGCGATACAGAAACAAGTCCGGCCATATTATTCTTATTACCGTCTTTGGTGTGCGCGTCTACAACGGCAGAGGTTCTGTCGCCGTACTGAGCTCCAAATCCCGCCGTGTATACATCCACATTCCGCAATGCTTCAGTTTCAAAGATGGAATAAAGTCCTATCGAGTGGAATGGATTGTATATCGTAACGCCATCCAGATAAATGCCTGTTTGCGAAGGAGAACCACCTCGTATATACAATTGCCCACCCTGGTCGCCGGTAAACACTACGCCGGGTATTACCTGAAGATATTGGGCCAGATCGGGCTCACCACCGGCGCTCGGCAATATTTTGAGCTGTGTGGGCGTAATATTTGTGATACCAATGCCTACCTGGCTTTTCTTTTGAGTTTGGCGTGCTATCACTTCGTGCCCGGCAAGTTCCATCCCTCTCTGCTCCAGATGAATTGTTTTATTCACCACGGCATCAGGCAGCAAATTGATGTTCAAAACCACAGAATCATACCCAAGATTAGTACACACAACGGTGTAGGAACCGGATGGAAGGCCGATCGAAAAATAGCCGTTCACGTCTGTTTCAACACCGGTTTTTGCACTCTGTATTATGATACTCGCATTAATAATCGGCTCACCTGTCTTCTTATCATATACAAACCCCTTGATCGTTCCTTGTTTTTGGGCGAACGACATAAAAGGTATTAAAAAAAACAGTGCTGAATACAGTAGTCTGTTCAAAGGCATAAATTAACATTTTTAACAATAGGCAAAGATAGCAAATCCTCAATAGCAATTTTACCTTACAGCAACCGCAAAATGGCACAACTGCCGCTAAAACCTATCAGGAAACAATTATAACATTATCTTAGGAAGTCATATAAATTTTTCCAACAAACGAAAACTGCATCTTTTCCAATTAGTATAACATTTCAGGCAATATCTCTATTTTATCAATAACGATATTTTTGACCTTTTGCAATCCTCTCCCTTTACACAGTGATGTGTTTAAACAAAAAACAATTAAATTTACTATGCGCTTATAAATCTTGGAAATTAACCTATACTCCTATACATTTGCATTCGCTTAATCTACAAGTTCATGCTACAATACCATGTGGTTTCTAATAAAATTCTCAAGGTTCTTAACGAAGACAACCTCATCATCCATCACATGCAAAAATTGGTACATTTGGTACATGATGAATGTCAGGCCGATTTTGTCGGTGTGAGAGTTAAAAAAAACTGCCGTTATCCTTTCATTGCCTTTACAGAAAAAAACAATTCCGATTTTTTCGGCTGCTCAGATCACACTCAAACATCAGGCAGCTCATTTTGCCAGGAACTCAATGGCATCCCTCTCCAAAATTGTGCATGCCACGCAACCCTTACCGGAAATTTAACCAACATCTCCCCTGTATTTGATGATCACGGAAGTTTTCTCCTGTCCGATGACACCTTGGCCTCAAGCGATTTCTTACCCAATTCATTTTGCGCACTGCGTCGATACAAATCAATTCTTTTAGTGCCTGTAAGAACAGGGGCTGAGATACTGGGCGCATTGCAGATTTGTGCTGAAGACAAACAACAATTCCATGAACACTTCGTGCAAATGCTCGAAGACATAAGCTATTCCATCGCAAGCCTTATTCTGCGCAACGAAA
>Ga0007870_1000456_pt1 | contig 13101 bp, 16 predicted proteins | sample CryBogCBH04Jul08_FD_71207 | JGI IMG/M metagenome (GOLD analysis project Ga0007870, IMG submission 71207) | Freshwater microbial communities from Crystal Bog, Wisconsin, USA - CBH04Jul08 | ecosystem: Environmental > Aquatic > Freshwater > Lake | place: Crystal Bog, Wisconsin, USA | collected...
CTTTACTACCTCTTGGTTACGGAAATAATCGTCACGCAACACATTTGCCATCATCACCGACTTTCAGTGAACGTAAACATTTATGGGCATTTGCCGGTTCACTAGATCGTCAAGGTCGTAAGGAGGCACTTGAAACATTACATCAAGCAACACCTTATGTTGAACATACAATACCACAATGGAATGATCCTAATCAACTACATGGTCCACAATATAATGAACTTCTTCGTAATGCTAAGTTTGTACCATGTTTTCGCGGAAGTTATGCTCTTGAATCATATAGATTGTACGAAGCTCTTGAACACGGTGCTATTCCTATTTATATTCCAAGTGAATCTCATGATACAGATGATGAATATACGGAACTATTTGGTCAGCATCCATTCTTAGGATTTCCAAGTTGGTCAATGGCAGCAGCTTTGTTACCAAAACTTGCACATCAAACTGATGCCATGGAAAAACATAGACAGACTCTTCAGCAATGGTGGACGAATAAAAAAGAAGATATTAAAAGAATTATTAACGAAAACAAGGCAAACAACTGTAACTAGAATTAACAATGGGTACACAACATGGATCATGAACAATAGCTGGTGACATATTATTCCATTGGTCAATTGTGTAGCGATTTCCCATACTTTGATTACATCGACCACAAATAGGTCTTAAATTCGAGAGTGCAAGTGTACCACCCTTAGACTCTGGAATATTATGTCCAACCTGGAAATCAAATGTTGTTATTTTATTTGTACACCAAGTAACGCAGCATTTTGTTTCAAACGCAGCTCCAGCATGCTGAACCCAGACTTGTTCACGTAAAGCTTTTGGTATTGTTGCTTTACGATGACGATATTTATATTGTTTAGTACGAACTTGGTTCGGTCCATACGTCATATTAAAGGGTACTAACCTAGTCTATCTAGGTAAACCTATGGATTCAACTTTCTTGAATCTTAAAAAGTTAATTCTAGACACAGGATTAGATTTTCCAAGTGAAAAAAATCAATTGCCTAAATTATTACTTATAGGAACCCATGCTCAACAAACAACTGGATATAGCAAGGTTACCTATAATATTATAAAAGAGTTAGCTAAAATAAATTGTTATGAACTTTATCATTTTGGCTTTCAAAAATTTAAGGATACACCACCAGAGTATCGTCCGTATCCATCATCAGTGACTGTATATGATCCAGCCGCATTGGAAAAAGCAGGTCAGGCTCAGCAAGAAATGGGATTTGGATTTAGTCAACTTCCAAATTATATTCGACAAGTAAAACCAGATATTGTTATTATTTATAATGATGCAGGTGTAATATGTCGCTATCTAGATAAGTTATCGGAACAGCTTACACCTCAAGATCGCACATACAAGCTTATCATATATCTTGACCAAGTGTATCAACTTCAACGACCAGAATTTCTTGCTCGTATGGATAAAGATGCCTATGCATATATAACATTTACTCAACATTGGAAGCAAGTGTTAGAATCACAAGGAATTAAAAAACCTATTGGTGTGCTTAGACATGGATTCGACCCAAATCAGTTTCAAGTCTTGAATAAACAGGCTATGCGTAAAAAACACAGTATACCAGAGAATGTATTTCTTATATTAAATATTAATCGAAATACACCGCGTAAACGATATGATATAGTTATTACAGCATTTGCTGAACTCATTGCCAGACATCAAACGAAACCATTAGCTTTTCTTGCTGTTTGTGATAATGGTGAAAATGGTGGTTTTCCTATACAAGAAATTTTTTTAAGAGAACTAACGCGATTAAAAATTCCTCCTCAATTTCATGCCCATAAACTTATGGTTAGTAAAGAATCACAATCATTTACAGATACAATGATAAATGAACTTTATAGTATTAGTGATATTGGAGTATCAGCCGCTGAAGGTGAAGGATTTGGTCTATGTAATTTTGAAGCAATGGGTGTTGGAATCCCACAAGTTGTACCAAACATTGGTGGGTTTAAAGATTTTTGTGTTCATAATAAAAATTCTATACTAATTGAACCAAAATGGCGTAATTATTTACCATTATCACATAGTAGTGTGGGTGGTGTATCAGAATTAGTAGATGCTCATGACTTATCCTTGGGAATGGAAGATTATCTTATGGACACAGAATTACGCAATACACATGGAAAAGCAGCATGTGAAACAGTGCTTCAGTATAATTGGACTGAAGAAGTTAAAAATCTTATTTCATTCTTACAATCACTTAAATAAATTCGTTAAATAAGTTTGAACTTCACTAACACCATCTTCAAATGTAAATAAATAGACGGCAATAATAGCAAACACTATACCTATTCGTTTGCGTGTACCAATTGTTTCATTTAAAAACAATATACCTACTATAGCAACAACTATCGAACTTATAATATTCCACAATACATTCATTACAGCAACTGATTCATACGATAGTGCAAAATATAATATAATGGGTTGAAATGCATATAATAACATGCTTAATAAACCAAACCCTATAGATAAATCTTTCGTGAAGACTTTTTTAATAATAGAAAATGACAGTACATCAACACCTGTCATAGCAGTAGCAAATATGAGAGGTGCATAATTCATTTACAAAGTCGTATGAAAATAGTTATTCATATTAAGATGGAGTCTATGTTCAAACCAGCCAAATATTATCATGGTCTTACTCGTAAACAAAAGATAGAACGTAAAAAAGAAATAGATAAATATGGTAAACTAGATTGGAAAAATCCAAAAGCATATGTCGGGTTTAAGACTGATAAATACGGTACACGCAAAACTAGTCAATATACCAAACATTGGTATACATTGTTTCCTGACGCAAAAAGTTTAGAAGCTAAAGCCAAAGCTACGGGTGTACCCTTGAATATTATAAAGGATGTTTATAATCGTGGTATGGGAGCCTGGCGTACCGGACATCGTCCAGGAGCTACCGAACAACAATGGGGATATGCTCGTGTTCATTCATTTTTAGTCTGTGGGAAAACACATTATGGTCCCGATGCCGATTTAGTTCGCAAAGCAAAGAAAACTGTTAGTGGACGCGTATGGTTTTCACGTTGTAAATAACAATAAATCGTAAGGATGATTTTACGTATTGGTATATGGTTTGATCCACGTCATATATCATATGGAGGTCCTGCGATGGTTCTTATTGGTACAATTATAGGATTTTTACAAGACGCACATACAACAGAAAGACCTGTAGTTATATTAATTAATGAATCAGGTGATGTAAACTGGAATATAGATGCATATATGATTGAACATCAACGACTACCAAATTCAGTTTATGGTCCTATGTGTTTTTCAACAGAGGATGCTGAAACCAAAGATCCTTCAACAAATAACTTATGGAAATATGGTAAACATTTTGTAATACCTAGCCCTTGGTATAAATGGTGTATAAGCCGTGGTTTACCGTTTATGGATGAATCTCAAGCAGATGGTCGTACATGTACAGTATGGGGGGCAGGTGTAGACATTCATAGATATTCACCAACAAATATACCAAAAACACAGGATTATTTTATCTATTTTAAAAGCCAAAATTACAATGATTTACAGACACTTCATACATATTTATTTAACAATTATTTTCAGTATACCGGCACGGTACTCATATATTATCACTATAATCCTAATATGTTAGTTACTATGGCACAAAAAAGTAGATTTTGTATAATATTGGATAGAACTGAAACACAAGGACTAGCCTCGTTAGAAATAATGGCATGTAATTGTCCATTGTTTGTGCTGGATTACACTGTATTTGAATGTAAGACATTTCAAGTACATGGTGCTAGTTCTGTTCCTTGTTTTGACAATCGATGTGGATTAAAATCATCTATAGAAACATTAAAAACTGATTTTCCTATATTTTTAAATAATTTACAAAATTATAAACCTCGGGATTTTGTAGTTGAACAATATAGTTATGAAGCCTCAGCTCATAATTTGCGTGATATATTAGTCTCTGGGAAACATCATTAAAGCCAAGATGACGAAGAAAAATAGGATTGTATGTAAAAACAATCCAATAGGTGTCGGGCAGCCATTCATATTAGCAATACTACCAACAAATCCACCTAACATCCATTGTACAATCTTGTATGTTTCAGGATTAGCAACAAGAAAAAAAACAAGAGCTGAGTAAAAACTATACTTTGCTTTTAATGCTATGTTCATGCCCGTCTTGTATAGCGTCTAGATTTTTCTTTATTAGATGTTTTCTTTTTAGATTGACGAACCGGTGCAGGTCTGAAAGCACTGCGTGCTGTATTATTAGATTCTACGCTGCGACTAGCACTTTCAGTAGATGGTATAGTAGGTTTATTATTATTGCTCATAATATTTTCCTTAGGTTCTTCATCTTTCAAGTTAGTACTGTTTAATGATTGAACTAGTTGTTCTACTTCATTTGGAGATGATTGACTATTATCTTTCTCTGGCGATGATGTACGACTAAAACTTACAGGTTCAAAACTTACGCGATTTGTATTTAGGGGTGTAAATTTATGTGATGGGTCATAAGTATGAAATGGGTCTACTTCATTAATTTCTAGACTTCTGCGTATTGGTGTTGCTATTTCATTTATAGGTTTAGTTTTCTTTGATTTTTTAGTTTTACGACCTAAAAGTTTTGGTGGCGTTGGTTCTGGTTTTATAGGAATATTAGGTTCAAACGTATATGTAGGAACTGTAGGTTCATATGTATTATTATTTTTCAAGACAAGACGTTTATGTGGTGATTCTGCAATTTCATTTATTGGTTTAGTTTTATTTATTTTTTTAGTTTTACGACCTAATAGTTTTGGTGGTGTTGGTTCTGGTTTAATAGGAACATTTGGTTCAAATGTATATGTAGGAACTATAGGTTCATATGTATTATTATTTTGTAAGACAAGACGTTTATGAGGTGATTCTATAGGTTCATTAGCTTTGACTTCATTGGCTTTGACTTCGTTGGCCTGTACTTCGTTGGCCTGTACTTCGTTGGCCTGTACTTCGTTGGCCTTGACTTCATTCGCCTGTACTTCGTTGGCCTTGACTTCATTGGCCTTGACTTCATTGGCCTGTACTTCGTTGGCCTGTATTTCGTTGGCCTTGACTTCATTCGCCTGTACTTCGTTAGCCTTGACTTCATTCGCCTGTACTTCGTTGACCTTGACTTCATTAGTACTGACTTTAATACCAGTTACATTATTTTGTTTATTATTTTTTAATATATCTAATAGTTTTTGAATATATTCATTCTTCATTTCAATAACTTTCTTTAATTCATCAGAATTGTCGATCGGTACCGGGCTTGATTCCTTCTTATTTATTTCATCAACAACTGTTTTTACTTCTTGTAGTAAAGCAACAACAGCTTGATTGTCACAATTAATTGTGGTTCCACAGGATGGTGCTGCCATGACTGGAGTAGCTTCTACAACAGGGGGAGTATTTACAGAAACGCCACCAACAAATGTAATATTTTCAGTGGAACATTTTTCTTTGTCATCTAAATTGATAACTCCATCAGCACGAAGTAAAGCATCAATCTCTTCAAGTTGCTTATTTTCACCCGTACGTTGTAAGTTTCCTGTTTGAATATAGGATACACTATTCTTAATCATAGCACGTTTTAAACATAATATACGTCGAGCAATAGGAGGTAAGGGTGGTTTACGATTTCCAGTTGCCCATTGTAAGAAATCTTGTATATCTTTTGTAGATGATGCTAATTTTTTATTAACTTCAAGTTGACCCTTAACCATTGTAAGAACGCGAAGGGTTTTTAAAAGCGGAATATCCACAGTAGCAAAGCCATCTTTGCTTTCCGCCCGTTCTTTCACGGTTGCGGGATCGTTTATAATTTCATGGCCCATAAATCTAGGCATCTTCTACACGTTCGAGTGATTTTAAGTTTAACATGTCGCCCCGTTCTAAATCAACTAATGTGAAAATACGATGAATTGTGGTATTTAGTTCCGGGTGAACCTCTTTCTTTGGTGATACTGATATTAATGGTATCTTTGATACAGATTTAGGAACTAAAGGTTTAATTGTCTTTATATCAACTAATGTAAAGGCCTCTTCTACGGGTGTTTTATATACAGTTTTTTCTTTAAGATTACGTATCATAGCATCATCCATGGCCATAACAAGATTCATACGTGTGCGTTTTGTATCATCTTGTTCTTTCAGTCTATCTATAGTTTCTTGACGCTCAGCAAACTTTGTTGCCCATAATACATAATATGGAACTTCACAATCAGCATTTAATGTAACTGCAACATCAGATTGGCATTTTGGCAATGCGTCAAAAAAATCAGCCATATAATCTGTTAATAAATCTCGCATTTTATCATCAATACCTAGTTCGTTCAAAATACGTCTTTCTTCAGAATTTAATAATTTTGGGTAAGTCTTAGGGTCTTTAAAATATAACCGGCGACGTTCTGAGTCAACTGGAGTGGTGCCAATTGTATATGATTGATTTGCCAGAGTGACGATGGTTGTCATCCCGCGTTTCCTACTTAAAATATGGGGCTTTTCTTAATTATAGAAACACACATCATGCTTAGCATCACGCCTCCCCCTCAGGAGATTACTTCCATTCAAGCAACTGTGCCTGTGCTTGAACGTCGTGCGGTTACAGTTAAGAATCGCGTTCAATGTAAGCAGGACCAAGTTGTTTCATGGTTACAAGAATTTTACAGTGTCCCGGGTAATCTAGAGAAACTTTTACCTATTCTTCAAAGCACATCACCCATTAGTCTGCGTTTGGTAGATTATTTCGTGACAAACTATGCTAAGAAGACAAATGCTTCGTTTATGCAGGCCGGTCGACATTTTCTTGTATATTTTAACTATAAACGTGAGTTAAATGCGTATTCTAAGCGATTGTTTGATCCTTTTTGCCGTCGTGAGCGTATTATGTTTCAAGCTCGTGGTGTAGAACCCTTCGTAACTACAGTTGGTCAACTTAACTTCTTTCGTTGGTTTATTGAAAAAGAGATTTTAGACTTTATTACAACTAATCGTGAAACCATTGAAAAGGATATGAATTCTACATTAAAACAGCATTATACACGTTCAAATTCAACTGTAAGTACATCTACAACAACTCTTGAATCAACACCAACAACAGATTCTACAATTTCAAATGTAAGTACATCTAGCAAATCTCCTCGTAAGAAGCGTTGTGAATTAACACAGTCTGCTATGAAAAAAGTCAATGTCCATGAATGCGAAGTCGTGGTCAACTTCTGTTAAAAGTTTAAAAAACTTGTAGTTTTATATAGTTTTGCGAAAACTTTATAAACATATAACAATTTAGGGTATGGCAAATAACAAACCAATTCAGTATGACCATGCTATTTTTTTTGATAATAACAAAAGTCATTATGATGACGTAAAGACTCATTGTCCCGGTATAGATTGTATACTTGTTGATGAGACATATGAACAAGCTACTAAGGTTTTATTTGAACAAAAAGACCTAGCTACCATAATTGATTCTCTAACACCCAATACCTATATTGAATTTATTAAAAAACTGCACGATGGTGATTATTATGATAAACAAGCAGGTATTAATCAGGCAGATATACGTACATTTTATCTTTGGGAAAAAGATACAAGTAAATCATCAAAACGAGCATTATTATTAGATTGGGATAGAACTATAACAAAAATAGAAGGATTTGTTTTATTCCCATTAAGTTTAAATATTAATTTAAATGATATACTTGCTTATTTATGTGGAGGACATGAACGTCTAACTATGATTCGTTCTTGGCTAGCCGATGTAAACTCAAAAAATATAGACATATTTATTGTAACAAATAATACTGGCTGTAATTCATTGTTATTTCATAAATTAGTAACAACATTAGTGCCCACTATTAACTTGAATCAAATAATTTGCGGTATGAATTTTGATTTTCATAAGTCTTTGGCTATTATGAACGATCCTAGATTTATAAAACTAGGTATGCCTTTTGAAAAAATACATGAGATATATTATCCAACCCATAATAATATTAAATTTACACATAAAAATCTTGATAAACTAATAAACAGCACTTTACATAATATGAATGCAGGAAAGCGACGCAACACTCGTCGTCGCAGATCTAAACTAAGAAAGACTCGTCGTGTATATTGATTTATATAAACATAAAAAAATCAATATAAAAAATAGTTATCATTATTTACATATGAGAATTTACATAGGTATCTAAAACCTTAACATGCATCATAAGAACATTTAGATCATGTTTGCGATTCTTACTCTCATATTCTTCAGATAGATGCTCAAGAGTCTTCATTAAACGCTCGATGCTCTTCTTATAGACAGCTATCTTGTCGTCATAGCCCTTGGCCTTGGCTAGTACCATCCAACCTAACTTCTCAAATACAGCCTTGAACCAGTGATGTACACCGTGAAATGTATTCGCAAAGGCAGGTAATGTAGCATTATTTTTAATATTCATTTCAGCACCACCGTTTTTACGAGTATTTTTACGCGTCATATTCTTACGATTATTTTTGCGTGTATTAGGCATTATATATATATATATTGGTTTAATATAAATTTGCTCCAATTGTAGGACCTCGGGGACCACGAACGGATTCAGAGCCAATCTTGGTTGTAGTGGGAAAATGAGGAATACGAGCCGTTGGCGGTACATTAGCATCACGCCAATCATCTTGTTTGGGTTTCAGGAGTTCATAAGCTTGTAATGAACTAGCGTCAACGGCAGTTTTTGCTGGCAACCAGCGATCATAAAACTGACGTTGAGCTAAATATCGGTCGCTATCAATTTCACGTTCCAAATTGTCTTCAACAACTGCACCACGTAATTCACGTATCATATTACGACCATCGAATCCACCGGCATCTAAACGCTGGGTATATCCATTTTCAGAAAAGTTTTTAGAGGGAGGTATAACACCGGCTGGTAAAGGTGGTGCTCCTAAATCAGACGCAGTAGCAACTCCACGTGGTGGATCAGGAATATATTGAGGTTGACTACGATATTGAATATTATTTGTGCGAGATGCTATAGGATTCATATCCATAAAAATAGGTATATTTGCAGCTGTAACAGCAGCTGACGCAGTTTGTATAGGAGGTGTAGCATGAAAATTATCCCAGGCACGCGAATTAATACTATCACGTGCAGCAGCTTCTTTACGAACTCGTAATACATTACAACTTGGTTGTAAAGCAGTTGGATCCGGCATATTTGGTAGTCCAAATCGACGTTCACGTTCTAATTCATCCCACTTAGCTGTCGGGTCCATCTATTAGGCAATATTCTAATTGTAGTCTAAACATAACTCACATGAATTATATTAAGAAATACAAATCATGTTCCGTGTCAAGACAACTCGTCGTAATGTAAAGCGTGCTATATCACCATTAAAAGTAGCAACAGATATATCGGGGGCACAGCAACCAGTTTTAAAAGAACAGGTTCCAGAACAGGCACAACTTGAAAAACGTGTAGATAACTTCTTTGAAGCAGAATCGGCTGCTGTATCGTTATCTAAACCCTGGCTTCGACTTGAACGTGGATTAAGATTACAGAAATATCGTGCTTTTGCTGAAGCATATCCTGGTCTTACGTCAATAGAAAAAGAAAGTTTATATAAAGCTCTAACAAAGGCTAATGACGCAAAACTTCTTAATACAAAGACAACAATTCAGTATGAAAATGGAGTTATTCAGTCTATAAAAGGCCTTAAAATCATTCGTACAGGCGATCCATCACAGCCAGCTGTCTTTAAAATTGACGTTTCACGTCCAACAAAGAAGCACACAGACGATGTCTGAACTCCTATATTTAAGGTTCAAACGCATAAAAAATAATAAAATGTCGGATGATATAGAGATGGTCTACACGGCATGTGCCCAATGGCTTGATGATTGGGTTACGCACAATCCAGTTACACTTGTTGATATATGGGATCTTTCACAGTGGATGGATAATGAAATGCGTGAAGCAACAGAGACATTTCTACAATATGGGTTTCGTTCTACACGAGCTCGTAATGAGGCATTGATGATATTACGAGCTTTGTACTATGAATATTATTTATTTCAACGACAAGTCGCAATTAAAAACTTAAAACCAAATGACGAACCTATACCGCGTTTGTTGTCGCTTCCCCAAACTGCCCAGAAATCAGCAGCATGGCATGCAGAAAGTCGTAATATGTTATCAGGTCATGAATTCGGACCTGTTTGTGTGGGAACACCTTCTGAAAAAGACCATGTTATGGCAAAAAAATGTATGCCCGAAGTGATAGTTGACCCAAATGCACCAATAACCGAATCACCCACGGTATTTCTAACATCAGACGATGGTACTTTATCTGCGTTTAGATGGGGGTGGCGTTATGAGCCTGTAGCCCGACAGCTCTTTGAAACAGTTGTGGCACATGCTCCAGTGGATGATACATTGGGACGTATTAAACATGCGACAATTCCACGATTGGGAGCAAGTCCAGATGGTTTAATCATGGACGGATCCCGGAAAGGACGACTCTTAGAAATTAAGTGTCCATCATCACGTGTGTTAGACTACAAAGTACCTATACATTACTTTTGTCAAATGCAACTACAAGCTGAGGTATGTAATGTTGAAGCTGTAGAGTATTTAGAGGTTCAGTTTGGTGCGGCACCACAAAGTAAGGTTACAAACGAAATTTTGGCTAAGTCCAAGCAACCCTGGATTGGCAAGGTGTGTGTAGTTGCTCCATCCGCCGATGCTCCTGAACTTTCCTATAAATATGAGTATAGTCCACTCCAACCAAATACACAAGATGGGTTTGATTTACTATTAGCCTGGACTCCACCCTTGCCCAATCCCGACGCCGTCGTTTTGGAATCGTCTATATGGTATATCAAAGATTGGTTTCATACAACTGTGCTAAGAAATCGACGTTGGTGGGATGTTGTAGGTTATCCATCTTATCAACAATTCTGGATTGATGTAGAAGAAGCCCGTCGTACTGAGAAATATAAGTATGTTCCAACTCCGCTATTCATAGATTCTAGCGACGAAAGCGGACAAGACCAGGAGGAAGTGGAGGCCAATAACCATGTAAAGCCCGATAGCGGATACGATACGGATGGCTATGCCAAACCCGCCAAGCACGCCAAGCACGCCAAAGCTTCTGGAATCTGGCTAGGCGTGGAGTCAGATCCAGAGACGGAAAAGGATAAAATCGAATAATACGAAAGTCTGAAAGCAAAGGTATTAGAAATACACTAAATCCACGGGCATATGCTGTAAACCCATTGCCGCATTCATTATAATGTATTAAAAAATAGGTTGGTGTCTCAGACATCACTTCCTATATATACATAAAAAGATTCATTGACTCTTTTTACGTATAGGTATACTTAAATAGTCATATTAGGCAACCTGTAACCCTGCACAAAAAAAACGTGACCAAAATGAACGTTTTATTATTGATGTGGGAATCTCAGGTACATTTATAATTGGTTTAGGTGTCTGGGGTGTATCAGGTGCTTCTGGAGTAATACTCGTAACTGTTGGTGGTGGTACATCAAGTGTTACACTTGTGACTGTTAGTGGTGGTATATCAAGTGTTACACTTGTGATTGTTGGTGGTGGTATATCAAGTATTACACTTATATTTGTTGGTAAATCATCTTTTAGAGTATTAACTTGCTCCACTTCAATACTTTCCACTACTGGCGATGTTAAGATTTCAGGTTTTGGGGCACCATTAAGTTCATCTTGACGTATTTGTATAGAACCATCGGTATCAATTGTTATACGCCATTCAGTTTTATCTTCTTTAAATTTTTCAGTTAGAAAATAATCACTTAATGGACAAAATGTATAGTTAGTATGTTTATTCCAAATTTCAGATGACGTTATCAAGTTATTGTTGAAGACATCTTCTACACTCATGTGTCCTATAATAATATAACATACAGTTCCATCTGGATTTACTTTACCAAGTGCAGTGCCACCAGTCATCTTCTTGCTTTAATCCAAGATTCTATACAATTAAACTGCGGCTTTCCAACATGCCTCAGTTGATGATGGATATGGTAATCCAGTTGCCGGGGTACGACCAACACCGTCAAATGGTGTATAGAAAGTACCTACAAATTCATGATAAGGTGCAGAACACGAATCAGGGTGAGCACGTTTATAATTATTTGTTCGCTGTAAGAAGTTCCGGGTCTTTTTTAACGATTCACCTATATCACTACGATAACATGTTTCAGAATTCATTAATCCCCAATTATGTTCAGCAGTTTCTACTGTCATCGGGGATAGACCGGCATTTGCTAATAGTTTTTCGGATGATACAGTCAATGCACCGTCAGGACTTAACTTACTTGGCTCATCGGCACCGACAGGAGGTATTTTTGCTACAAATAATGATGGTGGTACATTCATAAATGATTCACCAATAGGTCGTCGTAGCCATTCTGTATAAAATGTAAATAGAATTAGTGCTACGCCAAAGGCCAAAAAACCTAATGTTAGCAGTGCAAGCATCTTGTCATGGTATGCGTAAAAAATTGAGCAAGCACTGCGTTAAAGTTTATCATTAGATTCTGATACTATGGAACAGAACATGCAGGTTACAAAGCGAGATGGTCATAAGGAGGATGTTGAAGTTGGTAAGGTACAAGAACGTATTGCTAAGGCATCTGTTGGCCTAGCAGTGAATGTTGTAAAAGTTACACAGGGTGTGCTTGCTCGTATTGTAGATGGTATTACGACAACAGAACTTGATAATATTACCGCAAATCTTGCCTACTCCTGGTCAACCCTACATCCCGATTATGCCGATCTTGCTGCTAAGATTGCGATTAGTAATCATCAGAAAAATACACCGGACACATTTCTTAACGTAGTAAATCAACTATCTGTTGTTAAAGACAAGACCGGTAATCCGGCGGCTCTTGTTTCAGATGAGTTTGTCAAAGTTGTTCAAGACAATGCAGACGCGATTGAGGCACATATTGACTATACTCGTGATTTCCTATTGGATTTCTTTGGATTTAAGACACTTGAAAAGGCTTACTTACTACG
>Ga0007870_1000457_pt1 | contig 13054 bp, 8 predicted proteins | sample CryBogCBH04Jul08_FD_71207 | JGI IMG/M metagenome (GOLD analysis project Ga0007870, IMG submission 71207) | Freshwater microbial communities from Crystal Bog, Wisconsin, USA - CBH04Jul08 | ecosystem: Environmental > Aquatic > Freshwater > Lake | place: Crystal Bog, Wisconsin, USA | collected...
TTACTTCCGGAGACTATCTGTTGAAAGTGACACAAAACACTGGAATTCAATATATTAAATTGACAAAACAATAAGTATGTTTTAGATTGCCTGCGTTATTTTCGTTGGTTTACCAATCTTTGGTTAATTTTATGTTTTGGAATTGGCTATATGCTTGTAAAAGTTTTCGGAAGTGCAGTTTACGGGGTTGACGCCCTCACCATAACCATCGAGGTAGACCTGGCTCAGGGTTCCACAGGCTATTTCATAGTAGGCCTGCCCGACAATGCGGTAAAAGAAAGTATTGAGAGAATATTATCTGCAATTAAAAACACCGGGTTCGATCGGCCCCGCACCAAAGTTGTGGTGAATATGGCTCCTGCCGATATTAAGAAAGCAGGCTCTGCTTACGACCTCCCAATAGCCATTGGAATGCTTGCAGCAACAGGACAAATATTATCCGAGGAGTTGAACCAGTACATCATTATGGGCGAACTTTCGCTCGATGGGTCAGTGCAAGTCATAAAGGGAGCTCTGCCCATTGCCATACAAGCGCGTGCCGAAAAGTACAAAGGACTCATTGTGCCCAAAGGCAATGCACGGGAAGCGGGTATGGTGAACAATCTGGATGTTTATGGTGTAGAAAATATTTCTGAGGTCATAGCCTTTTTCAATAAAACCGGCGATCTCAAAAAGACCGTTGTAAACACCAGGGAGGAATTTTTTGAAAACCAAACAATCTTCGAATTTGATTTCAGCGACGTAAAGGGGCAGGAGAATGTGAAGCGGGCGCTGGAGATAGCGGCAGCAGGTGGCCACAATGCCATCCTGATTGGTCCGCCGGGCGCCGGCAAAACCATGCTGGCCAAGCGCCTGCCTACCATCCTGCCGCCACTCACCTTACAGGAAGCTCTGGAGACCACCAAGATTCACTCGGTAGCAGGCAAGCTGGCGGTAAATACTTCGCTCATTGCTCAGCGCCCGTTCCGTTCGCCACACCATACCATCAGCGATGCAGCTTTGGTGGGCGGCGGCGGCATACCCCAACCGGGCGAAATATCTCTGGCGCACAACGGCGTTTTGTTTCTGGACGAGCTGCCCGAGTTCAAGCGTTCGGCGCTGGAAGTGATGCGGCAGCCTATGGAAGAACGTAAAGTAGCGATATCCCGTGCCAGGGTGAGTATAGAATTCCCGGCCAGCTTTATGCTCATAGCCAGCATGAACCCATGCCCATGTGGTTACTACAACCATCCTGAAAAAGAATGTACCTGCGCTCAACTGGCTGTACAAAAATACCTGAATAAAATAAGCGGCCCGCTTTTAGACCGTATAGACCTGCATGTAGAAGTGACGCCGGTACCCTTCAATGAACTTTCGTCCACACGAACCTCCGAAACCAGCAATGCAATCCGCGAGCGGGTACTAAAAGCCCGCGACATACAGGCAAAAAGATTCAACGCCAATCCCGGTGTTTATTGCAATGCCCAGATGAGCAGCAAGCTCCTCAAAGAAATCTGCGCCATCAGCCAGGCTGGTCAAAACCTTTTAAAAACCGCAATGGACAGGCTCAATCTCTCCGCCCGCGCTTACGACCGCATCCTGAAAGTTTCCCGTACCATTGCCGATCTGGCCGGTAGCGAAGACATTAAGCCGGAGCATCTGGCCGAGGCTATACAATATAGAAGCTTGGATAGAGAGGGATGGGCGGGGTAGATGGAGTGCGCAGTGTGGGAGCGGAGTGCGGGATGATGGGTATAAGAGGAGAGGGTATATATGAAATTGTAGAAATAAAAATATATATGAGTTGAGACTATAAAATGAATATAGAAAAGTATCCATTAAAATCAGAAGAAACGTTTACTGTATTTGAATTTATAAGCGAAGGTCCAAATGGCATTATTCGCAAAATGATACAGTACCAGAAAACAAATGAACCAGATTTATTTAACCTGGCATTTGGCGATAAAAACATGACGCATTTTGATGATACGGCCATTTCAAATAATGGGGATAGTGAAAAAGTATTAGCGACTGTAGTTGCATCTTTGTACGCGTTTTTTGACAAATACCCGCAGGCATTTGTTTATGCTACAGGTAGCACACAATCAAGGACGCGACTCTATAGAATGGGCATATCAAAATACTACCACGAAATGATTAAAGACTTTTATTTATATTGACAAGTCGGTGACGATTTTTACGAGTTTCAAATTGGTAAAGATTACATTGGATTTTTGGCACAAAGAAAATTTATTTAAATTTGCAGATTATGAAAGCGTTTGAAGATATTAATAACAGAAGAGTACCTATTGTACCATTAGACCCATCATTGAATCAATTTGTTGGCAAAATTTTATTTCCGGAAAAACTGGAAAAAGTAAACGAAATGTTGAAAACAGCAAAATTGCCTAATAAACATATTGACTAATTCCTCCCAAAAACCGCAGTGGACAGGCTCATTCTTTCCACCCGCGCTTACGACCGCATCCTGAAAGTATCCCGCACCATTGCCGATCTTGCCGGTAGCGAGGATATAGAACCGGAGCATCTGGCAGGGCTATACAGTACCGGAGTTTGGATAGAGGGGGTTGGGCGTGGTAAGATTTGAAAACAGAAATTACTTAAATATTCAAATTATATTTGCAGTCAGATTCTAATCAATGATTACAAAAATTGAAATAAAAAATTTTAAGCGCTTTGAATTCGCCGAGGTTGAATTAGGCGACCGCGTTATATTTATCGGTCCTAATAATGCGGGCAAAACTACTTGTTTGCAGGCTTTAGCCTTATGGCATTACGGACTTACGGAATGGTATTCAAAAAAATCGGGTAAGAATCTGAAAAAGAGAACCGGCGTTACGCTTAATCGTAAGGAATTAATAAACATTCCGGTTTCAAAAACTATATTGCTTTGGAAAAATCAACATGTAAAAAAGTCAGGTTTTTCTGAGGATAAACAAACCAATGAAAACGTGAAAATCCAGGTTTTTGTTGAAGGCATTAATAATGGCACGGCGTGGCGGCAGGGTTTTGAGTTTGATTATGCAAATTCAGAATCTTTTTATTGCAGGCCTGTTGACAACTTAGTAATTGAAGATGATGAATTGCTGAATGAAATTATTGCGCGGAAGGTCGCTTTTCTACAACCCATGTCTGGATTGGCGCCAATTGAGCCAAAGTTGGAATTGGGCAGAATCAATGTACTGCTCGGTGAGGGGCAAACGGCACAGATACTCAGAAATTTATGTTACCATGTTTTCACAACCAATCCACTAAAATGGCAGGAACTAAATAATAATATTGAGAGCCTTTTTGGTGCAAAATTATCAGATCCGGAATATGTAGCCACAAGAGGTGAGATATATTTATCATATAGAGACAACTATAAGGATAAAGCCCAAATGGAACTTGATTTAACGTCTTCCGGTCGTGGGTTTCAGCAAATGATACTTCTGTTAGCTTATTTATACGCCAATCCAAATTCTATTTTATTGTTAGACGAACCTGATGCACACCTGGAGATTTTGCGACAACGGCAGATGTATAAGATGATTTCTGATGTAAGTAGCGACCAAAATTCCCAGATTATTATTGCCAGTCACTCGGAGGTGCTACTGAATGAAGCTGCCGAAAAAGACATTGTAGTTGCTTTTGTGGGTAAGCCTCATAGAATTGACAACAGGGGTAGGGGTCAGGTTGCAAAATCATTAAGGGAAATCGGTTTCGATCAATATTATCTCGCAGAACAGACGGGGTGGGTGCTTTATCTTGAAGGCTCAACAGATCTGGCTATACTTCAGAGTTTCGCTAAAAAACTGAAGCACCCGGCTGAAAAATACCTGAAAAATCCTTTTGTGCATTATGTAGATAATTTGCCAAGTGTGGCTCATCATCATTTCTATGGATTAAAGGAGGCTAAAAAAGACTTGGTAGGATTAGCCATTTTTGACCGCCTGACTCAGGAACTCACTTCAACCGAAGCATTTGATCTGGTCTGCTGGAAAAAAAAGGAAATCGAAAATTATTTTATCACGAAAGATGTTTTAGTAAAATACGTAACCCATGATCTAAAAGATGATCTGTTTGGTCGTTTGGAGGCTGAAAAAAGGCGGGATATTCTGTTAAATAGCATCCAAAAAATCGAAGACGCATTGTTGGTCTTAAAGAAGCCTGCAGCTTGGTCTGATGACATTAAAATTACCACCGATTTTCTTGATTTGGTTTTTGAAGATTATTTCAAACAAGTAAAACAAGCAAATATTTTAAGGAAAAGCGAATATAACATTCTCATTGATTTCTTTCCTGTTTCAGATATTGACATAGAAGTTGTTGAGAAATTAGATAGAATTGTGGTAACCGCGCTAAAAGCAAAGCCTGAAGTGGAAAATTAGAGATTTACTGAGATCCTCTTAGATTATATACTTTGCGAACGGCGACTGTGCGTGTAATGCAGACATAAGACCGTAGCATCTGGCAGAGGCGATACAGTACCGGAGTTTGGATAGAGAATGAGCGGGTTAGAACACCCGGGGATTTCAAAGCCCGGAAATGCGATAGGTTTTGAGCATTCCGACCAGAAAGACGATCGTGTCCCCAGTATGGATAATTTCCAGCCATGTTCCTATAAAAATTTTTCTTGGGGCGTGTAATTGGGTCGTGTCCAAAATTATCATTCCGGTTATATTTCGATTAAGGCAACTTTTCTCACAATCATCCCTTAATTTTGCAACATAATTAATTTATAGCGCAGATGAACCAGGGAGGGAAAGTAGTTGTTTTTACATTAACAGCTTCATTTCTATTTTTCGTCTTTTCAATATATATATCCTATTCAAAGTCTTCGGCATTATCCTTAGATAAGATCAGTATTATTTCAGATATTGTAAAAGAGCAGCCTGTTCTTGCCAAGGTTCAGGCTGATGGCCTGCCGGAGGATACAACCGGTTTGTTTGTAGACAGCATTTCTGCAATAGATACACTCAGCGATGCCGGCACCTTCACCGTCTTGACTGATTCTAATCCCCCTCAGCGTCACTTGGTACAAAAAGGTCTGTCCGGTGCCATAGACTCGTCGATAAAGCCAGCTTTTGTTGGCGACAGATCATTCAGCAATTACCTGCTTTCCAAAACGATCACCAATTTCAACAAAGACACTTCAAAACCAGCCTTACCCACTTTAATGCAAAAATTGATAGCCCTGAAAAATGGCAGGCGCGATAAGGTGCGTATAGCCTGGTTTGGCGACAGCATGATAGAAGGCGACTTGCTTACAAAAACTTTCAGAAAGCGCATTCAGCAGGCATTTGGTGGTTATGGTGTTGGTTTTGTACCTGCCACGTCGGTTACCTCGCAGTTTCGCAATACAATTGTCCACAAATGGAAAGGCACCTGGAAAGAGGAGAGTTTCAAAACCGACAATCTCACCCAACCGTTGTATTTATCGGGTCACACCTTCTTTACCAACAATGGTGAGCTTATGCTTACCGATAAAACAATTCCTGATACCTCACAGATGCTCGAAAAAAGCCTGATCTGCGGTCCTGCCGAAGGGGGCCAGTTGAGTGTGCGTGTTAATGGCGCTTCGATGCATTTTCAGGCAAACCGCAAAGTAAACAGGCTGCTGCTGGATACTACCTGCAGTCATAAAGTGGAAGTAGGCATCGACAATATTAAACTACCGGTTTACGGCCTGTCGATAGAGCCCAAAAAGGGTGTAGTGGTTGATAATTTCTCTTTCCGGGGCATCACAGGTCTGGAATTGGCTAAACTGGATTCTACCCTGCTCCGGACTCTGGAAACAGAAAACAACTATGACCTGGTGATCCTTGAGTATGGCGCCAACCTCATGTTCAGGCCGGACGACAAGGATTATTCCTGGTATCGCCGGCATATAATAAATGTTGTGGCAAAGTTGCAACAGGCTATGCCGAATACCGAATTTCTGGTGATCAGTACTGCTGACAGGGCGTTTCGCTATGATAATACCTGGAAAACTGCGGTGGGTATAGACAACCTGATAAAAACTCAGGCAGAGATGGCATTCAAAAACGATGCGGCTTTCTACAATATGTACCAAAGCATGGGAGGTTCCGGAACAATAGTTCATTGGGCAGAAGAATCGCCGCCACTTGCCAACAAAGACTACATCCATCCCAATTTTCAGGGCGCAGATGTGCTCGGAAACATGCTGTTTGATGCCTTCATGAACGACTTCAGAAAAGCAACGAAAGTGTATAATAGAAGTTTCTAATTTATCAACACGGACATAGTAGCCACGACTTTTAAGTCGTGATAATATGAGCGAAATAAAGGCTTCAGCCGAAAATTCCACGCCATGAGCAGATGCGGCTAAAGCCTTCGGAAAGTTAAGCTGACCACGACTTAAAAGTCGTGGCTACTGAAAAATCGCTATTAACGAAATTCCAAATAGAACTGTGCCTGATTGAATTTCCGGAACGAACAATTTTCAAGTTAATTTTATAGTGGATAATATCTTATATATCGCTATGAGCCCCACCGATCCGCAACATCTAAGTCTTCATTTTATAATAGATAATTTATTAGATGTCGCGGTTCGGCGGGGCTCACCGTGACAGATTGAGCCTCACCCCGGCCCTCTCCGATGGAGAGGGTGACATGTCGGAAGGCCAAATGACATTTTTAACGAGCTTGCCGAAGGTTCTTCGGAATTGACGCCGAACCGAGACATCTAATAAATTATCTACGGTTAGCGTTCATTTCAATCCTGCATATAAAATATTTGTTTTACCTTTATAACCAAATAAATTCTCGCATTTATGAATGATTCTACCAATTTTCATGAAGATTTCAAAGGCTCTTTGAATGTCAGTTGCAAAATAACGCCCCGTTTGCCAAAAGTTTTTGCCACCTTGGTGGTAGCGTTTTTGGGCATGCTATTCTGTTACAAATCCTACGCTATACACGGCATTACGGGCAGTGGTACGGTTTGTGTAGGTTCTGTTGTTACGCTACGCGATTCCACATCCGGTGGCGCCTGGTATAGTACCGATACCACCAAAGCGAGTGTAAATGACTCAGGTGTTGTAACCGGTGTAAACGCGGGCGTAACGATTATAAAATATATTGCTACTGGCGATACCATGGCACATTCCATAACGGTTAATCCAGCACCATCTGCCATCATTCGTAGCTATACTACACGGTGCCAGTATGCAGGCTCTATTACAATTTCTGACACAACCTCTGGTGGGCACTGGAGTTCGACACCCGAATTTGATACAACCCGTGCGCCCTATATCAGCAGTACAGGTGATACAATAGCAGTTTCCTTCGACAGAGCAGGTCTTACAATTCTCAGTTACACATTGCCAACCGGATGCTCGGCTACAGCTGTCGAAACTGTTTTACCGGCTCCATTAATAGAATATCTTACAAATTCGGTTTGCGTGGGAGATTCAATACCATTTTACTACACCGATAGCAGTGCAACTATTTTGGGTGGGTTGTGGTATTCTTTTGATCCATATTATGTTGGCATGGGACATATTGATACAACAACAGTGTCCGATACCTTGTGGTTGCTAGGCCTTGTCTCCGGAGTTTGGGATATTGCCTTACAATATCCCGATGGTTGTGTCGTGGCGACCGCAATTGTCGTCAATGCTGCCCCAACCACAATCACCGGCACCAACCATGTCTGCGCAGGCGATAGCGTTTTGGTTGCCGATACTTCATCTGGTGGTGCATGGGAATTAAGTTCATATACTTTGGGATCATTGGATTCCGGTGGATACTTTGTAGGCATCAGACCGGGTCTTGACACGATTAAATATTCACTAACTTCTACCGGTTGCACCGCCCTGTTCCCCATCACCATCTACCCCGTTCCCGATACTTTTATTGGTGTCAGGTCCATCTGTGCAGGTACAACTTATTCGTTGTCCAACAGCATAAGCGGTGGCTCATGGTCATCTTTGGATACCAACGCCGCGGTGAGTAGCACCGGTGTTGTCACCGGCTTGTATGCGGGTACTGCACACGTTGAGTATACCACTCCTTCAGGCTGCTCAGCGGTTGATTCTGTGGTGGTACACCCCGCGCCGGGGGGGATCATATCTAGTTCTCCAGTTATTTGTCAGCATGGCAATTCGGTAACCCTTGCAGACACCACTCCTGGGGGTTTATGGTTCTCCACACTTTCGCCAGATTCAACTTTTTATCCTTATCCCTGGGTTTCCGGAGATACCGACTATATAGCGCTTTTTTTTGATACTGCCGGATTGACCACGATTTCCTACGTAACTGCTATGGGTTGTGCAGCCACTACAGTTGTCACTGTTATGCCCACCCCCTTAATACAATACCTTACAAATACTGTCTGCGTCGGTGATTCAATAAAATATTGGTATACAGATAGTAGTGCAACTTTATTGGGTGGTTTGTGGGAATCTGTCAGCCTATTCGATGTATTTCCTGGACATATTAACACAACTTCAGTTTCTGACACCTTCTGGCTGATAGGTCTTGTTCCTGGAGTCTCGGATATAGCGGTGGAATATCCTAACGGTTGTGTAGTAGCAACGGCAATTGTGGTTAATGATACGCCGTCCGCCATTTTCGGTTTGGTGATGCCTCCTTATGTTTGTACTGGCGATAGTATTTTGCTTGGGGATGCCTCGTTGGGTGGTTATTTTTACCAAAGTTCAAACTTAATCGGCGCCCTGGATTCATCTACCGGTATGTTTTCTGGCATCAGTCCGGGTATTGATACTGTAATTTACCGGATCACCTCTACGGGCTGCTCGGTTTCAACACTGGTCACAGTCAATCCCTCTCCCGCCACCTTTTCAGGACTGCCAGTGGTTTGTGTGGGCAGTACCGATACTTTGGGGAATAGCCTGCCGGGCGGCACCTGGGCAACGCTGGGAACAAACATTTCGATAAGCGATTCTGGCGTCGTCACCGGTTTGCATGCCGGTGCTGACAGTATTAAATACACCATATTAACCACCGGCTGCGTAGCAACCTTTGTGGTAACCGTGAACACAGCCTCACCATCTGCAATAATAGGTATAAACCGTATTTGCCTCAGTTTCGACAGCACCCGATTGGCAGACTCAGCCACAGGCGGAGCGTGGAGTGCTTTTCCGGCTGGCATCGTGTCGGTCTCGGCATCGGGATTGGCTACACCATTGGATACCGGCATAGCCACCATTACCTACACCACGGGTTGCGGCGCTCCGGCTACTATTTCATTCACCGTAAGCCCCATGCCTTTACTAGATTCCATACTTGGGGACACCTTAGTTTGTATCGGCACACCGATTTCTTTGAGAGATAGTTCTCCGGGCGGTTTTTGGCTAGTGAGCGATACCGCAATCGCGACCATTGATACAGGCGTAATACGGGGCGTTTCGCAGGGCGCTGCAACAATTACCTATGCCACTTCTACAGGATGGTGTTTTGCTTACACCACAAAACTCGTTACAGTAATGCCTTTGCCCTCGGTAATGGGTATAAAGGGTGGGAATATAATTTGTTTTGGCACGCCAGATACGCTCAGCGATTCGGCTACAGGCGGCGTATGGACACATACCCGATTGCGCATTAGCCTGTCCGATAGTATCGTCAGCGCAGTTTCAGCAGGGTATGATACCGTTATTTATACGGTCACAAATGTCTGTGGCAGTTCCGTAGCCACACTTCCGGTTACGGTTTACAGCACGCCGGTTGCCTATCCCATATCCGGCGCCGATTCTGTGTGCCAGGGCTCTGCCGTTACGCTTTCTGAAACCGCTACCGATGGTGCCTGGTCACTGCTAAATGCCGATGGTTCGCTAACAGGAACGGTGTTCAGCGCCATTTCACCGGGCATCGATTCGGTCTATTATGTTGTTTCCAATCCATGTGGTATCGATTCAACGCAAAAAGGTATCGTCATCAAGGCGCTCCCTGTAGCAGGAGCTATTACGCTACCAGCCGATACTTTTTGTCTGGATGAGTCAACAACGCTTTTATCGACGGCCGCAGGCGGCATATGGACTCATCGGAATAGTTTAAACTCTCTGGATTCTATTACTGGCACCTTTGTTGCTCTTTCCATAGGTGAAGACACCATAATTTACACAGTTGTCAATAGTTGCGGGGAGGCAAGCACAAAAAATTGGTTTTACATCCATCCATTGCCGTTCGCAGGCACAGTTTCCGGCTTAAGTGCTATATGTGATTCAACAGTAACTATGTATGCCGATGATTCAGCCGGCGGTGTATGGTCAGTATCCAATACATTGCTGGCATCTATAAATGATACAACAGGCCTGCTTACGGCGCTTGGAGATGGTTCAGTCCTGGTCAGTTACACAGTTACAAACCTATGTGGCAGCATCAGCAGTCTGGAATCCGTTACGATCCTTTCAAAACCTTTCGCAGGTATTATACTGGGAGACACTACTTTATGTGCCGGTGCCTCAATTATTCTAAATTCGACAGGCACTTCGGGAGTTTGGTCACTCACCAACAGCAATGCCACCAATTTGTTGAATTTTATCACAGGCGTAACCGGTGGTCTTGACACAGTTTGGTATAAAGTGAGTAATATTTGCGGGCGTGACTCGGCAAGTTATCCCCTGCACATTTTGCCATCTCCCGATGCTGGCAAAATATTGGGAAGCGATAGCGTGTGTACGGGTTTACAGATCATTCTTCATGACTCGGCAACCGGGGGCACCTGGAATGCCTCAAATTCCTATGCGACCATTGCCGATGGCTTGTTGACGGGAGTCGACTCAGGATTGGTTACAATCTCTTATACCATTTCAACTCCTGTCTGCGGTTCAGCAGTTGCTACTTTTAATGTCATCGTAGTTCCGCCACCCATATTGTCTATCACCGGCGCAACATACGTATGTATGGGCGATGGCAAATATGCCACGCTTACTGGGATGCCTGGCGGCGGCTACTGGATCACCCCGGATACCGGCCTGAACCTAAGTGGCGATACGATCAGGGCTACCTCAAACGGAACAGACACCGTGTATTATAATATCCACACCAGCGTTTGTGGTCTAACTTCTAAGGCATACGATATTACTGCCTACACAAAAAGCGAATGTGATTCCATCAATTCTGTCGGCATGGTTGCTTCAATTAGCAACATCCGCGTTTTCCCAAATCCTGTCAATGATTTGTTGAATATTGAGTTGGCAGAAACATCAGGTGCTGCCACCATATCCATTTATGATGTCTGGGGCAGGGAAATAGAAAAGATCAGGATGGAGTCAGGGGTTTTGCAACGATCTATTGATGTGAAAGAGTGGAAACCGGGCTATTATGTATTGAAGATAAATTGCGATGGTAACACATCTGTTTTTGGTTTGGTGAAATAATGGGAATGGTTCGTAAAGCTTTGGAAGATATTGTGGAATGATTTAACTTGCGATGTCGAATGGATAAAGACTCGACAGTTACTGCAAAATCAATCTTTTTTTAAACAGATGAATAGAGGGCGTTTTTCTGCACAAGGACCCGAAAGTTTGGGTGAACGCGGACCGATAATTGAAAAATCATCAGCATGGGCGACAAACAATATCATATATAAAGAAATTGGACAAATTCATATTGACGAGGTTGAAATTCAGTTAACGCCTGTTGAGTTAAAAAATAGAGATTTGGCAATACAAAAAGCGAGGAATTTTGTTGAAAAAGCTCCTAATGAAGGAGTATTCGGGCTACTAAGAAAAACATTTAATAATACGCCACAACATCGTGCTGTTCGATTTGATGTTGATGTGTTTGAAGGTTCGGCATTTGTAACGAAACAATAGAATTAATATGGATACAAATAAAATACTTTACAGAAATTTTTTAGACAATAAGCATGTTTATAATTTAAACGTGGGATATTGGAGAAAAAAACTTGAAAGAGAGTTAAATGAAGAAATTTCATTTAAAAATAAAAATCAATTGATTTCTAATAGGGATAAAAATGGAAGGAATTTCTATGATGGCAATCCGATCTTTAGCTACTATAATTGCCGGCAAAAGAAAGCAATAAGAATAATTCAGGAAAATCCTGACGATATTAACAACTATCACGATATTAAGCTGATAGAAGCGTGGATAGATAAATTGCCATTATGCAATCAGGAAATACTCGAATTGGTAGTATCTCTTTATTTAACACAAGAAACTTCGGAAAAGTGTATGGATGTCGTAAAGAAATGGATGATGGGTGAATTAAATAATGATAATATTGATGAATATATTCAATCTTTAGTGCTAGCTTAAAATATTATTATATTATTTTTTATATATTATTATGCAACTTCGGAACCCGAAGCATTTTTCAGATGTTTCTCAAAAAAAGTTCTACCCTCAACCATAATTTTAGTTATTTTCGCGACTTTGTTTATATTTACACCCAATTGGGGTCTGAAGGCCATGACAAAAAAGACATTTAGATTTTTATTGCTTACCGGTTTAGCTTTTGTGGTGTTATTTTCATGCCGCAAGGGTAGCTATCCGTCTGGCGATCCTACCAAAAACTACTTTCCGGTGGTTTTTGGCAAATACGTTACATACGACGTAGACTCCATCTACTATGTCACTACATTCGATACCTCTGCCGAAGGTAAAATGGATACTATTTGTGGCGAGTATGAAGTGAAGTCGCAAATGAAATATTGCATCACCGATACTGCACGCGACGTTGATGACTCCCTGATGTATATGGTGAGTGTGTTCAGGCGCTATTACGACGGGGGTCTTTGGCAACAGGAAGGAGGTGTGTTATACATCAAACAAAAACCGGATAGCATTGTTCTCAGTCAGGACGGGAATAAATATGTGAAAATGATGTTTCCCATCCAAAACGGCAAAACCTGGTTTGGTAATGATCAGGTACAGGTAAATATTGCTCAAAATGCTTATTTCAACAATTGGACATATACCTATCAAAACATTGGTAAGTCTTTCAACAACAACCTGCATATTTTCGATAATACGGTAACTGTGCTCGAAGACGACGAATCGGTAAATTATCCTTATGTAAATGCCAAATTGTCGGGCTACCGCACTTATGCCAAAGAGGTATACG
>Ga0007870_1000463_pt1 | contig 12957 bp, 11 predicted proteins | sample CryBogCBH04Jul08_FD_71207 | JGI IMG/M metagenome (GOLD analysis project Ga0007870, IMG submission 71207) | Freshwater microbial communities from Crystal Bog, Wisconsin, USA - CBH04Jul08 | ecosystem: Environmental > Aquatic > Freshwater > Lake | place: Crystal Bog, Wisconsin, USA | collected...
TGATTGACAGACAAACCGGAGAAAACTGTTTTGACATCATCCGGAAATATAAAAGCACTTTTGCAGCAGTGATGTGGGAATCGGCTGGTGTTTTTTTTAACAATAATCTGCGCCATAAATACGACCCCTGTGGCGAGGACAAGGACATCGAGGTAATAGTCCGCGATATTGAAACTTCGAGCTTGTACCGCTACGAGCTTTACCAGCAACAACTGCTGCTAAGCAAAGTGAAAAAGTGATTAACCGTTCAAAAAACGGAATCTGACGTTCAATTTCTTTATCTTCTCATCTTTTATCCGGCTCATCAATCCTTTGCTTTCCAGTCTATCTACAGCAACATACGAAATTCTATCTTTCACATCTATTATTCCCACACTTTCTTTCTTCATTTGTCCTTTCTGTATCAGAAAACCAAGAATATCAACTTTGTTCAATTTGTCCTTTTTTCCACCGTCTATGCTCAGCGTTATCCACCGGGGAAGATCAGGAATTTTCAAATCTTTTGAAAGTGTCATTTCTTCAGCCTGTTTGGCATAGGCTGGCAAATACTCGTTATCACGCAATAAGAATATTACTGTTCCTTCCTCATTTTGTCGTGCAGTTCGGCCGCTACGATGGATAAATATCTCTTCGGTACCGGCAAAATGATAATGTATCACATAAGGCAGCCCCTGGATATCCAGACCCCTACCCGCAAGGTCTGTAGAAATCAGGGTATGAGCCGACCCATTAATAAACCGGGAGATGGCTGATTCTCTGAAATGCTGGTCAAGTCCGCCATGGTAAAAACTGCACACCAGCCCTTTTTCAGTAAGGAATTCATAGACCGACTCCACGTCTTCGCGGTGATTGCAAAATACTATGCTTTGCTGCTCTCCTATCTGGCACAGCAGATTGAGCAGTAAGTGTTTTTTATCGCTCCCTGATGCCTTTAAATAACATAGCTTAATCTGTTGGTTTACTTTGGCTTGAGTGTCCAGAAAATCCAGTGTGTACAGATTTATATCAGAGAGGAAATGTGGCCATTTGGATAACGCAGTTGCCGAGACCAGCATTTTGTTTCGCATCTGTGGCAACTCTTCAATTTTAGCCTCAAGCTGTTCTTCAAAGCCCAGATCCAGCAATTTGTCGAATTCATCCATTACCAGAGAATGTATGTTTTGTACATCAATACGCCCGTTATGCATATGATCTATCAGCCGTCCGGGAGTACCGATAATAATTACCGGCGCTTCTGTCAGGCTGTTGTACTCCGAAACAATGTCATGCCCGCCATAACATGCCAGCATTTTCAGACCCGTCTTCATCTTCCCCAGAACATTGGCTACCTGTAGTGCCAGTTCTCTGGTTGGCACTACAACAACTGCCTGCGTGCAGGCGGCTTTTTTTTCAATTTTCTTGAGCAGTGGCAGCAGATAGGCCAGTGTTTTTCCCGAGCCAGTAGCTGCCAGCAATACTATGTTTGAATAAGCTTCGGCAGCTTGCAACGTTGCAATTTGTATCTCATTAAGCTCGCTGATATCCAGCAGCGCCAGCATTTTTTGTAGCTCCGGCTCCTTTGATAAATTCATTTTGATTGTAAAAATAGCTAAAGCTCAGGCAAATAACCGGAATTGTCTTCCAAAAATTTTAAATAGGTATGAGTATCAAAAATTTCGAAATAATTCTTCAATCCCAAAATCACTATATCTTTCTGGATATTGGCATATTCAAGAAGCATTTTGGGCAACAAAATTCGGCCAGTGCTATCCAATTCTACCGGCGTGGCTCCGTTTAATACGATACGCTTGTATGCCCTTACTTCATTATTATTCGTATCAAGTTGCATCAAATCGTTCAAATAGCTTTCCCATGCCGGCAACGGATATAAGTTAATCGCTGAGTTGAAACCCCTGTTTAAGACAAAATCTTTAACCACCAACTGATTTCTAACCACTAATGGCAACAAAAACCTGCCTTGTGTGTCAATTTTTGCTTCGAATTCCCCTATAAACATATACAATTATTTTAACTTAAACTGCTGATTGCCTTCCATAGCTCTATTCAAACTCAAACATAAGAATTGAGGTAAATATTGATTCGCTTACTCAAATAAAGTTAAGAAATCTCGCTGAATAAATACCCTGCTGTTCCGAATCTTAGTGCTAGCGTATCCGGTACTCCTAATAAAACGCCGTTTGCAACGGGCTTCATATTGCTGAAGTTGAGTAAAGTACTGATGCGTTAATATTTGTTCTGCTGATTGCGGGTAAAAGCTGAAAAGTAACAAAAACAAAGGGGGCGTTTACAAATGATATGGCTCTGCTCAAGCTGGTCTACCTGGCCTCTCAGCGCATAATGGAAAAATGGACACACCCCCTTCAAAATTGGAGCCTGACTATTCAGCAATTAAGTATTATGTTTGGGGACAGAATTCCGAAGTTCTTTTAGAAAATTTTTAATTCATCATATGTTCGTTCGTGGGCATGCCCACGAACGAACATATGATGAAGGGCATGACACAGTTTGATTTACATTCCCCTTACCCTTGCCGATGAACAACTGAAAGCCGAAGGAGACGTTTCTAATTCCCAATGAATACTAATCAATTTTGTACTTGCTCTAATTATTGCCTTTGATTCTCTGACGCCTTTAGTTATTTTAATTTTATTATATTCTAAAAATGGAGCAGATTGGTTAATGAATACTTTCCCATCATTTTCAAATGTTCGAACCGTATATCCCTCAAATTCAAAAAAGGCTTAACCGCTGTACTAACCGCTTCCAAAATACTCGTCTTCCCACTACCATTTGCTCCAACAAATAGATTTATACCCGGTTGGAAATCAATAGATAAATGAGATAAATTTTTAAAATTTATTAATTTTAAACGGTCTATACGCATTATCTAAGTCTTTGTTTTGTGTTCCCGTATCTCGGGATGAGATATTAGAATGTAAAAGTAAGAGTTTTGGAGAATTTTATTGGTTTGATGCCGAAGCGTATTTCCTGTTTTATGTATGCAACAAAAATAATAATTGGGAGCGAGACGCACCCAATGGTTATGGTCGAAGCTAATATTTCAACCAGAATGGACTTAAAAAATCACTTGAATAATTTAAGAAAGCAAATTATACTTGCTTAGGAACACACTATTGCAATTTAAAATTGATGGGTATACAATAATATACTTTTACGGGTATCCCGTTGAGTTTGCCGGGCTTCCAGGCAGGCATGGCTGCTATTACTCTTTTGGCTTCCTCGTCACATCCGGCGCCGATGCCGCGAATCAGGACAACATCGCTTATCGAGCCATCTTCGTTCACAACAAATTTTATCACTACCCTACCCTGAACGCCGGCTTCACGAGCCTGATCGGGATAATGCAGGCTTTTACCCAAATATGCTTCATAATCGTAATCAGGTCTTGGCATTTGATCTACGTATTCATGCGGTTTCTGTGGCAATGGTGGTGGTGGTGGCGTTACCGGACCACTCCCCCCCTGACCAGATGTCGGCAATATTTCCGGATCCCCCGGAGTGCCTGCTGTGGTCGCAGCACCGGGGTTGGTAATGTTTTTATTTTCTGTTGGCGGGTCAATATTCTCAACCTGATCATTGTGGGCGATCACCAATGGGGTGGATCGCTGAGTAGCTGCTTTTGGCATTTTAGGTGCGGGCGGAGGAGGTAAAATTTGTCGTTGTAGCGGTTTGATATCGCTGATCACATTGCCTTTGTCGAATATCGTTACTCGCTCCTCATGCTTGGTATCCGCAAACAAAAGCCCGTAACCGGAAATGATAATACCCACTCCAAACAGAATGAATACCGAACTCATCACGCGCCGTGAATAATTTTTCCGTAACTGGTAGCCGCCATACTTCTTGTTATGGCCATTGTAAATGATGTCCAGATAATCACTGTTGAGAATCTGGTCCTGACTGATTGTTGGTTGAGACATAGCCTAAATTTTTTGGTTCATTAATAAGAATCATGAACCAAAAAATTCCATACAATCGCGATAGATATTTATTTGTATAATAAAATAAGCTTTCGGTTATAGAGCCTCACCCCGACCCTCTCCAAAGGAGAGGGAGACAGGGACAAAAAAAAGAGGGGCATTTCAAAAAGACCTTTTGCCTAAACAGCTTCAACCCGACCCTCTGTACTTACCACAAATGTACCCTTGCGCTATCAGGAATATACAATTTGTCGCCGGGTTTCACGTTGAATGCTTCGTAAAACTCATTGATATTGGGCAATGGACCATTCACCCTGTTTTGAGCCGGGGCGTGTACATCAGTCTTCAATTGATTAGCCAGCCTTTCCGGGCGAGTCTCAAGAAGCCATCCTAGAGTGTACCCCAGAAAAAAGCGTTGTAGCGGCGTTTGTCCCTGTATTTTATCACCCTTCTTGTAGCACTCCGTCATTTTAAAAGCATCCAGACCAATGAGCAGGCCACCCAGGTCTGCAAGATTTTCGCCCAACGTAGCTTGACCATTGATATGTATCGTATCGATCGGAACCATTTTATTAAACTGTTCTACCAATACTTTGGATCTCAGCATGAATTGGGTTGAGTCTTCAGGCGTCCACCAATGAACCAGGTTTCCTTTTTCGTCATACTTCCGGCCTTCGTCATCAAATCCATGGGTTATTTCATGACCAATCGTTGAAGCTGCTGTGTACCCATAAACCAGGGCATCATCCAGCTCTTCATCTCTGAAACCGGGAACCGCCATTTGGGCCGCCGGTAGCACGATTTCATTGTTGGATGGATTGTAGTAGGCATTATAGGTCTGTGGCGTCATATCCCACTCATTTCGGTCTACGGGCTTACCCAGTTTATTGAGCTGGTAGTTATTCCACCACTGGTTTGCGCGTATTACGTTCAGTACATAGGGTCCACGATCTATTTTTAATGAAGAAAAGTCTTTCCATTTGTCAGGATAGCCCACTTTTTTTGTAATAGCCGATAGCTTGGCAATGGCTTTTTTCTTTGTAGCATCTGTCATCCAGTCCAGTTTTTCCATTCGGGCTTTGTAGGCAGTCCTCACATTTTCTACAATATCTTCGTAACGCTTCTTGGCAGTTGGTCCAAAATATTCTTTTACAAAGAGTTGACCTAATTCTTCGCCAATTGCAGCTTCTTCGGCTTCCAGAACTCTTCTCCAGCGTGGGTGTTGTTGCTCCGCTCCACTCAGGGTGCGCCCGTAAAAGTCGAAATTGGTTTCTGTCAATTTCTGGTTCAAATCAGATGCAAATGTCCTGATCAGAAAAAATGTCATGTAGTCTTTTAGTGTTTGCAGGTCGGTTGTGTTTACAAGTTCGTCAAGCGTTTTGTAAAAAGCCGGCTGCCCCACAATTACACTATCTATATTCTTTACTCCAATAAGCGAAATGATCTGCTTCAAATCGAGATGCGGCATCATTCCTGACAAATCTGAAATAGCCATTTTATAATAATTGGTTTCCGGATCCCTGAGTTCCTCCAATGGCTTGTGGCTCTTCGCCAATTCGGTTTCAAATTTAAAAATGGCATCAGCTTTCGCCCTCGCCGTAACAGAATCTAAACCGCTCAGTTTGAAGATATTAGCAATGTAAATTGGATACTTGTTCCTCACGGCTACGGTGCGTTCATCATTATCGAAATAATAATTCCGGATAGGCATACCCAGACCGCCCTGGTTCAGGTAGTAGGCTTCCATATTGCTGAATTTTAAATCCTGACTCACGCCTTCATCAAAAAACACGTTGCAACCCATTGAATGTAGGTGGGCTATTTCGGCTACCAATTCGCTTTTATCTTTTAGGTCTGCTATTTTTTTAAGATCATCTCCCAATGGTTGAATGCCATTTTTTTCTATTGATACCGTATCCATAGCGCTATACCAGAAATCCCCGATTTGCTGACCAGAGCCAGACTTTTCTCCTTTCTGTACAGCTTCTTCGTTAATATGCCTCAATTTTTCGAATAGCTCTTTCTGAACGAGGCTACCAATACCCCACCTTGCCTCGTCGGCGGGTATCGGGTTCTTTTTTATCCAGCCCCCATTGGCATAACTAAAAAAGTCATCACCAGGTTTAACGGCCGTATCCATATCAGACAATACCATATCTGTCTTTGGCGCATTGCCTTCGTAACGATTGCAGCAGGCAGAGAAAAAAACACTTGAAAGAGCAATAACTATCAATGATTTGTAGTTCATAAAACAACTATTTGTGGCACAAAATTAATTTATTTATTGGTAGTTGCAGATTATCCATCAAACAGATACAAAAATAGTTTTTGCATTTAAAATTAAATAAAAGCATAGAAAATGTAAACTTTTCCGAAATTCATTGCATTCTATTTGCATTATTCGGTTAAACAGTAGTATTTTAGCAGGCTACTACATTTTGGAATGGAATACGAAGTAAAACATACTGGCAAATTTAAATACGTAGAAGAAGGATCCGGTGAGCCATTGATTTTGTTGCATGGTCTTTTTGGGGCTTTGAGCAACTTCAGAGATCTGGTAGACTATTTTAAGCAAACGCACAAGGTCATAATTCCTCTTTTGCCCCTGTTTGAGCTTACCCGTCTCGAAACCAGCGTCGCCGGTCTTGCAAAATACATTCAGAAGTTCATTGAACACAGAAATATCAACCGTTTTCATTTATTGGGCAATTCGTTGGGTGGGCACGTCAGTCTGGTTTATACCCTCAAAAATCAGGAAAAGGTTGTCACACTTACGCTCACCGGTTCCTCTGGTCTTTTTGAAAACGGCATGGGTGAAACTTATCCTAAACGCGGAGACTATGAATACATACGTAAGAAAGTAGAATTAACCTTTTGCGACCCAAAAGTGGCAACCAAGGAACTGGTAGACGAAGTGTTTGAGATTGTGAACAACAGGATAAAGGCGCTGATGATCATAACACTTGCCAAATCGGCCATCAAACATAATCTTGGTCACGAGCTAAAGGATATCAAAGTCCCAACTTGTCTGATCTGGGGCAAAAACGATACCATTACGCCACCCATGGTAGCCGAGGAATTTCTACAGTTATTACCTAACGCTGAATTGCACTGGATAGACAAGTGCGGACATGCGCCAATGATGGAAGTACCGGGAGAATTCAATCAGATTTTGGCAGAATTTCTCAAAAACCATAAATTTCAGGGATAACAAATCATGGTCTGTTAATTTATTGATAATACTCATTGGTATAACCTGATACTACTTAGATTTGCCAGTACCAATTTATTTAATTCATTTTAATGAGCCTTGATTTGCTGTTATCTCATGATATTCCGGTGCTTAAACCAAGCGACACCGGAAACTATGCTCTTGAATTGATGGACGAGCACTATCTGAAAGAGTTGCCCATGGTTCTGGAGGATGATTACCTGGCTCTCATCAATGAAAACGATCTATTGGACTGGATAACGCCGGAATCACCGCTGTCTGATGGGGATTTCCTGAATTTTAAACCGATAATTGCTGTCTCCAATCATCCGTTTGATGCGCTGAATGCTATTCATGAAATGAATCTGGGTATTTTGCCGGTAATTGATACAGAAAATAAATATCTGGGCTCAATCACCAGGACAACTTTGATCAACTATCTGGCAGAAAACAGCGGACTAAATGCCCCTGGCGGCATCATTGTACTGGAAGTGCCTCCCCGCAATTACACACTTTATGATATCTCCAGAATTTGCGAAAATGAAGATGTGATCATCACCAATACCTCTTTGCGAACGAATAGCGAAGGACTGCTTGAAGTAACACTCAAGATCAACCGCACCATTGTTGATCCGATAGTGGCATCTTTGGAAAGACATAAATACATTGTGAAGGAAGTGTATGGATCCAGAAGAAATGATGATGACCTGACCGACAATTATAATCTCCTGATGAATTATTTAGACATGTAGTTTCTATGATTGCAATTGGTAATGTGGCTGTAAGTGATGAGGTGGTTGAGGAAAACTTCGTTTGTAATCTTTCCAAGTGCAAAGGCGGCTGTTGTGTGGAAGGAGACTGCGGCGCTCCGCTGACCGAAGATGAAACCGTAATACTGAGTAAAATTTATCCGGAAATCAAACCTTATTTAACTCTTGAATATATCCCGGAAATTGAACGACAAGGCACCCACACAACAGACAAAGAGCATGACTATGTGACGCCAACAGTGGGCAATGGCATCTGTGTGTATGGAGTAATAGAAGAAAACGGTGTAGTGAAATGTGGTATAGAAAACGCATGGAAAGCCGGCGCTACTCACTTTCAGAAGCCCATATCCTGCCATCTATATCCTATCCGCATTAAAGAAAACAGCGGCTACGAAATGGTGAACTACGACCCAAGAGAGGATTTGTGCAAAGCAGCCTGCAAATTGGGCGACCAGTTGAAGGTGCCGGTATACAAATTTCTACAAGCCGCCCTTGTGCGCAAATACGGACAGGAATTTTTTGATATACTTGATGCTTATGCTAAGCAGTATTCTGTGAAAGACTGAAAATATTTATTATTACGTTTTTTTTATCGTAGCCCTAAATTTTACGTCTTGACATGGCGATTAAACAACATGTCGAACAATGTGGGCTTAACCAGCAATACTCTTAATATCGTCTTCAGAAAGCCCGGTAAGTTTGGCTATTTTGGCAATACTCATACCGTCTTCGAGACAACTCTTAGCCATTTCCACTTGTTTTTCCTTTGCTTTTTCAGTGGCATATTTTTCTTTGTTGGCTTCACCTATTTCAATACCTTTTTCAATACCTTCTTTAATACCCTCTTTCAGACCCTCATCTTTACCCTTTTCGTATCCTTCGCTCCGGGCGGTATTACGGGTATTAATACTATCCCGATAGGCTTTCAGCCCGGCAAAATAGGCTGCCTGCGCTTCTTCGCTCATTCGGGATAGTTCTGCTTTTTGTATAGCCTCAATAAACACCACATCATTGTTGAATATTTCTGGTATTGTCTGGAAATCTTCAAGGTTTTTTATAAAGTACAGCCATTGATCCAGCCGGGTTTTTAACTCATTTTCCTTCTTGTTAAAATTGGGCATTTCCAAATAGATATAGGTTAGCTTATCGTAAGCCTGCCTGTTGTGCTGGTCTTTTAAGGTGTGTGTATGCACCACATCGCCCTTTTCTGCTTCATCTTTGTAGTCGCTAAATTTGAAATCCAATATTCCAATACAATAAACCGCTTTAAGGTTGTAATCCCACTCTCCTTTTACGGCCTGTCCGCTGATTGGGAATGTAGAATAATAGATGGTACGTTCCATGAAATAATTTTGCTTCGCCTTTTGCAGCTCCACAATAAATTTCTCACCACGCTCATTTTCGCAATATATATCATAAACGGCTTTGCGCTCTACAATGTTTGTAGGTAATTGCTCCGAATTTTTAAAAGTCAGGTCTGTAATTTGGGTATTATCCGGCAACAGTGAATTCAAGAAATCTATTAGAAAATTCTTGTTCGCCTCTTCTCCAAAAATCTTCTTAAATCCGTAATCCGTAAAAATGTCAATATATTTTGCCATTGCAGATCGTTTGTATCTTTTGCAAATTTAAACATTTATTTTTAGCATCTATTCGGATTAAAAAAAAGCTTGTTTTAGTTCATTCCTTTTCAGCCCAGGCGCCATTTTCCCTGATCAAATTGATCAGCTCTTCCACTGCTGTTTCAGTGGGGATGTTTTTCTTCATTATGTCTTTGCTTTTGTAGAGGGTTATTTTTCCGGATCCACTGCCAACGTAACCAAAATCGGCATCTGCCATTTCGCCGGGGCCATTTACAATACAACCCATAATAGCAATTTTCACGCCTTTCAAATGTTGCGTCGCATTCCTGATTTTGGCGGTTGTTTCCTGCAGATCAAACAATGTACGTCCGCAACTCGGGCAACTGATATATTCTGTCTTGCTGATGCGGGTGCGGGTAGCCTGTAGTATGGAGAATGCAGTATTATTCAAAAATTGATGAATGTTTTTTACCTCCATATAGGTGCGGCCGCTTACTTTGTTGTTTTTAAGGTCTGATCCTTTATTACTCAACCAGATACCGTCGCCAATACCATCTGCCAATAAACCACCGCTATCGGTACTCAATGCAATTAATTGATCGTCAATTGAGTTATGGGTACAATTCACTTTCAGTATGATTGGGCTGGTAATGCCTGATTGAATAAGTCTGATAGCCCCGAGGCGCAAGTTCAGCATGGGCGCATTTTGACTGCTGAATAAGACAATGACAACACTTTTGTTATTCCTGATATTAGCCACAATGTGCTCAGAAATTTCTGAATCGGCATCCAGCAAAAGAAAATGCAATTGTGATAAATTCAGTTTTTCGTCCACATATTGTTCCTGATCCAGCAAAGGCACAAAATTACCCTTGTCCGCCATTTGTTTCCACCTATCATAATTCACCACAGCCTGCAGGGTGCCGGGCAATGCAAATTCCGGTGCGGCATTACCGGTATAAACATAATCTGCTGCAGCATCACCTATGTTCCATTTGTCAGATGGTGCATCGTAATTATATCCTATTGCTTTTAGCGATTCAGGTGTGAGCAAACCGGCATCTTCAAAATCAGCTACCACCACCGGCACATGATCAGAGCCAATTCGTTCTGCACCGTTCGCCAACTTTATTTTACATTGCCTGCGGCTGTAGCTGAACGGGTCCCAGGGCAATTGAATTTTTCCCGCCTTCACTTGATGCTCTTCTCCACTCCGCCCAGCATATCGCTTCACAATATCGCGGCACACCGGTATCTCAAATTCGGGGTCTTCTGTGAGCGAAACCCTTATTGTATCACCAATCCCATCTTCCAGCAACGATCCAATGCCAATGGCGCTTTTTATTCTTCCGTCTTCGCCATCGCCTGCCTCTGTCACGCCAAGGTGCAGCGGGTAGCATTCGCCAAATTCCAAATCCATATGATGCACCAGCAATCTGTACGCCTGCATCATCACGATTGGATTGCTCGATTTCATACTCAGGATAATCTGGTGGTAATTTTCGTCTCTGGCTATCCGCAAAAATTCCATTGCGCTCTCTACCATGCCCATAGGAGAATCGCCAAAACGGCTCATGATCCTGTCGCTCAGTGAGCCGTGATTGGTGCCGATGCGCATGGCAGTGCCATATTCCTTACATATTTTCACCAAAGGCGTAAATCGCTCTCTGATGCGCTCCACCTCCAGTGCGTATTCCTGATCGGAATATTCAATAAAATCAAACTTCTTTTTATCAACATAGTTACCTGGATTCACGCGCACTTTTTCCACGATGCGGGCAGCTATTTCGGCGGCATTGGGGGTGAAATGTATATCGGCAATCAGCGGTGTGCGATAACCCAATGCATGCAACTTATTACGAATCTGCAGGAGGTTTTCAGCTTCATTTTTGCTTGGCGCTGTAATGCGCACCAGTTCAGCGCCGGCTTCTATACACCGGATGCTTTGGGCTACCGTGGCTTCCGTGTCCATGGTGTCTGTGGTAGTCATGGTCTGGATTCGGATAGGATTAAAATTCCCGATAGCCAGATCGCCCACTTTAACCTCCCGAGTAGGAAGCCTGAAATAATCTATTGGTGAAACGCAATAATTTTGCAGCATATGATAATTATGAGGTGGTAAAGTTAGGGGTTTGGGGGGGAATTGGCCATTATGGGTGTATTAAACGAAATTCATTATCGACAGCCAAAATTTATTAGAATAACTCAAACTTGTATTGTGAAAACGATTAAAAAAAAGCCTGAAATGACATGACTACCGAATAATTATTTGAAATGTCCCCTACCCGACATTACATACTATCTATTGTTTCAAATTTGTGGGTTTTAATTTTACTTACAGTGGCAGATCAATCCAGAACAAAGCAAATGAAAAATATGATCAAAAAATCCTCATTGATAATCATGGTATCGGCTTCGGTATGGATTATTTTCGGACAAAGTTGTATGAAAATGAGAACGAGCGATCCGGAGGCCATAAAAGATTTTAATGATGTTGGACTCAAGCTGCAACTGTCAGACAAAATTGAAGACGGGCGTACGTTACATTATGCTTCAGTTGGCGATAGCAGCAAGCCTACTCTATTTTTTATACATGGTTCCCCCGGTAGCTGGGGCGCTTTTAAAAAATATATGAAGGACACCGGGCTGCTTCGGTATTTTCGCATAGTGAGTATAGACCGCCCTGGATTTGGCTATAGCGATTATGGCAAAGCGACCGACCTGACTCATCAATCGCAATTGATTGGATCGCTGATTAAACAACTACAGAACGGAAAAAGCTTTTATATAATTGGCCATTCGCTGGGTGGGCCTCTGGCTGTAAAACTTGCATCGCATTATGCTCAATATATCTCAGGCATGGTTTTGCTTGCCGCCAGTGTAGATCCTGCTGAAGAAAAGCCCGAGCGCTGGCGGCCGGTTATGAGGGCATTTCCACTGCGGTATCTGCTCCCCGGCGCTTTCAGACCCAGCAATATAGAATTGTGGAAATTTAAAAAAGATGTACTTACCATGCCAGATGATCTTGCCAATATCACTTGCCCGGTCATCATAGTACAGGGACTACAGGATCCTTTGGTTCCACCGGGAAATGCCATCTACGCACAGAAACAATTGATAAAGGCAGAGTCTGTTACAATGATGCCGATACCCGATGCCAACCATTTTATACCCTGGACGAGGTACGATAGCATTAAAAAAGCATTAATGAGTTTGCCTCATTAAATTTTGTAGGTCATTGCTTCATTTCGGTTCCTGCAAAACTTAAGAAAACTGCCTGCAAAATGGCACGAGATTAATCCGTTAAGATTATAACAATAACTATGCTGCATCTTATTAAAAAAATAAGAAATATCATTGATGACTTTTCTGTAGTTTGTCTTTTCAATACAAATGAAAAACGAATTGTAGATTTTTTAATTTGGGTAAAAGAATTCAAAGAAGCAAATGAT
>Ga0007870_1000464_pt1 | contig 12950 bp, 9 predicted proteins | sample CryBogCBH04Jul08_FD_71207 | JGI IMG/M metagenome (GOLD analysis project Ga0007870, IMG submission 71207) | Freshwater microbial communities from Crystal Bog, Wisconsin, USA - CBH04Jul08 | ecosystem: Environmental > Aquatic > Freshwater > Lake | place: Crystal Bog, Wisconsin, USA | collected...
CAAAGGTACAGATTATTTGGAGAAATGGAAAAATTTTTTTTCTGCGATTCGGAGAATCGTTCACTTAAGCAGGCACAAGAACGCTTCGCTAACTCTTGAGCCGGTGAAGCTTAAACCTGCGTGGGCGCTCCCTGCCACCCGCCCGGTTTTGTGTTCACAAACAATGCATAGTCATAGCTGTAGTCCCTATGAGTTTGATAAGACTGAATATTTCTCATTTGAACAACCCGACCAGGGCTTGTCCTGCAAAACATGATTGTAGGGACGGTGCGTTGTTGATGAAGAACACACAACAACGGCGGAACCCGTAGGGACGGTGCGTTGTTGGTGAAGAACACACAACGGCGACGTTGCCTTGTTGGTGAAGAACACACAACGGCGGTTAAACGAACGCACTAAATTTTCCTCTGTCCTGCGTCACTCTAATACCTCCTATCCACTACGATTATTTGCCTTAATACCATTTCACCCATCTGTATGGTCAAAAAATAATTGCCATTTGCAATTTTCTCACCTAAAGCTACCGATGCATGCCCGCCGGAACAAGCATTGTGTTGTTCGAATACTTTTTGTCCTGCCATATCATAAACAGCAATCTTTGCTTCTGTGCAGTTTATGGGTATCCTCACTTCAAAATTGCCGTTATTGGGGTTGGGGTAAGCCAATATATCCTTTGAATCAGGAGTTTTTATGGAGCCAACAGAAGCCGGATCCTGATAATACACTTTGGTTCCGCAATTATTTTTTATTATTTCCACCCAGTAGTAGTTGTTCGTAAAATTCGCGTTCGGATAATAAAAAAACTGAAATGAATCATTATCAAAATAATGAGGCACAAGATCGTCCTTGTTTTCCCAACCCCATTTGTAATGTCCCTCCAACGAATCATTGCTCACACACATAAATACTCCTGAATTATAAACCACGGCAGGGTCATTGTAAGAAGACGCCAGATTATTGACGGTAAATGTCCATTTTGCGGCTTCAGACCTGCATTTTAGTCCGATTGAAGAATCGGCCAGGTAAATAATAGTGTTGCCGGCAGCGGGAAAGTTCACCAAACAATAATTGTGCCATACTTTGCTGCTGGCAAAAATATCGGCATTATCAGCCGTCCATGTGTAAATATGTCCTATCCCAGGTGCTTTTACGCAGAAGTTCATATAACTTGAGGTAGCGCAAAAAAGGGAAGAATAGGCTGCCGCTCCATTTGTGGTATCCTGGGGCCAGGGAAGGATTTCCGGTGGGGCGATCCCGTACCGCACCGTATCAATCAGAATACTTGGCGAAGAAGGTCCGCATTCATTGGAAACGGTATAGGTGATGGTGTCATACACCTGCAAAGCCGTTGGTACTAATCCAAAAATGACAATCGAATCCGGCATCGTGACCACTATACTGTCTATGAGCGGATTGGCAACCTTCCAAACACCGCCTGCGGTTAAGTCTGAAAGTGTGGTGGCTGTCAGGGAACAATAATTTGCTACGCCTGTGATAGGATCTGGCATTGGAGGCACGTTATTGATAACAACTGTGCCTATAGACGCGCTGGCGCAATTGGTAATGGGATATATTATCGAATAGTCTACAGTTACAGCACCCGTGTTCAATGCATAAAAGTTGCCAAATGAATCTATCTCTGCATCTGTATTGCTCACAGACCAACGCCCTCCATAACTGGTATCGGTAAATGCCACATGAGACCCGGCGCATAAGGTATAAGATTGCGGACTGAGAGGAGCCACATAGGGTATTGGATTAATGGTTAAAACTGTGGTGGTTGCAATACTGCCGCATTCGTTGTATATGAAATAGCTCACAGTGTCGTACACCGTTGAATCTACCCAGTTTATCGTGCCTATGATACCTTCTGAAAACGGACTGAAAGCATTGATCTGAGCCAGCGTGGTATTGGAAACACTCCACAACCCTGTGGCAGAATCGAGCAGAGTCAGATAGGCGCCGGCACACAAAGGTTTGTTTCCGGTAATGGCGTAGTGGGGCGACAGGAAAATGGGGAAAGTTGTGCCAATTGCGCCCGGCACAAAATTTGAACTATCGCCCGTAAGATTAAAATTATACAACAATCCGCAGTTGCCATTTCCACTATAATCAGTCAGTGTTTTACCATCATTGTTGCCTGTCTTATTATATCCGTTGGCTATTCCTTCGTCGAAGCGGTAATAGCTCACAAGATGTACATCCTGCGGAACATCAGAATACATATAATCCAGAATATCAACATCTGAGCGCACAGTATCCCACAGTCTTACTTCGTCCAGATTGCCGAAGAAATGAACCGGAGAATAAGGCGGCGCCATATAAATTGTGCGGGGTGAATTTCGGACCGGTGTCATCGTAAAAGCCGAAGTATCCAAAAGTCCGTTCACATAGAGTTTCATCTCACCGGTTATTTCATTCCACGAAACGGCTATGTGTGTCCAAAGTCCGGTATTTACAGGCCTGGAGGAAGTGATGGTAACATCGGGATTGCCCATGCCAAAGGCAAGCCTGTCGCCCAGCAACGAGGTGCCAAAATCATTGTATTCTCCCGCCATCCACGCGTCCAGAATACCGCTGCCATAATACCACTCGGGTCCCGACGGAGCCGCATTCTGATTGGTTTTCATCCAATACTCTAGGGTAAAACTTCCTTTTGATATTGTATTCGGGATAGTAATATAATTAGTGTCAACAATAAAATTGATGCCGGGTGCCGCGGCGCCAATCGAAATATATATTTCTTTGGATGCCGTGCCGCAGGCATCGGAAACCTGATAAAATACCTCCTCAAACCCATCGCTATTGGCAGTTAATACAGCCGTCCCCGGTCCGGTTAAATCGATAGAACATATGGAATCCGAAACCGACCATGTGCCCCCGGTAGTTGCATCAGTAAGTTCGAGGGAATTTCCTGTATAAATAAATTCGGTCACTGCGCTGATTGGCTGGGGTGGCGCGTCTACGCGCACCGGCTTGACGGCAGAGCAGCCCGTTGCGGTATCTTTATATGAAATCGTAACATTACCAGACAATGCAGCAATCATAGCCCCGCTTATACTGTCCATGAATGCCACGGCGGGATCAGACGAATACCATATTCCTCCGGTACTAGAATCGGTAAATGGCGTAACCGATCCTACACAAACCGCCGCTGGTCCGGCTATTGCAACAGAAACCGATGGGTTTACCGTAATGACCATCGTACTCACACCACAGCCATTTGTGGCAATAATCGTATCTACGCCCGAAGAAAAAGCCCTGACGATTCCGTTCACAGAGTCCGTGACGGTTATAGATACGGAATTGCTGTGCCAGATACAGGCAGGCATGGCATTGATAAATGTATCTATTCCACCAATACACAAAGTGCCAGACATCGTAATGCCAACCGGCGCCGAATCTATGCGCACCACATAATACGCCAGACACGATGACGGATTTGTATAGACGATGGTGTCAGTGCCTACCGATATTCCCGCTACAATACCGGCGGGGCTAATCGTAGCTACTGATGCCCGAGTGCTGCTCCAGGTGCCGGATGTGCTAGTTTCATGTAATGTGCCGGGAACAGTTTTGCAAATCAGGGTGTCTCCTGTAATTGCGGCAGGTGTAGGGCTAACGTTTATAACCAATGTCTTTACCAGAGAACCAATGGTGTAATTAATAAATGTGATGCCGGGACTTACTCCCGTGACAAAACCATTATATCTGCCTACGGTGGCGACAGTCGGATCGCCGGACGACCAGACACCTCCTAATGCAGAATCGGTGAGTACATAAGAAGAACCCACGCAAATGGAATTCGGACCCATGATCGCTCCAGGCGTATCAATCACATCTATAACTTTGCAGATAACAACGGAATCGACCGAATAAAAAATGGTGTCTGATCCCGCTCGAAGACCGGTAACGTTGAGGGAACTGCCGGTAGGCGCTAACAAAATTTTTGAACTGTCGGTAGCAGTCCAAATACCGCCGGTGGCAGCGTTACTCAGATCAATAGAGCTACCGGTAAAAACAGTATTACTTCCGGCAATGGCTGTAAATGCCGTATTAACAACGCGAATCCGGTTATTGTTGTAGTCTGCCACAAAAATCTTGTTTCCATAAGCTGCAACGCTCACCGGTAGGTTGAGCAATGCATCGGTAGCCATGCCTTCATCGCCGCCATAGTTGTTAATGCCTGTTCCTGCAACCGTAGTAATCATCCCTCCCGTATTTATTTTGCGCACCCTGTTGTTAAACTGATCGGCGATCAATAAAACACCGCCGGCGCCAAAAGCGACTTTTGTAGGATAATTTAATTGCGCTGCGAGAGCGGGCATATTATCGCCATTGTAGCCGGGCGATAATATGCCCGCAATGTTGTGGATTTTACCTATCGTATCCACCATTCTGATGAGATTATTGTCGGCATCAGCTATGTATACATTACCCGAAGTGTCTGATGTGACTCCAACGGGATAATTTAGTACCGCATTGGTAGCTATCGTCGAATCATTAAATCCTACGCCCTCGTTTCCGGCAAATGTGCTGATGATTCCCGCTGTATCTATTTTCCTGATTCGTTGATTGTTGCAGTCTGCTATAAACAGATTGCCTGTCTTATCCACGGTAACGTCGGTAGGAAAGTTCAGATGGGCTTTAATGGCGGGTCCACCATCTCCTCCATAGCCCGCCGCCCCACCAATTCCTGCAATAGTACTAATAATGCCACCCGTTGCCGATACTTTTCTTACACAATGATTGTTCATATCGGCGATGTACACATTGCCCAATCCATCCACTGCCACCCCTGTAGGCGTGTTCAGCAATACACTGCTTGCCGTTGCCGGTTCGCCATCGCCGCTATACCCCGGATACCCGTTTCCCGCCAATGTACTCACCTGGTTATGCGCATTTATCATCCTTACCACATGATTTTTGGAATCGGCTATATACAAGTTGCCGGAGCCGTCTGCTACCATGCCATATGGACTGTTGAATTGCGAAGCGGTAGCCGGTGAAAAATTATTCCATCCCCAATATCCGGCATAACCTGTGCCCGCATAGGTGTTGATAATGCCATTCTGGGCTTCGGCAACAAAAGAGCCCGCAACAGCAATCAAAATGATTAATATTTTTTTCATTTCTTCGAGTTTAAATCTGAACTATCCATGAGACTTTTGCTGGCTATATGCCTGTAATCCCTTATCATAAATCGCAATCCAATGTTTACGCCGGTTTCTATGTTGCCCGCATTCCCTATTCCGTTAGATAAAGGATTGTATTCGCCCACCAGATTCGTAATATAATATTTGGTTGTGTTCAGGTCTTGTTGCCGTCCCATCTTTTGCTTACTTAGCGTACATCCAAAAAGGAAGGAAATGGCTGGTTTTATGTGATAAATGCCCTGTATCCGGAACATATAACCCAACGAACCCGCCATATCGTAACCCTGTGGCGCGCCGGAAAGATTGTTTGGCTTTTTATTGAGTCCAACATTAAAGCCATGCCCTTTCATGTTGAGCGAATCGAAGTAGGTTGAGGGGTTGCGGAATGTGTAACTGCCGGTTGCCGAATCTAAAAGATACAAAGCCCCGCCTGCTGCATTGGGTTTGGGATTGATATAATTGTAGATAGCTTCATAATCGAATGCGGCATTGGCGACATAAGTGCGTGTTGATCCTATGTTCAACAGAAGTCCGCCGTCCACGCCAATTTCCATTCTTCGGGCGATTCTATGTTTGAATTTCAGCAATAATGGCACACTGTAACTGATGGTACGCACATTCTCCGTGACATTGCTGTGCGAAGTAATGAACTGGCTTACGCTCGACGCGCCCATTTTGGTATTCAACAAATTGTTTGTAAATTCTATTTGAAAAGGACTTTGCGTGAGTACCTCAAACTGACTGGAATAATAAACGCCCATTGAAACAGAAATATTTGAAGATGCAATGGCGTAATTCATTTCCGTGCCAGCTTTATAGGCCGGTGCCCCGTTGCTTTTGGGTTTTCCGGTATCAATGGCGCGAATCACACCCGGATAGTCAAACATCGACCTCTGAACGGGCCTCCCTAAATTGAAATCGGCGCCTCCAACTATATCAAAAGAGAAATGATAAGGGTAAGAACCCGCATTGGCATGATGCAATTGAATATCGAATATACTTTTGATCATCTGCCGGAAACTGCTTTGGGCATATGTGGGGCATATGCTACCAATCGTCAACAAAACGATGAAAAAAATCAACCGGGGCACTTTATTTGATCTTACAAAATACATACTATCTATCAATTAGCGTTGGCAACTTTGATACAGCGCACCGAAAATCCGGCATTCCTGTAATTTTTATAAATGGCTCCGCTCACCGGCTCATCGGTATCGCTCAACTGAAAACTGTAACATTTGTTCTTATTTTCATTGCACCTTGTTTTGGTCCACCAGATACCGCAAATGCCCAATCCGGCAGAAGAGCCGTATTCGGCGTCCACATATCCGCCGGGCAGCCCGTTGAAACACGATTCATTGCTTCCGGCGGCGCCATTCCAACCCATTTTCGATTTTAGTTTTTTCCCGGCTTCCTTACCCGTTCGTACACTGCGCAGCAGCCTGTTGAAATCAGAAACCGAAGGGATATCATAGCCTTCCGGAGCCAGTCCTTTTTTGTCCTTAATGGCATAAAAATTATAAAGTTTACCAAGTTCCGGTCCGTTTGTAGAGTCAAAATTGTAATAACACCAGCATCCTTCCTCTTTTTTGTCGCAGTCTATCCAGTCTTTTTTGTTTTTAGCCTGTCTTATTGCCTGTCCGTCACGGTACGTGGCCACATCCAGATTGCGTGTTGTCCACAATAGCCGCGTCCCTTTTATGGCTACAAGGTCGCCGCAGTCGCCGGTTGTTTCGGGTTTTGAATTAGGTTTTGGACTTGAAATAACTTCATTTTTCGTATTTACAACAACCGTATCGTGTATCGGGCTGTCAACATATAGGGTATTATTGATAATGGTATCATGAATCACCGGGTGGCGCACAACAACTGCCGGACGGGTGGTTGAATTACCAGCCGGGTTGGATTCAGCGTCTGTTTTATTGTCTTGATTGCCGGGCTGCCGGAGTAACGACAAAGCGATGCTGTTTAATAATATTGTGTCGTGTATGGCGTGAGCCAATTCGGGAAATTGTTTCAACATGGTGTCACCCGGTACGAAATCGGATGGAAAAGCAAAATTGTGGGGAGCTATCACTCCCGGCTTAAAATGCCCGCTTATTACCTGCTTTCCCGATTTAGTATTGATTACGACCTGACCCTCAATCAGTTCACCGTTTACCCACCAGCCCCGCGCATAATCCTGATTGGCCCACACATAAGTTCCGAAACCATTTATAGTATCATGACTCAGATTTCCACGGTATTCATCATAATTGGCATAGCGGTAAATGCCCCATCCTGTTTTTCGTCCGTCGGCGTCTAATGGTCCGAAATAGGTATCGCCATTGCCTAAGATGAAGCTCGAAGTAGCATCCGGCAGCGATATATTTGGAAAATAAGGGTGTGAGTCAAATATGCGTATCGCATCAAATCCTGATTGAAACGGGAAGCGGGCTACAGCATTCATGCTATCGCATATTATTTTTCCAATGGTAGCCTTGTCTGTAATAATATCTACCCTCCGGTCCTGTGGATTCCCCCTTGAACCCGGCACTTCATCCTCCTGCTCCATTCTCCTGCGATTCCGCTTTTTAGCGTCTGAACCCTGCGATGTGAACCCCAGAACAATCGGGATATTTTGTGGGTTGATGCCTTTGGCTATCAGATAATCGCGCACGACATTGGCTCTTTCTTTGGCTAATACTTTGTTGTACTGAATAGAACCCAGATAGTCGGTAAAACCATACAGCAATACCTTCCCCGAATTGTTGATAACCCGCGCATCAATAAGCCTGTTGATTTTTTGCTTTTCGGCAGTGCCTATCTCTGAAGAACCGATATCGAAAAATATTTTTTGGGGCTGCTCATTTTTCTGACCAAACAACAGAACGTTGAACAAAAGACACAAGGCGCACAGCGCATTTCTCAGCGTCAGAACATGTCGGTAACCTTTATTTCTGTTGATTAAGGTATTTTTTTTGCCCATGGTACGCCGGCAGGTTTTAACAAATTTAAACTAAATTCACAATAACATAAAACTATTTTTACAGAATTTTTATTGTTCTTTATCCAATATTTTTTGATGATTTTTGGCTTGCCGGGCGGGTTGACAGAGGTATTATCAGCCGCAAAAGATATAGATAGAATTTATAAAATATATTTATAATACAAAATTGTACGCTACGTTCGCGATGGCTTCGTGGATACCACGGCGGTCGCATTCTAACGCACTTGATAACTTCAAACATTTTCCCATGGCATGACAAAAACTGTCATGCCGCAGTACGAAAAGTGTCATGCCATGTAAAACAGATTTGGGCAGATCATGATTCCAAGCCAACTTGCAAGGTTTTTTTGGTGTGCGGGCTGAAAAAATAATTTTTCCGCCGCGGGTATTCTTCACCCGCAAAGCCATATTACGCAATGTCTTTTCTGAACAGTCTGGGCATCCGTTTTGCATTACATCAAATTTATATTGCCAGCTTGCCATGAGCATATTACATTTGTAAAAAAATAGAAAATTCATGTCTTTAATTATTGTGGGTACGATGGCCTTTGATGCGCTCGAAACACCCTTCGGCAAAGTAGATCGTATTATTGGCGGCTCGGCAACCTATGCGGCATGGGCTGCGTCCAATTTCACCAAATCTATAAAACAGGTTTCCATAATTGGCGGCGATTTCCCGGAACACGAGATAGACGCACTCAAGCAAAGGGGTGTGGCGTTTGATGGGGTTGAAGTAGTGAAGGACGGAAAAAGCTTTTTCTGGAGCGGCCGTTACCATATGGATATGAACACCCGCGATTCTCTGATTACAGACCTTAACGTACTGGCACAGTTTAACCCGGTTATCCCTGAAAGCTACCAGGATTGTGATTATGTGATGCTGGGCAACCTTGCGCCTGCTGTGCAGATGAGTGTGATCAATCAGATGAAGCACCGACCCAAACTGGTAATCATGGATACCATGAATTTCTGGATGTCGGTGGCTATGGATGAACTGCGCAGTGTGATTGGCAAAGTAGATATGCTGCTGGTAAACGATGGCGAAGCAAGGGAACTGACCGGGGAATATTCGCTGGTTAAGGCTGCCAAGAAGATCATGCAGATGGGGCCTAAATACCTGATTATCAAGAAAGGGGAACATGGCGCATTGCTGTTTTATGGCGATAAGATTTTCTCAGCACCGGCTTTGCCGCTCGAAGACGTGTTCGACCCAACCGGTGCCGGCGATACATTTGCAGGCGGTTTTATCGGCTACCTTGCCTATACCGGCGATTTGTCGTTCGACAATATGAAGGCTGCCGTGATAGTTGGCTCTGCTTTGGCATCATTCTGTGTCGAGAAATTCGGCCCTACCAGGCTGCAGGAAATCGGCATCGAAAATATTGACAGGAGAATTGATGAATTTGTATCATTGATCAATTTTGAGATCAAGCGCTGAACCTGAGAAAATTATACAGAGTCGCTCACCGGGCTTTTGCCTGTAGGGGTTTGTATATAGTATGTTTTATCGGGAAATGACGGTTGGGTTGCAAAAAATTCTGCACGAGACATTCACAAAATTTTTTGATCATAAGATTGTCGGTCGTCGACCTTGTTCTATTGATAAATTTCAGGGCTGCCCTACGTATTTAAAATGGATTATCATTGATATAATTTTAATTTTGATCAAGCGAAATTTATACTTAATATTGTGCCATTGCGCAGAGCTGTCGCATAGAAGAACAATAGCTATACAATGCCGTAATAAATAATCAATAAAACATACTAAATGAAACGCAACTCAATTTTTTTAACTGGAATTTTAATTTTGGTTTCACTCCAGTTTGGCTGTAAAAATGATGGACAGGCCAATAAAGAAACAAGTGAGAACAAAGCAGCAGCGATAAAAGAGTCGAAAGAGGAAGCCCTTGACAAGATTATTGTAGAAAACCGGAAAAAACTTGATAAAGTGAATGAGCAGTACCCTCGCCTGCCACTGGACGGCGAGCTCTGTGCAAATGGCGATAATCCATTGTATAGCGAGTTAAAACAAAGGTATAAGAATCAATTTATTACTTTAAAACAAAGCATAGAAAGTACAGGGGCAAAAGTTATTGTAGTGATGCTGGCTCCGGGACTATACGACAAGAATAACCCAAGAGATAAATATACGATTCCGTTTATCAGATCGACAATTGAAGCGACCGGACTGGAAGTTTTTGACTTTAATCCGATCTTCGCAGCACAGGACTACAAACAAATTTCTTTTTTGCCCAAGGATGCACACTTCTCAAAAAAGGGAACCAAGCTGATAGCCGACAATCTGGTTAATTTAGTAAAAAAATACCCGGACGCTGCCTGCAAAGTGACCTACAAAGATTCTGAGCGCCCGGAGACCTTTGGAGACTTACCGCCAAATGATGATGAAGTACTGGACGGTGGTAAGGATTTGCCTTATCATGTGAAAGCCAATTCGCAGGGACTGCGGCTCGATCACGACCTTACTTTTCCAAAAAAGAAAAAAAGGATATTGCTGATGGGCGATTCCGGCATTTATGGCCCATTTGTGGACAACGACTATACAATTGCTGCTATGCTACAACAGGATCTGCCGGATTACGAAGTTTACGCCGCCGCCGGCATCAACTGGACTGTAGACGACTTCTTGTCGCTCTGGAACGATAAAACCAAATACACTGAGCCGGATATCGTAATATTGAGCGCCAACGGCACCGACGTGGAAGATTATTTCTTCACCAACCGAAACCATCGGGGCAGGAGTGGGATAGCTGTTTACCCCTCTGCACTGGAAGAAAAATATTACCACGAAACATATAAGTAAAGTATTCTACGGAACAATTGGAAGGCAACTGAAACAAGGCGTTGCATTTCCGGTATCAAATAGATATCAAATGCTATTTAGCTGCCCATTTTACTCTTCCCATTCATAATGGGTCTCTACAATTTTTTTGAGTTTATCTATCAGGAGATAAGTGGCAGGGCAGTGAATGATGTTGGCTCTGAAGGTGTCGCTGTATTCGTCGAATGGGGTCTTGTTGTGATGGGGAAATTCAGCACAATCGATAGGTCTGATAGCGTATATCGAGCATTTATTACCATCAAGGAACTGACACGGAATTTCTGCACTAACCCAGTTGCCGGTATCTGCTTCTTTCACTACATATTTCTTCTTAAATTGGTCGGGGCTCATATTGAAGTGTGCCGATATGCGGGTTATGTCTTCAGGGGTATAAGTTGGTGTCATTGTTTTGCAGCAATTGGCACATTCCAGACAATCCACCTTTTTCCAGACGGCCTCATCAATACGGGCTACGAGTTCGGGCATGTCTTCAGGAATGAGTTTATCCACTTTGTCCAGAAAAAGTCGAAGTCCTTTTTTCTTGCGTGCAGCCGATATTTTGAATTTTTCCAAATCCATAGTCCTTATTTGGATTCCTGATCGGTATCGTCGCTTATGGCATCCGTAACTTTCTTCAGCATTCCCGCGATGGCGTCATTAAGCACGGGGTCGTAGGCTGCATTGGTCGATGTCTCGATAGCATAGGATAAAAGGGTCATTGCAATAAAATCCTGATCGTCTTTGCCTGCATAATGCCGGCGCATTTCCATAATCTTCTCATCGGCAAGCTTCACCGCCTGCATCACTACGGCTTCCTCTGCAGGTTTTATCCTGATTCTGTAACTGCGACCGCCTAACCAAAGCGATACCGGGACTAGCTCTTCGCTCATAAAAATTAAGTATTAGGGGCTGCTTTCAATTTTGCCTTATCACCAACCACATAGAGTCTCGCCAGTAAAATCATGACCCCTACCGAAATTGCCGCATCAGCTACATTGAAAACAGGTTCAAAAAAAACAAATTGTTTACCGCCCAGGAAGGGAATGGCATCGGGCATCCGCCGTATCTCGACAATAGGGAAATAAAACATATCTACCACCCTGCCCTGCATAAACTTTCCATACCCTTTGCCGAATGGCGTGAGATGGGCTACCATATTTGCATCATGACCACTGGCCATAGCCTTGAAACTATCGTAATAGCCGGCAAAACAGGAAGCGGGACTGTCTGTAAAAATCAAACCATAAAACAAACTGTCGAGCAGGTTGCCGAGCGCCCCTGCAAGGATCAGCGCTCCGCACAAAATGAGGACTTTTTCATAGCGCTCGCGGCAAATTCGTTTCAGCAGGAAAAAACCAAATATCACAGCTACAAGCCGGAACAGTGTGAGCAGTATTTTGCCGCCTGTCTCGCCGAGGAAGCCCAGTTTGAGGCCATAGGCCATGCCTTCGTTTTCAATAAAATGCAGCTTGGCCCAATGCCCTGCCATGGTGACTTCATCGCCATTGATGAAATGGGTTTTTACAAAAAATTTCACCGCCTGATCGGCGAGTATAACTAAAATAACAATTATTAACGCGTTGCGGTATTTCAAAACAAAAACCAGATTTGAAGCACAAAAAGACCTGATAATATATCAGGATATTTCATTCCGAATTGCGCAAATATAAAATTTATTGGGCATCGCGGAAAGCAATAACCCGAAACAGGATTGTTAATTATTGAGTGTAAAACTGTTATTCAATTACGACACTCAGTATTCTATGATTTGAACAATGATCTTTTTGTAATTCTTCGACAACCCGTCCCATCCTGGATTTCTCTTACCTTTGCTCACAAATATTTGCATAATGAATATTGCCAATCCGATTTATGATGTAGTGTTCAAAAATTTGATGAGCAATGCCCGAGTTGCAAAGTTTATCATCGGCACAATTCTGGAAGAAACGGTAACGGATATTGATTT
>Ga0007870_1000465_pt1 | contig 12941 bp, 11 predicted proteins | sample CryBogCBH04Jul08_FD_71207 | JGI IMG/M metagenome (GOLD analysis project Ga0007870, IMG submission 71207) | Freshwater microbial communities from Crystal Bog, Wisconsin, USA - CBH04Jul08 | ecosystem: Environmental > Aquatic > Freshwater > Lake | place: Crystal Bog, Wisconsin, USA | collected...
CCCAGCAACTTGGTGCCCTTGGCCGCCCAGTCGCGGCTCGATCCGGTGCCATATTCCTTGCCACCGAGAATGATGAGCGGCGTCTTTTCTTCCTGGTAACGCATGGACGCGTCAAAGATGTACATCTGCTCGTTCTCGGGGAACTTGATGGTGACGCCACCTTCGACGCCCGGCACCAACTGGTTGCGCAGACGAATGTTGGCGAAGGTGCCTCGCACCATGACGGCGTCATTGCCGCGGCGGGTGCCGTAGCTGTTGAAGTCCTCGCGCGCCACGCCGCGGTCGGCCAAGAAGAGGCCAGCCGGCACGTTGGGGCGAATGTTGCCCGCGGGGGAGATGTGGTCGGTCGTGACCGAGTCACCGAGACGCGCCAGCACGCGCGCACCAGCAATGTCGGTGACGGCGGTGGTGTCCATGGTGAGGCCGTCAAAGTACGGCGGCAACTTCACGTAGGTCGAGGCGCTGTCCCAGGCGTAGGTCTCTGACGGCACCGTCGGGACGGCCTTCCAGCGGTCGTCGCCATCGAAGGCGGCGGCGTAACGGCTCTCGAACATTTCGGGGGTGAGCGACGCGCGCACCGCAGCGGCCACTTCCGCGTCGGTCGGCCAGACGTCCTTGAGGAAGACCTCGTTTCCGTCCACGTCGGTGCCGAGAGCCTCGGTCGTGAGGTCGATGTCCACCGTGCCGGCAATCGCGTACGCGACGACCAACGGGGGGCTGGCGAGGAAGTTCTGCTTCACGTCGGGGCTGATGCGGCCTTCGAAGTTGCGGTTACCCGAGAGCACTGAGACCACGGAGAGGTCGTGCTCGTTGACGGCGTCGCTCACGCCGGCGAGCAGCGGTCCGCTGTTACCAATGCAGGTGGTGCAGCCGAAGCCGGCGAGGTAGAAGCCCAATGCTTCGAGCGACGAGGTCAGGTTGGCGCGGTCGAGGTAGTCCATGACGACGCGGCTACCCGGAGCCAACGAGGCCTTTACCCACGGCTTTGAGGCGAGACCCTTGGCGGCGGCCTTCTGGGCGACGAGTCCGGCCGCGACCAACACGGCGGGGTTTGACGTGTTGGTGCAGCTCGTGATCGCGGCCACGGTGACGGCGCCATCGCGAAGGTCAGCGGCGTAATCCTTGCCCTTCACGCTGAGGGGCTCGCGACCAAGCGCGTCACGGAACGCACCACGAACGCCACCGAGGGACACGCGGTCCTGGGGGCGCTTCGGACCGGCTAGCGAGGGCTCGCAGGTGGACAAGTCGAGCTCCACGAGTTCCGTGACGATGGGCTCCACGGCCGACGCGTCGTGCCAGATGCCCTGCGCCTTGGCGTAGGCCTCGACTAATTCGAGCTGCGCGGCGGGGCGACCGGTGAAGGCCAAGTAGTCAATGGTGACTTGGTCGATGGGGAAGATGGTGCAGGTGGCACCGAACTCCGGCGTCATGTTCGCGATGGTCGCGCGAGTCTCGAGTGACAGCGAGGCGACGCCCGGACCGAAGGCCTCGACAAACTTGCCCACGACACCCTTCTTGCGCAGCAGTTCGGTGATCGTGAGCACCACGTCGGTCGCGGTCACGCCCTCACGGGGCGCACCGGTGAGGCGAAGGCCAATGACCGGCGGAATGAGCATCGACGTCGGCTGACCAAGCATGGCGGCCTCGGCTTCAATGCCGCCGACGCCCCATCCAAGAACTCCTAAGCCGTTCACCATGGTGGTGTGTGAGTCGGTGCCGACCACAGTGTCGAGGTAGGCGACGCCGTCGTTGTCGAAGACCACGCGCGCGAGGTGCTCCAGGTTCACCTGGTGGCAAATGCCCATGCCCGGAGGAACCACGCGGAAGTTGTTAAGCGAGCCCTGGGCCCACTTCAAGAATTCGTAGCGCTCCTGGTTGCGCTGGTACTCCACGGCCACGTTCTCGTCATACGACGAGGCGGTACCGGTGTGCTCCAAGATGACCGAGTGGTCGATGACCAATTCCACCGGCACCAAGGGGTTGATCTTCTGCGCGTCGCCACCGAGGGCGATGATGGCGTCACGCATGGCGGCCAAGTCCACGACGGCCGGCACGCCGGTGAGGTCCTGCATCAACACACGCTCGGGAGTGAAGGAGATTTCACGAGCCGCATCGCCGGCGGCCTCGCCGTGACCTTGGGGGTTCTCGGCCCAGCGAGCCAGGGCGTCGATGTCGTCACGGGTGACCTTCACGCCGTCTTCGTGGCGCAGCAGGTTCTCAAGCAAGATGCGAATCGAGAAGGGGAGCCGCGCGACCTGATAGTCGCGCAGGCCGTCCGCCTGGAGGGAGAAGTAGGTCAAGGAGCGGTCGCCGACCGTCAGGGTTGACCGGGAGGCGAAACTGTCAAGGGAGGGGGTGGTCATGTCTCTATTCTGCCAGCCAGAGCGCCCTAGCCAACTCGGACTTGCTCGAGGGGAAATTGCCCGAATTCACGGTCGCGGCGGTTCAACTGCGAGAATGTGACCGTGCCGACCACTCGCGACCTCCTTCACGCCCACCTTCAGCCGGCCTTTGATCGCCTCGTTCCGGGCTCGGACCCTGTGGTGCGCCCGTCGGACAAGGCGGATTACCAGTCCAACGGCGTCATGGCCGTGGCCAAGAGCCTGGGCCGCCCGCCACGCGAGGTGGCCGAGGAAATTGTCGCGCACGCAGATTTGTCGGGATTGGCCAGCGTTGAGGTGGCGGGACCGGGTTTCTTGAACCTCACCTTGAGCGACGAGTTCTTGTCGAGCCGTCTTCGCGAGCTCACCACCGATGACCGACTGGGCGTCGCTCAGCGAGATGAACCGGGCGTCGTGGTCATTGACTACTCCGCCCCCAACGTCGCGAAGGAAATGCACGTCGGGCACCTGCGCTCCACCGTGATCGGTGACGCGCTGAGTCGCCTGTTTACGTTTCTCGGTGACGATGTCATCGCTCGAAACCACATCGGCGACTGGGGGACACCTTTCGGCATGCTGATTGAGCACCTTCTCGACATGGGCGAAGACAGTGCCGTGAGTGAGTTGGCTATCGGCGATCTCAATTCGTTCTACAAGGCCGCTCGCGTCAAGTTCGACGCCGATGAGGCCTTCGCTGAACGCAGCCGCCAACGTGTCGTGCTCCTCCAGGGGGGCGACAGCGAGACGCGCCGCCTGTGGCGCATTTTGGTGGATCAGTCAGTGGCGTATTTCCAAGAGGTCTACGCCAAGCTGGATGTCCTCCTCACGCCGGCCGATGCCGTCGGGGAGTCCTATTACAACGACATGCTGGCCGACGTGGTGGCCGACCTCGACGCCGCGGGACTACTCACCGAATCCGACGGCGCCAAGGTCGTGTTCCCCGAGGGCTTCGTGAATCGCGAGGGAGAACCCCTTCCGGTCATCGTCCAGAAGAAGGACGACGGTTTTGGTTACGCCGCCACTGACCTCGCCGCGGTGCGAGACCGAGTTGGCCACCTCAAGGGCCGCGACTTGCTCTACGTCGTGGGAGCCCCGCAGGCCCAGCACTTCCAGATGGTGTGGTCCGTCGCCCGCATGGCCGGATGGCTACCGGAGAACGTCCACATCGAACACGTGTCGTTCGGCAACGTGCTCGGCTCGGACCGAAAGATTTTCAAGACCCGTAGTGGTGACACCGTCAAATTGGTGAGCTTGCTGGACGAGGCCATCGCGTCGGCGGACGCCGCACTCGTCGCTCGTGGTTCGTTGCTGGCCACTGAGGAGCGTCTCGTTCTCGCCACGCAAATCGCGCGAGCCGCGGTGAAGTATGCCGACCTCTCCACCGAGCGTCAGCGTGACTACGTCTTTGACCTCGAGCGCATGATCGCCTTTGAGGGTGACACCGGTCCGTACCTCGCGTACGCGCACGCGCGCATTCAATCGATTTTCCGCCGCCTCGGAGACGAGCAGTGGAGCGCGCCGGCACAGCTGACGTTGGCGGAGCCAGCCGCTCGCCACCTCGCCCTCGGCCTCCTTCGCTTCCCCGAGGCCATCGAGGAATTCACGCAGGGACTCGCGCCGCACAAGCTCTGCGTCTACCTCTTCGATCTCGCGCAGCGATTCACGTCCTTCTACGAGAACTGTCCGGTACTGAGTGCGGAGGGAGAACTTCGCGCAGAACGTCTCACCCTGTGCTTCGTCACCGCCCGGACCTTGTCGCTCGGACTTTCACTGCTCGGCATCGAGGCTCCCGAGCAGATGTAAGGACGAGCGGGTGAGGGCTGTGTAATCTCGCAGTCAGGCTCACCGTTGAGCTCGTCTTTTAAGGGGGACATCATGGACGTACGCGCCTCAGTCATCACGGGTCTCATGGAGCCGTGGCGCACCGAAACTATTCAAATCGACGACCCGAAGACGGGTGAGGTCCGCGTCAAGATGGCCTTCAGTGGCATGTGCCACTCTGACGAGCACCTGCGCACCGGTGACATCTCGGCGGACCCCATGGTTCTCGAGATTCTCTCGGGCAAGCCTTCGATGTTCCCCATCGTGGGTGGCCACGAAGGTTCGGGTGTGGTCGAGGCCGTTGGCCCCGGCGTGACCGGTTTCAAGGAAGGCGACCACGTCGCCGTGTCCTTCGTGCCCTCCTGTGGCAAGTGCCCCAGCTGTGCCGATGGCAAGCAGTACATCTGCGACATGGGTGCCACCACGCTGGCGGGCCCGATGATTTCTGACGGCACTTGGCGTCACCACTTCAACGACGAGAACCTCAACCGCATGGCCCAGCTCGGCACCTTTGCCGAGTACATCGTCGTGAACGAAGCCTCGCTCGTCAAGATTGAACCCTGGCAGGACCTTCGCGCGGCTGCCCTGATCTCCTGTGGCTTGTCGACCGGATTCGGTTCGGCCGCCACCCGCGGCAACGTGCGTCCCGGTGACGTCGTCGCCGTGATCGGTTGCGGTGGTGTGGGTAGTGGCGCCATCCAGGGTGCCCTGCACGCTGGTGCACGCGCGGTCGTTGCCATCGACATCGAGCCCTCGAAGGTGGAGCGCGCCCTGAAGCTGGGAGCCACGCACGGCGCCGCCAGCACGCTGGACGCCGCCTTCACCATCTTGCCGGAGCTCACCTGGGGTAAGAACTGCGACGTCGTCATCATCACCGTCGACGTGCTCAAGGGCGAACTCATTGAGCAGGCCCGTTCCATCACCGCCAAGGGCGGCACCGTGGTTGCCACGGCCATCGCCCCGTTCTCGCAAAAGACGGTCGAGCTGGACTTGTTCATGTTCTCCATGTTCAACCAGCAGCTCCTCGGCACCACCTTCGGTTCGGTGGCCCCGCGCATTCAAATTCCTCGCTTGCTGCGTCTCTACCACGAAGGCAAGTTGGTGGTCGACGACCTCATCACTAAGGAATACACGCTCGACCAAGTCCAGCAGGGCTACGACGACGTGTACAACGGACACAACGTCCGCGGCGTTATTCGCTTTTAAGGGCGCGTCGTTCGCTCGGCCAGGTGATGGCCGGGCGAACGGCAGCCAGCGACTTCGTTCGCCAGACGCCACGCCACACTCCGGTGCTGTAGGCGGCGTCATCGGCGATCATGAGCGGCACGTCGCGTAAATCTCCTAGTGACGTGATGCGCCCCACGAAGGACAATCCGACGATGAGGGTCGCCAATCGACGCGTGCGCTTCGGAATGAGCGCGAGCAAGACCAGCGGCAAGTAGCTGCGCATCAATCCTCGGGCGAGACCTCGACTGTGGTGCCACATGGCGAAACGGGCGAGCTCGCGAGCGACCTCGGGATCATCGGGCAACTGGCGCACGTATCGGCGTTCCAGCGTTGTCCATATACCCAAAACGCTGCGCCAGGGCGCGAGAGCCATGGAGAGGAGGCCTCCCGTCAAGGTGGCGTCGAGTCGAAGGGCGGCGTAGGCCCCGGGGTGGCGTGTGGCGAGCGCACTCGCGGATTGTCCGTAGCTCACTCTCTGCGAGAGCCAGGTAGACCATGACGAGCGTGCGCGATGGCCCACACGGGTCCGAGCGTCATAGAGCACGCTGCTGCCACCAGCGATGAGCCGCCAAATGAAATCGACATCTTCACCAGTGCGCAGTGTCTCGTCGAAGCCGGTGAAGTGAGATCGCCGCACCATGAGCGCCGCGCTCGGCACGTAGGCCACGGCACCCTGCGGGTGTACGCGCGCACTCAGCGCCCCCAAATCCAGCGGTGAATGGTCTCGCTCAAAGCGACCACGGGTCGAGGGGTCGTCTGATCCCACGATGCGAGGTGCGACAGCGGACACCGTGGGATCGATGAAGTGCGACGCCAAGGTGTTGACGAGGTGGTCAATGTCATCCACGGTGACGTCATCATCGAGGAACAAGATCAGGTCACGCTCGCCCCTCGCGGCCCCGGCGTTACGGGCCGCCCCGGGTCCCCGGTTTTCTTCCAAGTTGACGAGATTCTCGTGACGAGCCGCTTGCCCGACGCCGTCTCGAACCAGGGTCACGTTGTGGCCCGCACATTGAGTGGCGAGCCGCTCGGCATCACGGGGGTGGCCGGCGTAGGGGATGACAATGTCGACAGTGGGCGTGGAGATCTCGTACGAGGCCAGCAGCAAGCCGGCATCGCACAAGGTGCGCGCCAGAGCCTCTTCGCCGGAGCGCACGTCGCCCCCGCGCTGCCATCGCGCCACCGCGTCAATGGCGATACCCGAGAGTTTTACTAAACGCCACGGGGCGCCTCCGCCGAGATAACGAGCACCAAAGAGCCGAGTGGACGGTGCCCACTGGACCTGAGTACCGGTGGGTATCACGGGTCGAGGAACGGGCATCACGCCTTTATTGTCACATGACGCGCGCGGGCATGCTCGCCGCTCGGTAGATTTCATGCAAAGCGTAAGGAGTACACATGAAACGCGAACAGCTAGTTGCCGAGGCCCCGACCATCGAGGTCAGCGCTGACGCCAGCAGCGACGTTGAGACCTTGGTCGAAGAAGTGTCCATCGACGGTCTCTGCGGCGTGTACTAAACGGTGCCGGACCAACCCGATTTTGCGGCCCACTGGTCGCTGCATCCCAGCGTGTCGCTACGTGACGAATCGTTCGGCGCCATGGCGTATCACCACGGCAATCGCCGACTGGTGTTTTTAAAGAGTCCCCTCTTGGTTGACGTCGTGCGCCAGCTCGATGACTTTGAATCGGCGGACGCCGCGCTCGAGGCCCTGGTGGCTGACGAACAGCGTGCCGCGCTGCGCCGAGCTCTCGAAACCTTGACGAATTCGGAGATTGTTCGTGTCGGTTAATCACTCACTACGCGACCGCTTCGAATCTGGCTTGGCCGCCCCCATTTGCTTGACCTGGGAAGTCACCTACGCCTGCAACTTGGCGTGCCGTCACTGCCTGTCATCATCCGGCGTGCGCGACCCTCGTGAACTGACGACCGATGAGGCCAAGGCATTTTTGGACGACGTCGCCGCGATGCAGATTTTCTACATCAATATCGGCGGCGGCGAACCGACGATTCGTCGAGACTTTTTCGAGCTCGTGGAATACGGACTGTCTCGCGGCATCGGTATCAAGTTCTCGACCAACGGTTCTCGCATTACGCCCGAAGTCGCCCAGCGCCTCGCGGGTAACGACTATCTCGACGTGCAGATATCCCTCGACGGGGCGGATGCAGCCACGAACGACGCCCTGCGCGGCGAAGGGTCCTACGACACGGCGATTCGCGCGATGGAGAACCTGCGTGATGCCGGCATGACGGGTTTCAAAATCTCCGTCGTGGTGACGAGGCACAACGTGGGACAAATCGACCAGCTCCTCGACTTGGCTGACTCGATGAACGCGGAACTTCGCCTCACGCGCCTTCGCCCCTCGGGCCGTGGCGTGGACGTGTGGGATGAACTTCGTCTCTCGGCTGCGGATAACCGCGCGCTGTATCACTGGCTCATGGATCACCCCACGGTTTTGACCGGCGACTCTTTCTTCCACCTCTCGGCTCTTGGCGACCCTCTCGCGGGAATCAACCTGTGCGGGGCTGGTCGCGTGGTGTGCCTGATTGACCCGGTCGGTGATGTGTACGCCTGTCCCTTTGTCATCCACGAGCAATTCCTCGCGGGTTCTATTCGCGACGGTGGCTTCGGTCACGTCTGGCGTGACAGCGAGCTCTTTCGTTCGCTGCGCGAGCCGGGTTCACCCGGTGCGTGCGCCTCGTGCGGCTCGTACGACGCGTGTCGTGGCGGCTGCATGGCTGCCAAGTTCTTCACCGGTTTGGAGCTGACTGACCCCGACCCCGAGTGCGTGTTCGGGCACGGCGAGACCGCACTGGCGCAGCGCGTCTCGCTGGGACCGCGTCCCAGTCCTGACCACTCCAAGCGAGTCACTATCTCTTCGCGATGACGTTCCCGCACGAGCCGTGGACGAGTTGGCAGCCGGCGGACACCTTGCTCATCCCGGTGGGATCAGTCGAGCAACACGGCCCGCACCTGGCGTTCACCACCGATACCGATATTGCCCAGGTGGTGTGTGCCGATGCCGCCGCACAGCGACACGTGGACGTTGCTCCGCCGCTTCACTTTTCGTCGAGCGGCGAGCACCAAGGATTTCGAGGAGTTCTGTCGCTGGGGGCTGAGGTCACCGAAGCGGCCATCTGTGAGCTCATTCGCTCGGCTCGCTTGACCTGGCACCACGTCATCATCGTGTGTGGTCACGGTGGTAATCACCGTGCCGTGATGTCCGCGCTGCGCACCTGCGAGGCCGAGGGTGCCTCCGTCGCGGCGTGGTTCACCACCGAACCCGACGGCGACCTTCACGCCGGAGCGACGGAAACCTCCATTGTGGCGACCTGGGATCCCGATGTTCTCGAGCGCGAGCTCATCGATGTACCCATCCCCGCCAATTGGCTGGACATCTGGATGAACGAGGGACTGCCCGCCCTATCGCCCACGGGCGTACTGGGAGAACCCAGTCGAGCCACCATTGATCACGGCCATGGCACGCGCGCCCGCTGGTGTGCTGAAGTGGTGTCGTTGATTGATGAACGAGAGGGTCGCTCATGACGCGTGTTGCCATTGTGACGGGAGCGGCCCGCGGTATTGGTGCCGCCACGGTCGATACCCTCGTCAACGACGGCTATCGCGTCGTCGCCTTTGACCGTTGCCGAGAAGTGGACGCCATTCCCTACGCCATGGCCACCGAAGCCGAACTCACGGCAGTGGCCACCCGTCACGGTGATCACGTGGTCGCGTTGGTGGGCGACGTTCGCAGCGCCGCCGATACTCAGCTCGCGGTCGCGACGGCGGTCGACCACTTCGGTGGCCTCGATGTGGTGGTGGCGGGAGCAGGAGTCATCGCCGGGGGAGTGCGCATCGACCAGATGAGCGACGATGCCTATGACGCGGTGATGTCCGTCAACGTTCTCGGCGTTCGCCGCCTGCTTCAGGCGGCTGTGCCGGCCATGGTGGAGCGTGGCGGCGGTCGCGTGGTCGCGATTTCCTCCGCGGCCAGCGTGCAGGGCTTGCCGCTGCTCGCGGCCTACAGCGCCGCCAAGGCTGCCGTCGTGGGCCTGGTGCGCGCCGCGGCGGTGGAGTTAGCGCCGCTGCACATCACGGTGAATGCCGTGAGCCCCGGGTCAACGCGCACCGCCATCCTTGACGCCTCCACTCAGATTTACGGCCTTCGTTCTCGTGAAGAATTCGCCGATCAACAGCCCCTCGGACGTTTGATTGATCCCTCGGAAGTGGCGACCGCGATTTCCTGGCTGTGCTCGCCGGCCGCTAGCGCCATCACCGGTGTCAACCTCGCGGTTGACGGTGGCATGACTCTTAACTGAGTGAACCCGCGGTCGCGGCCCGCCATAAGTCGCGGTACGACGCAAAGGTGATGTCCTCGGTGACGTAGCCCGCGCGCACGAGCTCGTCATGAAAGGCGGGGAGTTGGTGCCAGGGCACGCCCATGTCCACGTGGTGCGCCAGATGCCAACCGGTGTTGAAGGGCACGAGCCAGATGCGCGCGAGCAAGCTTTGACGAACATGGTGCGTGGTGAGACGACGGTCGTCGCTTTGCTGCATGCCCCCATGCTCCGCAATGGCTCGTAAGCGATTGAGAACGCGCCACTGGGTCATCCAGGGAGCCAGCCACAGCACGAAGTAGGCCCACCAGCGTCCGGTGACGAGCCAGAGCCCTACTGCCATGGCGACTTGCACCGCGATGATGGACAGGGCGACGCGTCGACTCGATGCTTTGGTGGTCGCGAGAAAAAGGAAGCGAAGATTCTTCGCGCCGCTGATGCCCACGGCATCACGAATCAGACGTCGCCGCAAGTCGGCGCGAGTGCCCGGATAACCGCGATAAAAGGCAATATCGGGTTCGTTCGGCCCGAACTCTTCCTTGTGGTGCGCGAAGTGCCCTCGGCGATACGCGGACAGGGGGACGAGAGCGGGATAGGCGATCAGCCACGTGCCAATCAGATCATTCAACGATTTGCGGGAAAAAAGCAATTTGTGGGCGGCCTCGTGCATCAAGATGGCAAATCGCACGTGGAGGGGGCCCATCGCCAGCATGGCGAGAATGGTGAGCCACCAGGGCCCACGGGTGCCGAGCCAGACGAGCGACATCAAAAGGGTCCAGCTGGCGAGCACCGCCTTGAAGTTTCGCAGGTTGCTGATGCGCCGCAATTCTCGGCGAATCTCCGGAATTGCCATGCCATTGGGCAGTAAACGGTCGGTGGGTAAGACGTCGGCCAAAGTGGCGGGGTCGGGAACCAGCGTGTGCAGCACGGGCCCATCGTAGGACTCGCACCCTCGGCGGGCGGAGGTGTACAGTCGGGATACCTCGCGTAAGCGAAGTCGGTGAGAATCCGACACGGTCCCGCCACTGTGTTGATAGGTAACTATCAGAGTCAGGTCGCCTTCCGCGAGGAGCTGTACCAGCTCTCGAGGCAAGAGCGGTCGCACGGAGGTCCTCCGTCGGTCTTACTCCTCGACTGAATAGGAGAAGACCATGAAGAAATTTGTCCTCGCGGCCAGCGTTCTCGCTTCCGCTCTCACCCCCATCGTCGCGGGTGCGTCGGTATCTCGCGCGGCCTCCGTTCCCGGCTGCATCGTGTCTCTGTCGCCCACGGCGACAGAGACACTCTTTGCGATCGGCGCGGGCAGTCAAGTGAAGGCGGTCGACCTCGACGCGAACTTCCCGACCACCGGTTTGCCTAGTACTCGCATCGACGCCTTCAACCCGTCGGTGGAGGCGGTGGCATCCGTCTGTCCCGTCAGCAAGAGCCACCCTTCGAGCAAGCCGGATCTGGTGATCATTTCGTATGACGCGAACAGCATTAAGCAGCAGCTGACGGCGGCGGGTATTCGCGTCATCGAGCAGGACGCGGCGCAGAGCTTGAGTGACGTGTACGCCCAGATCAACCAATTGGGCACGCGCACCGGCCACGCCGCGAATGCTGCTCACGTCGTGATGACGATGAAGAACCAGATCGCGGGAGCCATTAAGTCCATCCCGGCGCACGCGGGCAAAGTTCTCACCGGCTACTTCGAACTCGACCAGACCTACTACTCGTTGACCGGCGACACCTTCATCGGCGCGCTCATGGCGTCACTCGGCATTGTCAACATTGCGAACGCCGCGGCCTCGCCCACCGACTACGGCTATCCGCAACTGAACTCGGAGTACATCGTCTCGAGCAGCCCCAAATTGATCTTCTTGGCTGACACCGTGTGTTGTCATCAGTCCGCCGCCACGGTGGCAGCCCGACCGGGGTGGTCGACGATTTCTGCCGTCAAGAATCACCACGTCATCGCACTGAACGATGACGTGGCGTCGCGCTGGGGACCTCGCGTGTCGCTCCTGATCGGACAACTCGCGACCGCCGTGCGTTTTGCCTACGTGGACAAAAAGGTCTGGAAGTAAGTCGTATGAGTCGCTGGACGTCGCGCGGAGTAGGGGCCATGGGCTTCTCCCTGCTTGCCGTGGCGGCGGTGTCGCTGTGGGCCCTTGCGACCGGACCGACACCCATCGCGTGGACCAGCATCGCTCACGACATTTTGCATCTCGGTCCGCCGCGGCTCACGGGAATTAACCGTTTTTTCATCAATGACCTGCGAGCCCCGCGCGTGGTGCTGGGTTTGCTCGCCGGTGCGACTCTGGCGACGGCCGGCGCCACCTACCAAGGAGTGTTTCGCAACCCCTTGGCCGATCCTTACTTGCTTGGCGTGGCTGCCGGTGCGGGGCTGGGAGCCACCGTCGCCCTGGTGGGCGTCAATGGGTGGATTGCTCCCGCGGGGGCGGTGACGTGGTTCGCCTTCGTCGGGGCGTTGAGCTCCGTCGCGCTGACCTGGTTGGTCGGCGGGCGCTCTCGTCGTAGTGGCGGCGCGACCCTGGTACTGGCCGGCGTGGCCATCTCGTCACTGTTCACCAGTGCCCAAACCTTCGTGCAGCAATCCGCGAATAGCTCATCTATTGCCCGTGTCTACATCTGGCTACTCGGGTCGTTGGCCCAAGCGTCGTGGTCAACGGTGTGGCGCGTGACCCCCTACGTCGTCATCGCACTCGTGGTCGCCCTCGCGAGTGCTCGTGCACTTGACGTGCTCGCGGTTGGTGACGTCGAGTCACGTAGTTTGGGTCTTCCCGTTAGTCGCGTGAGGTTCATCGTGATTGTGGCCTCGTCATTAGGCACGGCGGCGGTGGTCTCGGCAGTGGGGTTAATCGGATTTGTGGGACTCATCGTGCCGCACCTCATTCGACTCGTGGTGGGAACGAGCTATCGGCGCATCATGCCGCTCGCGATTACCTCAGGTGCCGCCTTCTTAGTGTTTGCCGACACCATCGCCCGCACCGTCATCTCGCCGTCCGAGTTGCCTCTCGGAGTGGTCACCGCGCTCTTCGGTGCGCCCGTGTTTGTCATCTTGTTGTGGACTCGTCAGGGGGCCACGACGTGAGAGTGAGTGCACGCAACATTGCCGTGTCGGCGGGAGGTCGCGACGCCGTCAGGCCGTCCTCGCTCGAGGCCGCCGAGGGTC
>Ga0007870_1000466_pt1 | contig 12908 bp, 5 predicted proteins | sample CryBogCBH04Jul08_FD_71207 | JGI IMG/M metagenome (GOLD analysis project Ga0007870, IMG submission 71207) | Freshwater microbial communities from Crystal Bog, Wisconsin, USA - CBH04Jul08 | ecosystem: Environmental > Aquatic > Freshwater > Lake | place: Crystal Bog, Wisconsin, USA | collected...
ATTCCTTCAGGAATGAAAGTTGTCTATAACCCTCATTGGTTTAATAAACATCAAGTTGAAGTCACGGGGCCAGATGCTGTTGATCAATGGACTGATTCAAAAAGTGGACACACCTTTTGGCCCAACGGTCGTGTGACAGATAATAAAAATAAATTAATAGGTATGTGGGCTAATGCCAATGGGCTAGGAGGCATATCTACTTTTGCCAAAGGCGGAGTGGCTAGAACTAATTCTTCAATAACTTATCATAAACAACATATGAATCGTCAAGCCCGTCATTTTGATACAGGTGGTCATATTACAGGTCCAGGAACTGGAACGTCTGATTCAATTCCCGCCTATCTTTCAAATGGTGAGTATGTAATTAAAGCAGATTCCGTTTCACATTATGGCAAAGGATTTTTTGATAGTCTCAACGCTAAACATCTTGCAAAAGGCGGGGTAGCAAGAACAAACTCTTCTATTACCTATCACAAACAGCATATGAATAGGCAAGCAAGACATTTTGCCAAAGGAGGATTCCTAGGTGCACTGTCTGGTATATGGCATTTCTTAAATTCAGGTCCAAAAAATCCTGTTATTAATGGAAAAACTGTACAACCTATGGGTGCTATGGATGCACCAATTGGACCAAGCGACATAGCTGAATTCTATAATGCTTTAGGTTTTATTGCAAAACTAGGAAAAACATCTGCACAAGATATAGTAAGTTTAATAAAAACTGGCAAATTTACAGATAAACAAATAGGTTCTGGACTTTTAAGAAGATATGCTGAAGGAACAAGATCTGATAACTCTGAATTATTAAAGGTTCCAGATTATTGGAAATATGTTAATACATTAAGAGAAAAGACAACAGGGGAGATGTGGCGTGGTCTTGGAGTAGGTAAGCCACACTATGGAACTCCCGAAAGCCTTAAGAATGGATTACCTTCATGGCTAAACTCTAGTATTGCTGAAATAAAAAATATTCATTCTACTCCAACAATGTCATTAGTAGAAAAAAGAAGAGCATCAGGAGGATTGCTTGATGCCTTGTTAGGTAAAGAGTTTATAATGGGTCCACGATCATGGACAACAGATAAAGATATTGCAAGAACATTTGCAAAGTCAGCTACATTGGGTAATGGTCGTGCAGCAACTCCTAATGGATTAAAAGAGTTTTTGCTTAAAACACATCTGCAAAATACTAATGCTTTGAATGTTTCTAAATTGTTCCCAGATTTGACGTACTCTGGTGGACAAGCTATGAATGAAGCTGAATCAGTATTTGGTGGTAAATTTCAAATTCAAAGAGCAGGAATAGACGGATTAATATTAAAGCAAGTATTTGGTAAAGCTAATGGTGGTATGATAAAACTCCCTTCATTCGCCACTGGAACAAGTTTCGTTCCACACGATATGATTGCTCAAATTCACAAAGGTGAAGCAGTTGTGCCTGCACACTTAAATAATGGTACAATGGGTAATACATACAATATTACAGTAAATGCGGGTTCTAATGCAAGTCCTACTGATATTGCTAAAGAGGTTATGAATACTATAAAGCGTCAAGAAGCTATGAGTGGAAGAAAGACTAGGGTGGGTCAATAATGTCAGGTTTAATTAATGCTGGCTTTGAAGTATCCCTAGATAATACTACTTGGTATTATATTACAGATGATAACCGTCAACCAATAAAGATTGCTTATGAAATTATTGAAAAAACTAGTCGTATGGCTGATGGAACATTAAGAAGATACGTTGTTGCTAGAAAACATAAGGTTACCGCCTCATGGCAGAATACTTGGAGTAGTACCGCCAATACTTCTGATGGTAATAAAGGCGGGGCTTGGTTGAAGTCCTTTTATGAAGCTAATGCATTCGTACCTATCTATGTTAGATTAACCGTTGCTTCAGTAAATACACAAAATATATCTACAACATCTGGATTTCCTCCTACAGAAGTTGTTGCAAGTCCATATGTATATACAGATACAGATACATATGTGCCATCATTTTCTGCAAATCAATCAGGAAATATGACTTATTATGGTTTTATAACTAATTTTGATTATGAGGTCTCTAAACGTAACATTAAATATGATTTCGTTAATATGAATATAGAATTTACGGAGATCTGATGCTAGGTTCATCTGCTATACAGCAATATTTTGCTTCGGGTAATTCACACTATATATCTCCTCAAGTTTCTTTTGAATGGAATTATAACTTATTTTATGCTCCATATTTAACAACAAATAGTTCTCCCACAAAAATATCAATATCTGATTCTTGGTCCAGTTCAAATAATACAATAACTACCGTTACAAGTGGAAGATCTACTACAGTATTTTTAAATGACACGGGTCAAACGACCAGATCTTGTATATCTATAAACACAACTAATAATTCAAGTTTTGCGGGATTTGGTGATGCATCAATTACTTTAAGTGAAATATCATCTACCACTAATGCTTATAAAGTAACATTTTTTGCAAAAGTTGATAGAGATGCACAAGTCAATTTATCAGCTTTGGCATACATTGATTATCATAGAGCACACTCATCTTCTCAAATAATAGATAGCGTTCAGTGGACAAAATTTGAAATTTATTTAAGCTCCCAACCATTAGGCACAGCGTATTCTTCACCAACTATTTCATTGCATCATAATTCATTAGATGGAGCTACAACATATGGAGTTTTAATTGATCAACTTGAAGTTCATCTAACAAGTGATTTTGAGTATAAATATGGCAACCTGTGGAGTACAGCTGCACCATTTAATGCATTTAGACCAGGAGAAAGTTTTGTTCCTTCAGGTAATTCTTTATGTCAATTGCCTTCAAATTTTAGAAAAATTAATACAGATTTAAGTATTTCTACGGGATCTCAAGTAAGTAATTATAAGTGGAATTCACAAACTATGCCAGTAAGTCCTGTTGTTTACCACCCTACCCTTCTTGGAACCAATGCTCCAAACTTTAATCCTATTTATAAAAATGGATCATTATCAGAATGGTCGCAATATAAGTATTTTGTTGCAGATTCATCAACACCAACAATTTCTGCTGTGTACGATCAGCTTTTAAATGTAAACAAAATTATAATTAAATTTAATACTGTATATTCTGTACCGTCATCATTTACAGTTGCTCTGGGCGGTTTTACAAACACTGCTTCTGGCGGTGATATAACAGCATACTCTTATAGCACTACTTTAATAAATTCAGATATAGATAGTTCAGGAACATGTATTTTGTACTACAACCCAGCTGGTGGATGGTTTCCAGGCACCAATCCTAGCGGTCCTTGGACTGGAACAACAGATACTACTTCTGTGCCAGGAACTCCATCTTTTGATTATCAAGGGAATATAAAATTTGGAGGGGCTAAGGGTGGAACTGTAAATGCAACAGTTCAAATAAATTCTATACAAGTTACTCAAAATTCTTCAACAGTAAATAGTGCTTATTCATCTTATACTTCTGTAGATGAAAATTTGACAGGCACAGGGTCTAAGGTTGATAAGACATCAGAATTTCAAAGAATGCAAATTGTTGAGATATCCCCTAGACTTGAAGTTGATGTATCTTATTACACAATGTCTGTTCAAACAGATGCGGAATTAGATAATCAACAAAACCCATTGCCAATATCTCAAATATCTTCTAATATGGCTACAGTAACATTAAGTAGCATACCTTTGAATGTAAGCAATACCATTGTAAGTTTATTTTCAAACAATTCAACAAATTCAGTATTAAAGGGTTTGTTTAAAAACTATGTGAAATGTTATGTCGGATATAGAATCCTAGATTCAGTTACAGGATCTTCCAGCTCAGATAAAGTTATCCCAGGCGGAGTATTCTATGTTGATACATGGGATATAAGCGATGTTGAAAAAACTGTTGTTACCGCTTATGATATAACCAAATATTTACAGTTAGTACAACCAACAGATTATGTTTCACAATCTGAAGATGGGTTTAGATTAATAAGTAATATTTTAGATTTTGCAGGATTTACAGACTATGACTACGATAGTCTTAAAAAGGTAACTTCTTCAAAACATACGAGTACCTCTGGGATACAAACTACATCTGAGACTCCTATAAGAATAAGATATTTTTATGTAGATGGATCTCAGCAAAAAGTTTTTGACGTATTAAGAGAAATATTTGAAGCATATCAAATTGCAGCATATGTTGATTCTTATGGAGTTTTAAAGTTTATAAATATTGATGGAATCTTTGACCCAAGCAATCCTATTAATATGCAACTGCATGACACAACGGGCGGGGTTTCTGTAACAGGAATAAGTGGTACTAGCATTAATGATGGTTATGCTAATAGCCTAACTATTGATCCTAATATAGTTATTGATACTTTTACAGAAACAACAAAGACTAAAGTTGGAAAAGCAACTTTAACATATAAGACCCCACAAATTGAAAAAACTATTTCTTCCGATCCTAGACTAGCTAATAACTCAAATCTTTATGTAGATTTTGCACCAACATTTATGGATTCCACAAATGCTATCTGGGATTCAACTATTGATGATGCTACAACATATAATACATTAGCATCAACAATGAAACAATCAGATACATACTTTACTGTGCCTTCTTATGAAGCAACCGCAGCATCAACACAAGACATTAACTTTAGATCATACAGTATAGATCATGATGGTTATGGAATCATTGAAAATGAAATTGTAAGTTTTCAATATAAAGAGTGGGCATTCACTGGAACAGGTGCTGATAAGTCTATTTATAATAGATCAATATTGAACTCAGGAGATTTTACAGCACAGCAAGCAGAGATAAACAATTTGTTTGGAAATAATCCATATACTCCTGCTGCAACAGGAAGAATAACAAATGTAAAAAGAGGTCAGTTTAACACTCCAGTCTCAGATCATATTGTTATGGCTAGCCTAGCAGATATACAAACAAAGTTTAATACAGGGTCATTAACTCCATCTATTGTAAATGGAAATATTGCTATAACTCAAAAAGTAGGAGCTTTTGCTTATTTATCTGCAAAAGATCCAGGTGTTAGCTCAAGTGTATATAACACATTTTCTACAAAAATTGTAGCAGGTATAAACTCAAATACAAGTAATCCTTCTGGTACAACTTATGGACTTGTAATGTTTGATTCAACCCAGTCAACAAGTCTTACTGTTTTTATACAAGAAAATATTGTAAATGGTGTTCGTCAGTATCATCTGGGGGTAGGAGTAAACGGTAAAAGCTTTTTATCAGTTCCTTATATAGATGTAACAAAGATTATTAATGATCAAACAAAATATCCAAAAGCATCTCCATTTGAAGATTATGCAAAATACATTAATTTGAAATTTGTTAAAGGTAGTGGAAATCCAAATAATGCTTTTGAGGTTTTTATAAATAAAACTCAAGTACCTTTATCAACTCTTTCTGGTTTAACTGCTTCTAGTATTGATACTTCAGGCGGGTTTGGAATATGTGTAGGTGGATTAAATACTGTTCCTGTAACCATTCATTTTGGTGAACTTTATGCAACACAAACAGCATTGCTTGACGAAGGTGCTTTATATCACTATCACCTACCTTGGTTTGCTGAAAAGTTGGCAAGTAATAAAAAGATATTTGAAATTAGTTGGATGGCACAATCAACACCAGCGGTATCTGGAATCAATTATTATGATATAAAAGATACTCAGGCACCATCATTTGATGCCTATCCTTTAAAAATACCTTATAAGTGGTATTACTATACTAATGGTGCTGCTCCAACATCAGGGATTCCCCTGCCTTCTATAGATGTTGATGAGAACTCTTTAGCATATTCACCTATATATCACTCTGGATTTAAGAGCAGATTTGCAATAGTAAATGCTTCACCATCAATGGTATGGCTAAGAAAATCTCCAGATACAATTAATAAAATAAATATAGACTTCAGTTTGATTACAGATTCACTTATAACACTAGGTAATGATGTAGTCATAGAGAAAGTTTTTGATGTAGCAAATATTAATGAAACTGTTGATATCACAAGCAGCTGGATTCAGGATAAAGATACTGCAAACTCTGTATTAAGAACTATATCAAGAGCACTTGAAGGTTTTTCAAGAAATATAACTGTATCAGTATACGGTAATCCACTTTTTGAAATTGGAGATATTGTTGTAGTAAACTACAAACTCAAAAATATAGTAAATCAAAAATATGTTGTTCAGGGAGTTCAACAATCGTTTGATACTGGTTTGTCAACTATTCTTACTTTAAATAATATTGGTGATGCAAAAGTTGTATTGCCAAACAAATACAGTGCTTCTGGAGCTTTGGGCGGTTCAGTTCTCCCTGGCGGAAGTACTGGAGTAGTAAGTGGACCAACAGGTGTATCAATTGGTGGTACAGGTGGCACAATACCTTCTCCAGCACCAGCCCCAGTATTTTCAGTTGTGGGAACAACAGGAGCAACTGCAGGCACATTTAGCTTTGCATGGTCTAATCCACCAGTAGGTACAATTTCATATAACGTAACAGTTAATGGACCAGGATCTGGAAGCTTATCTCCAAGTTATGGGTTAACAGGTGTACCACTTACAACAACATCAGAATCCTACACTGGAGGAATTCCAGGAGCTTTGTATAATATATCTGTTACTGCGATAGGTTCATTAGGAATCCTTGGAACAGCAACAGGGTATGCCAATGCATTTGGAGCGACTAGTGCATTCACAGCAACTGGAACAACGGGAAGCACACCTGGATCATTTACTATATCTTGGGCAAATGCACCATCTAATACATACCAGTATGCTATAAATGTAACTCCAAGAACTGCTGGCATCTTACCAAGTACTCTTCAGTATGTAAATTCATCAACATCATCTCAAACATTTACAAATGCTACACCAAGTGGTTCTTACTCTGTAAATGTAACTCCATACGACATAAATCAAGTTCCTACTGTTCCAGGCGGTTTTGTAGTAAATAATGTAATTGCAGGTGCATCATCAACTATCCCATTGCCAGGTATTCCTACAATAACTTATTCTAGTCCAACAAGTACTGCTACAAGTGCAGGATTTACAGTAACTTGGGCATCATCTAATGCTACTAATTACAGTGTAAATATTTATAATGGTAATAATGGTAATTCCGTATCTGGCTACCCAACTACCACATCAAACACTAGTGCAACACTGACTGGTTTAGTTCCAAATACTCAATATGATGTTTCAGTTCAAGGAATAAATTTGACAGGTTCAGGTCAAGTATTTACTAATTATACTACTACCCAAGCAGCAACTTCATCAGGAACATTTAATGTTAGTGCAACTCAGGCTGGTTATGGATCATTCAACGCTGTTTGGGCTAATCCACCAACAGGCACAGTTTCTTATAATGTATTGGTCTCTGGTCCAAACAGTGGTTTGCTTACCCCCTATTATAGCCTTACGTTAGTTCCTCTTACTACTACTTCAGAAAATTATTCACATGGAATTTCAGGTGGAACTTATACGATTACAGTATCAGCACTTAATTCATCCGCTGTAGTCATTGGAACCGCTACAACTACCATAACTGCTTAAAAAATGATATAATTAGGGGGAGGTATAAACAATGACAGTACAGACAAGAAGCACAAAAGCTCCATTTAATGGTTCTCTTTCTCTTGCCACTAAAAACAAACAGCCTATTTATATCTCTGCCACAGATAAAAGAAATAACCCAGCTTATTTAAAGAGTCATCCAGGTCAAATAATTGTTTTATCTGAACAGGATTACGCCCTATGGCTAAGACAAGAATATATTTCAACGTCTTCTGATGGTGTGTCTGTACTCCTTAATGACAATGAAACTATAGATCTTTATGGAACAATAGATCAAACTATTAGTGCTCCAGGTATACCTGTATGGAATACTTCTGACATAAGTTATGTATCCACAGATACTGGAATATTTCAAAATATTGTAATATCATTTGATACATCTGCAAATGATCCTCTTGACGGATCATACACTTATCATGTACACTATACCCCAGTAGCAGGAACTGCTCCAAACACCACTGGAACAGGACCAACACCTTCCCCAATATCTGGCTCTGAAGGAGTATCTGGTTCAGTTGCACCAGGTTCAACTGTTCTTAATCCAGTAGGTACTATAACAACTGTATCTAATACTCCAACCCTTATATCAATAAGTTTTGGGGCAGTACCAAATGCGGTCAGTTATACAGTTACTGTAAGTGGAAATGGAGTTCCATATGCAAGCCCCACTTCTGGTTCCACATCTTTTGTTGTTTCATCTGCTGGAGGACCATCAACAATTTCTCAAGCAATAGGATCTTTGGTTTCTGGTATTTATACTTTTTCGTTAGCACCTATATCTCCTGCAGTATTTTCAGGGGGACATACACTTTCTGTTCAAGTAAACTACGGTTCAGTAGGATCTTCATCGGCGGTGACTCATGCTCTGTGATTTTAAAGGAACTTATGTTTTTAAACAAAATGGTGTAGAAATAGGTAGATCTTCTAATCTTATTACATCCAATGGTCGTAAAATGATTTTGCAGTTTTTGTCGGGAGCAAGACAAGATTGGGCTGCAGATATGGCTATAGGGGCAATGCCATCACCAGCACCAAGTTTAACAGACACACAACTTAACTTTGAAACATCAAGATATCCTGTAACTTTAAAAACTTTTGTTTCTGCTAATACAGTAGCAAACAATCCAGATCTTATTCTTGTAAGAGCAACATTGCCAATTGATTTGTATGCTAATATATATGAAATAGGTCTTTATGCAACAAAAAATTCTTTATTTTCAACTTCAACAAGAAACAATATTGTTCTAACAGACTTTTCTGATTTGACTAATTGGACTTCCACTGGAACAGTTATTTTTAATTCTTATGTAGCACAAGGATATAGCTCCCCAAGAATTGGTGCTAATTCTGTAAGCTTATTGCCAAACAGTACTTATACTAATTCTAACTTATCAATAGGCTTTTCACACTACACATCAAATGATTCTTTGCAGATTCTTGCTTTTAATACAACGGCGGGAACAATTAATGTAACAATAACAGACGCATCTGGCATATCTCAAACTATTCCGTTTACAACTACTTCAGTTGCAGGATATTCAGTCTTATCGTCAAGCTTTGACCAATCAGTTAGCAGCACAAACTCAATTATTAATTTTAATAATGTTACTTCAGTAAGTATTGCTACTACTTCAGGAACATATGCTACAATTGATGCTATAAAGGTTTCAAGTGCTAATGAAATTTCAATGGAAGAATCACTTGTTAGCAAATCAGTATTGGCAAGTCCAATTCCAAAAAATCCAAACGTAGCTTTGGATGTAGAGTATTATGTAGAGATGTTGTAGGTGTAAAATGGCTACCAATAGTTTAGACGTTTTAGGCTTAACACCAAATCAAAGTTATTCTATACAAGTTTTTGCAACATATACTGATGCAGCGGGAACTACACATGTTTCAAATTATTCTCCTGCATTAACAATTACAACTCCTTCATTATCTGCAAGTGGTTCAAATTTTCAAACAACTAACTATGGAACAGATATTCAGTTAGCAGGAGGTTCATTATTTGCAGGATCATTTCCTACAAATCTTGGTCAAATTGATTTAACTACAGCAAATCCAAATGGTACAGGTGTAGTAGTAAATCAAACTGGTGTAGGTGCATATAATGCAGGAGTAAAACAATTTCTTTTGAATGCTAAAACTGGAAGTGCATATTTTGCAGGGACTATTGCAGCAACTATTATTGAAAGTACTGGATATTTAATAACAGATCCTATTGATGGATCAACATTCTCAACAGGGGGAATGGCTATTAATTTAAATAATGGATCTATTACTTCAAAACAATTTAGAATTGATACTTCTGGAAATGCATATTTTAATGGTGATGTAAGTGGATCAATTTATGGTGGAACTGGGTTAGGTACATATATCGGAAGCACTGCTCAAGCTTCTGCAAATGGAAAGAATGTTATTCATTATGGAGCAATCGCAGGAACTGGAGCATCTAGTGGTTTTGGTCCAGGTGGAACACTGTATTATACATCAGGCGGAACACCTTTATTCCCATCAACAATTTCTTATGGTTATTCAAATCAACAAGTCGGAGATACTTTTTTCTCGTATAATTCTTCTGGAAATATAATTGCTCAGTATACAGCAACAAGTGGAACATCATGGTCAAAAACTTTAATTTCCAGTCAAGTTATTTCAGAACTTGATGTTGGTAAATTAACTGCTGGAACTATTAGTGCTGCTATCAGCATGACTTCAGCAACCATTATAGGTGGAACAATTATTGGTGGTGTAATTGAAACTAATAACGGTTCTGGTCAAAAGGTACAGATGCTAAATTCTTCCAATGCAATACAATTCACAAATGGCTCTGGTGCTGTTGTAACAAGCATTTCTCCATTACTTGTTGGCGGTACTACATATGGAATAATAATAAATGATGGAACAACACCAGACACAACTTTCGGAAATTCAAAAGCTAATTTATATGTAATTCAAGGTGAAGTAAGAATTAATAGCGGTACTACTGATGGTAATGGGTCATATATAACTGTGAATTCATTAGGTGCAAGTGTTAATGGAGGAACCTCTGGAAATGTAAAAATTGGTGGTTTGGCTACAGCATCATCCACCCCTTCCTCTATTTTAATGCAAGGATCTTTATCAAATGTATATGCAGCAACTCTAACAATACAATCAACATCGTCTGGAGTTCCATCAGCGACAGGCACACACCCTGGGGATATCTGGTTGCAGTACTAATGCCAATTTTTATTAATGATAATGGAAATATTAGAAATATTTCTAAAATTTATATAAATGATAATAGTTCAATTAGAAGTATATCTAAAGGCTATATAAATGATAATGGAAATATAAGGCAATTTTATTCATCAGCATCGGCTCCAACAGGAATGTATGCTACTACCACTAATTCTACCTCTATTATTTGGGCATGGTCTTCATCAGGATTTGGCATAAATTATGATGTTTATGTCAGTACTTCATCTACCGCCCCAACATCAGGAACTACCCCAACATCTTCTGTCATATCGGGGTTAACTTATACATCTTCTGGACTTACTCAAGGAATAGTATATTATTTTTGGGTCAGGGTTACAGGATCAGCAAACCCTTGGTCTTCCATAATTTCAGGCTTAACACAATTAAATCCAGCACTTTCTGGAGCATCAAGTATTTCTGGTGGATTTACATTTACTTTATCTAATTATAATTCAGCATATACTTGGGCGGTTTCAACTAATGCAGGATCAATTTCTCCTTCATCAGTTACATCAAATGGAACATTTACCGTTTCTGGATTGGGGTCGGGTGCAAGTGCAACCGTAACTATATCAACATCTTATGGTGTAGAGTCAACAGGAACTAGTTCTGTGACGGGTAGTGCATTGGTTGTTAACCCACCACCAGGACCATTTACAGTCAATACTATAGCAGACAATACAACACTTCCATCTGCTCCAGCTTATGCTTCTGTAACTGATAATGCAAACAATACATTCTTTGGTTCATGGGCAGCAGGATCTTTGGCAACATATTATGATGCATATTTTTATAGTGGTCCAACAATTACTACAAATAATATATCTGGAACATCTACCCCAAACTATTCTTTTGGTACTTCAGGAACAGAATCTCTTCAGGTAACATCTTATAATGGAAGCTGTCAGGCATTCGTAAGCTGGGGAGTTTCTAGCAATGCTACTTCTTATACAATCAACTGGCAATTGAATGCCGTAACTCAAACAGCAATAAATACTTCAGCAAACTCTTATACATTTAGTGGTCGTGTTGCAGGAGATAACGTATATATTGTTTCTATAGTCGCCAATAATGCGTATGGCAATACCACTGGTTCAGGAACTTCCTCTGTTACCTTGGCAGCAAAACCATCATCATCATCAACACTAGCATCTGCTTCATTAACTGCACATCTACCAGGAAACCCAGTAATTTCTTTCTCAGGAATTACAAGCAGCGGATTTACTGCATCATGGCCTGCGACCTTGGCTACAAATTATTATGTTGAAATTTATAACTCATCTAATGGTGGAGATATTTATGGTCCAATAACAGTATCCACTACATCTTATACAGCTTCAGGACTTCCTGCTTCTACGCAATATACTGTTTCTGTTCATGCTATTAACACAGTTGGAAACAGCTCAACAGTTACAAACAATGTAACCACAACTGCATCTACTCCACCTATTATTGCTATTATTGCAACCCCGCCACCTATTATTGCAACCCCTATTATTGCAACCCCTATTATTGCAACCCCTATTATTGCAACCCCTATTATTGCCCACCCACCTCCAGTATGTATTCAAGGAGATACACTTGTTCGTACAGCAATAGGTTATATGAAGGCAAGAGACCTATACATTGGTCAAAAGCTTGCTTCATACTCTTTCTCAGAACTACCAGAGAACGAGCAAGACTATACAGTTGACGAATGGGTGTCAAACTCTATGACAGATGTTAAAGAGCAAGTCGCTGAGATTTATGCTATTAAAGCATCAACTCGTTTGGTGACTGTTACATTTAATGCTGATAAGAAAAAGCGATTCTCTCTTGAACACATGATGCTTGTACGCAGAGATGGAGCTTACATGTTTATTCAGTCAGGTGTCGTGCAAATGGGAGACTACCTTGTATATGACGACAATGGAGTTACAAAAGATGTCCTAGTCCATACAATAGGATACATCAACGAGGAGACAGATGTATACGAGATTAACGTTACACCTTACGACTTGATTATTGCGGGCGACCTAGTAACTCACAACCACAAGTCTCTGTTCCAGGGACCTACTAGATTGGA
>Ga0007870_1000470_pt1 | contig 12860 bp, 6 predicted proteins | sample CryBogCBH04Jul08_FD_71207 | JGI IMG/M metagenome (GOLD analysis project Ga0007870, IMG submission 71207) | Freshwater microbial communities from Crystal Bog, Wisconsin, USA - CBH04Jul08 | ecosystem: Environmental > Aquatic > Freshwater > Lake | place: Crystal Bog, Wisconsin, USA | collected...
TATTTCGCCAATGCTCTGATTGATGTTGACAATGAGGCGCTGGCGCGCGGACAGTTTGTTCTGCAAGGCTCTCAATTGGTCGAGCGAAGCATTCTTATCCTGTTTTATCGATTCCAATTCCTTTTCAGTCTCATTTATGGCATCCATAATTTCCTTGCGCTTATCCTCCAGCTGCGATCGGGATAGTTGTACCTGCACGTCTTTCTGCTGTTGTTGGGCAAAAGCTATGGAGGCAAAAGAGATAAAAATGGCCAGAATGTAATATCGCATTTTCAAGAAAAGTCAAGACAAAAATAGTTTATTCTTTTTCCGTTTTATTAAAACGGCGGAAGATTTTGCAAATCATTTGATTTGCATTTATAAAAATATTCTCAGAATATTTTTTTCTTAGCGTTTATTTGATTTCTTTTGTAAGTGATATTTGTGTTATCAGGATCACATATGCAGATAAGATTTATTGTGATTTGTGATGGTTCTTTCTTAACAAGCAATTTTGGTTCGATATGTTGTATTCAATGACCGGCTTCGGTAGAGCTGATGAAATGTTTAATGGCAGGCAAGTGGTGGTAGAGATCAAGGCGCTGAATGGAAAACAATTTGACATCATGACAAAATTACCACCCATTCTTCGTTCTTATGAGCTGGATTTGCGAAATATGCTGGCAGCATTGTTGCAACGGGGAACAATAGACCTGACTGTGAACATACGGCAGGAAGGGGCTTCGAAACCTATGGTCGTGAATACCGAGCTTGCCCTGTTTTACTATCAGGGCATGAAGCAAATAGCCGACAAAATTGGTCTGAAAGAAGATAATATTATTTCTACGCTGATGCGCATGCCTGAAGTTGTGGCACCCGAACAGGACGTGGTTTCGGAAGCTGAATGGCATGGTATCCGCGAAATTATCGTGAAAGCTGCGAGGCTGCTGATGGAACACCGGGCCCATGAAGGAGAAGCAATGCTCAAAGACATATCGCTACGCATCAACAATATTGAAAAATTGCTCGAGCAGGTTCACCCGCTGGAATTGGAGCGTATGGACAGGATACGCAACAAGATAACACAGTGGTTATCTGAGCAATCGGGCAAAGACAGTATTGATCCCAACAGGTTTGAGCAGGAGATGATTTATTATCTGGAGCGCATCGATTTCTCTGAAGAAAAATCGAGACTCAAACAGCACTGTCTTTATTTCAGGAATGCCACTCAGGAAAATGATCAGGCTATAGGAAGGAAGCTTAATTTTATATTGCAGGAAATAGGTAGGGAGATCAATACGCTTGGCTCCAAAGCCAATCATGCTGAGATACAGCAAGTGGTCATTAATATGAAAGACGAACTGGAAAAAGCAAAAGAATTGGTACTTAATATTTTATAATGCTTCGTGCATTGAAGTTTTTTTGCGTTGCAAACAAAAAAGTGCTGAAAAGCCACAATTGGAGCCCGGCACGATTTTTGACGGATTGTTTTTGCCCATACTTTTGGGCTGGTCGTGCCAGTCTGTCAAAAATTCGTAATTTGCGTAACGGTTGCGATTGTTACCGTTTAAATTGAGTATTGCCGATAAGAAGACCTGACGGTGATAATGATTCTAAAATGAAAAAAATCTCCAGACTACTTCAATATCTAAAGGATTATAAATCCCAAATTGTTCTTTATTTCATTTCCAATTTGCTGGCAGTTATTTTTGGAGCGCTTACACTTACGCTTCTTGCGCCGGTTTTGCAGGTATTATTTGGCGTTGGGGGCAAACAAGCAACTTCGCTTACGGGTGCAAGTTCTGCGCGGAGTCTCAACCAGATGCTCAGTGATTTCACCAACACAGTCATCCAAAGCCACGGAAAACTCACGGCACTGGCGTATGTGTGTTGTGCCGTTGTACTTTTTTCAGTGCTGAAAAATGGTTTTCTTTATCTTTCTGTTTACATTCTTAACCCGATCAGGAATGCGGTGTTGCGAAGACTTCGCGACGATCTGTTCACAAAAACTTTGTCATTACCAATTGGTTTTTTCACAGAAGAACGCAAGGGCGATCTCATTTCCCGGATGACCAACGACATTAACGAGGTAGAGCTTTCCATAATGAGCGTTCTCGAAGTCTTCATTCGCGAGCCGCTCGCTATCATCTGCTATCTGGGTATGATGGTGTACATGAATTACCAGTTAACTCTGTTTCTTTTGGTTTTTCTGCCAGTTGCGGGTTTCATTATTGGCCGTATTTCCAAGTCACTCCGCAAATCTTCCAATACAGCTCAGGAGCTCCTGGGCAGTATGATGGGCATAATAGACGAAACGCTGGCAGGTATGCGCGTGGTTAAGGCATTTAATGCAGAAAAGCATCAGCATCTGCGTTTTATGCAAGTGAACAATAATCTGTTTCGCACCCGCAACAAGATTGCCGTAAAACGCGAATTAGCTTCACCCATGTCCGAAACTATGGGCATTATTGTGGTGAGTATAGTACTTTGGGTTGGTGGCAAAATTGTTTTTTCAGGGACTGGTTTTGATGGGGCATGGTTTGTTACTTATATAGCAATATTTACACAGATAATTACACCTTTCAAAAATTTATCGGCAGCTTTTTATAATGTTCAAAAAGGTACAGCGGCGCTCGACAGGATAGAGCAATTGTTGCACACAGAAAATACGGTTAAGGAAATCCCGAATGCCAGATCGATTAAAAGCTTTGAAGATGTAGTTGAGCTAAAGCATGTTGGTTTCTCCTATGGAGAAAAAACAATATTGAAAGATATTAATCTTAGCATTCGTAAAGGGAAAATGATTGCTCTGGTCGGCGCTTCGGGCGCGGGAAAAAGTACGCTGGCAGATCTTATTCCGAGGTTTCATGATGTTAGTGAAGGAGAAATTTTGATAGATGGTGTGAATGTAAAAGAGTTGAAACTTGATGAGTTGAGGCGTTTGATTGGTGTGGTGAGTCAGGACCCGATTTTGTTCAACGACACCATTTATAACAATATTACGCTTGGAACCGGCGGTGCGGGAAGTGAGCAAGTTGAAGCCGCTGCCCGAATTGCCCATGCAGATAAATTCATTGTGCAAAAGGAAGATGGCTACAATACCACAGTTGGTGACCGGGGAGTAAGGTTGAGCGGGGGCGAGAGACAAAGAATTACCATAGCAAGGGCGGTCTTGAAAAACCCCCCGATACTGATACTCGATGAAGCCACATCCTCTCTGGACACCGAAAGCGAGCGTATTGTGCAGGATGCAATAAATAAGCTCATGCTCAACAGAACTTGCATTGTGATAGCGCACAGATTGTCTACAGTGAAAAATGCTGACGAAATTATTGTACTTGAAAAGGGCGCAATAGTGCAGCGGGGAACACATGGGGAACTGATAGAACAGGATGGTATTTACAAAAAGCTGGTAGAAATGCAACAGGTTAAGTGATTGGAAATAGGGTGATTAGAGAAAGATATTTAATTACTGTGAATTTAATTTAAAATAAAAACAATTTGTTTTCCCTGCAAATTCACAAAGTGTATTTGCCTATATTTGCTCTCTAAGAATTGCGAGATTCAGCAATCATTAAAACTAATTGAAAATGGCAAAGATTCTTGTTACCGGCGGTTGCGGTTACATAGGTGGGCACACAATAATTGACCTGGTTGAAAACGGATTTGATGTAATTTCCGTAGACGATTTATCCAGGGGTTCGATTAAGATGCTGCAAGGTGTTGAAAAAATTATCGGGAAACCGGTAAAAAATTACAAAGTAAATTTGTGCAACCTCGACGATACGGAAGCAATTTTTTTGGAAAACCCTGATATTGCGGGTATCATCCACTTCGCAGCCTTTAAGACTGTTGATGAATCTGTACGTGAGCCACTTTTATATTTCCGAAATAACTTTAATTCACTTATTAATATTTTGCATTGCGCAAATGAATTTGACGTGGATAATTTTGTATTTTCTTCATCCTGTTCGGTTTACGGTAATGCAAGTCAGTTGCCGGTAGTGGAGGAAGCTCCTTTGGCAGAGGCTGAATCGCCGTATGCCCGCACCAAGCAAGTGGGAGAGGCTATGTGCAGGGACTTTACTAATATTAACAAACATTTCAATACTATTTTGTTGCGCTATTTCAATCCGGCGGGTGCTCATCCATCGGCTATTATTGGGGAGTTCAATGAGTTTGCCGAGAACGTAGTCCCTGTTATTACAAAAACAGCCATCGGCAAACGAAAAGAAATGAGTGTTTTCGGTACAGATTATCCTACACGGGATGGATCTTGTATCAGAGATTATATACATGTTATGGATATTGCAAATGCACACACCAAAGCACTTCAATACATACTTGAGGACCGTAATAAATCAAATTGTGAAGTTTTTAATCTTGGTACCGGTAATGGCGTGAGCGTATTGGAAGTAATCGCCGCATTCGAAAAAGTATCAGGACAGAAATTGAATTATAAACTGGCTCCCCGCCGGCCCGGAGATGTGGTTGAAGTGTTTGCAAACAATAATAAAGCCAAATCTTTGCTGGGGTGGGAGACAAAGTATGATCTTGATGCTATGATGGATACAGCATGGAGATGGGAAGTGGCACACAATGCAGAAGTGAGCCAGCCGGCATAGCAGTAGTATTGCAGTGAATAATTGCAAGTGAAAACAGATTTTTTTTTTTGCTCAACGCCAACCTTTCTGGACGATTTGTCGTCTTTTATAGTGTGGTAATGAGCGAGTTGACTATTATTAGCTTTTGGTTTATAATTTTTTGGTGGCTCATAAGTAAATCGGGAAAATTCGAAAAATCACCGTATTTTTTTGAAGATTACAGTTCTTTGTTTTTGATTTGATTTAAGAGTTTATTAAATTTGGGCTTGGAGTTATTTTAAGCACAGTTGATGCAAATAATTTGAGGAAAATTGGCTTAAGTGGCCAGTAATAATTTATTTTATGCGAAAGTATACAAATGTTTTTTGTAGAGTATTAATTCTTACTCTGGTTCTTTTTTCTGGTGTGAAATCTTATGCCAGCCATCTTGTGGGCATGGACTTACGTTATGAATATGTAAGCGGATACACCTATAATATTTATCTGGTGGCTTACGGCAATTGTGGATCCGGTGGTCCTGGTACTGCATTTAGTTTGTTGCCTACAGATGCACCGCAAGTTTACATCTACAATGGTGGGACCTATGTAGATATGGTTACTTTATCTATAGTAGCACCAAGTGAAGGGGTAGAGATAACCCCGGTTTGCCCGTCGGAAGTGGACTCGACCCAGTGTACTGATTTGACCTATACGATCCCCGGTATCAAAAAATTTGTGTACACGGGAACGTATACATTTTCCGGGCCGGCTGAATTCTGGAGGATCGTTTTCACTGGTTCTCTCGGGCCATCCTCCGAGGCAGGACGTGCTGCGGCGATAACAAACATCGTGAGCGCCGGCTCAACATTTGTTCAGTTGATTGATACATTGAACAATTTGTATTCGCCAAATACAAGTACGCTTCTTGAAGTTGTTCCTACGCCATTTTTCTGTGAAAACAATTCAGATTCTTACAATCCCGGTGGTGTAAATGCTGATCACGACAGCCTTACTTACTTTCTTGTCACAGCCATGAATGGTACATACACTTCTACACTCGGTGGCCCGGTGAGCTACATCGCTGGCTGTTCTGGTACCAATCCACTTGGGGTACCTCTTTATACATCTTCAATGGCTTTCAACTCTGCAACTGGTCAGATCAACTTTTACCCCACATCCCTTTACCGTAGTGTGGTGGTTTATAATGTTGAGGAACACCGCGGTGATACGCTGGTAGGTACCAGCCAGCGAGAGATGACTTTCCTGGTGCTTACGTGCAGTACAACACCGGCGTGGGGAGCTCTGACCGGGGCAACCAATGGTGTCATTATTAATTCAGGTGTAGATAGCCTTATTGCATTCAAAACTTGTCAGAATACAGGTCCTTTTTCATTTGAAATATTTCCCAGAGAGTCAGATTCTCTCAACAATATTACCGTTACGTATACAGGCTTGCCGTCGGGGGCCACTCTTACTGTTACCAACAATAGCACCCCGAAACCAGGTTGCGTAGTGAACTGGACTTCAACCGGGATTGCCCCGGGAACCTATACGTTCTATCTCACCTATACAGATGACCATTGCCCGCTGGCAGGCGTTTCAACTATCGCCTATTCTATAATAATTAACCCCCAACCTTCTATTGGAGATTCCATGTCGCTAACGGCATGCGATAACAAAGCAAAGGTAACTATACTTCCGAGTACAGGCGGATTGTATCAAACAATTCAAGTTATTAATTCGTCCGGAGTCCTGATTCAAACACTTTATGATACGACCGGGCTGGCATCACTTACCGATAGTTTGGCCGCGGGAACTTATAAGTTGGTCAACACATCAAGGGCAGGGTGTGTAAATACCGTGAATGTCACAGTGCCTGTAGATATTACGCCAACACTGACATTTTCTGTGATTACAGTACCTAACTGCTTCGTTAATGGAATCGTTCAGATAAATCCCGGTCCTTTGGGTGTATCGGGCGCCGGTCCCTGGGTTATCAAAGTTTCAACTACCCCGGGCGATACAATTCAAACTTATACTGGTGTAATTGATAACTTCCTTGATACTTTGGCACCGGGCACTTATACGATCACCATTTATAATAATGTCGGCTGCAATCAGTCAGTAAATTTTACACTCAATCCACCGCCCGATATTGTTCCCGTAGGCACAAAAGTCAACCCGTCTTATTGTGGTGCTTCCGATGGATCTATAACACTTAGCCACCTTTGGGCTGGTACACTTGACACAATACGATATTCTTTTGATGGTACGCCTCAACCGTATGTGCTTGCCTTTATTCCATCAGACAGTGCGTACACGATCACGGGATTATCGGCAGGAACCTATACCAATATTATTACAACTTTCGGCCACTGTATTTCAACAGATGCAGGTCCTATTACATTAATAAATCCTCCTTTCCCAATGAGGATCGATTCGTCAGTCAATCCTACGTGGTGCGGCCTTTGCAACGGAAGCATAACGATATCCGGCTTGCATCCCGGTCAATTGGATACGCTTAATTACATGCTCGGCGGCGTTGCTCAGCCTCAAATAATTGAAATGGTGCCGGCAGATAGTATGATCACAATCAATGGTCTTTGCGCGGGCACTTATTCCAATTTTATTGCTCATACCGATGGCGATTGTATTTCACCGACGCTTGGTCCGGTAGTATTGACCGCACCACCGCTCGTGATCAGGGCGATAACAGATGTTAATCCTTCCTGGTGTGGTGTTTGCGATGGTTCAATAACGCTTTATGGATTACATCCTGGCGATATTAATTATATCAACTATACCCTTAATGGTGTGGCTCAAGCGCCGGTGACTGTCACTATTCCTGCCGACAGTCAGGTTGTACTGAGCGGTTTGTGTGCGGGCACTTATGGCAATTTTGTGGCTTCAAACGCAGCAGGGTGTACTTCAAACTCAGTTGGGCCGGTTACCCTGACGCCTCCTCCATTCACGGCAATGATAAAGGCCTCAACCAATCCCAGCTGGTGCGGCATATGCGACGGGTCAATTACCATAGGTCGTCTGCACCCGGGAGATATGGATACGATATATTATACCTATAATGGTATTCCTCAGCCGCCGGTTGTGCGCCCGATTCTCTCTGACAGTATTGCCGTATTAAATGACCTGTGCGGAGGTTCGTATACCGATATTTATGTTACCAAAGCTGGGGGGTGCACGTCCAATATTATGGGTCCTGTGGTGTTAACAACCCCTCCGTTTACAATCAGGGCTCTGAGCAAAGTTGATCCATCCTATTGCGGTATCTGCAATGGTACGATCACCATTTATGGCATTCATCCTGCGGAATTGGACACCATCAAATACAACTACAACGGTGTGCCGCAAACTCCGATCGTGATGATGATTCCTCCTGATAGTTCTGTGACAATCAGCAATTTATGCCAGGGAAATTACGATAATTTTGTAGTCTCTACAGCAGGAGGTTGTGTCTCCAATATTCTTGGGCCAATAACACTGGATGTTCCTCCCTTTACGATCAGTTATCTCACGTTCTCAAATCCTACCAGGTGCGGTTTCTGTGATGGTACCATTCAGGTACACGGCTTATATCCCGGAGAGATTGATTCGGTTTTTTATACTTTCAATGGAGTTCAGCAGCAAGGTTTAAGGATTATTGCTGGAGCTGACAGTATAGCTTTAATCCCGGATCTTTGTGCAGGAACTTATGATAGTATTGTGGCACATGCCAACAATGGTAACTGCGTCTCCAATTTCCTCGGTCCTGTTACTTTGGTTGCACCACCTTTAACGGCAAACTTCAAAGATTCTATTCATCTGGGTTGCAGGGCGGACACGGTGTTCTTCACTAATTTGTCTCAACCTACTACTGATATGTTCTATAGATGGTTTTTTGGTGATGGCGGGAAAGACATTGTTTCAGATCCTATTCATATTTACAATGCGTCCGGAGCTTATCTAATTACTTTGGTAGCAAATAATACAAAGTGTTACGATAGTGTTAAGAAGACTATTAATCTTGACAACATAATTCATGCTGAATTTGTAAAAAAACCTGTAGATTTTGTTTGTCAAGATAGTATTGTAACTTTTATAAATATGTCAACGGGTTCAGGTCTCAATTATTTGTGGAGTTTCGGTGATGGCGCAACATCAACCATCACAAACCCGATGCACGAATATTTGTGGAGCGGTAAATATCCGATTTATCTTGCTGTCTCTAACTTTGTACCCTGTTTCGATACCGTGACACAATACATTACTGTAGATACCAATAGTGCTATTTCAGTTATTGCCTCAGATACGACTGTTTGCCAGGAAGGTCCTATTACTTTTACCGGTACTTATGCACTGGAAGGCAATATAGGTGTTTTGTGGACTTTTGGCAATGGTTCATCACAACCGGATATTAATCCTGCGCTCTATTCCTATGGGTTGCCTGGAAGTTACATAGTTACAATTGTCGCATCTTACCGTTCATGTCCGGCTGCAACAACTACCATGACGGTAAACGTGATTGCAAACCCACAAATAAATTTAGGTCATGACACAACGATCTGTCCTGGTGGCAACCCAATTACGCTGTTTGACAAGGTGAATATTGGTGTGCCCAATGCTGTCTGGTTATGGAATACAGGCGAGACAACTCCAACTATCGCTGTTGGCCAGCCCGGAGTATATTTTGTGAAAGTTACAAACGAGGGATGTACATCTGTAGACTCAATACATGTGGCAAATGACTGTTATATGGATATTCCGAATGCGTTTAGTCCTAATGGCGATGGTGTAAATGATTATTTCTTCCCAAGGCAATTGCTTACATCGGGTTTGGTGGAATTTAGCATGAATATTTACAATCGCTGGGGTGAATTGATATTTGCATCAACCACAACCGACGGACGCGGTTGGGATGGAACATTTAATGGAGTTGCCCAACCAACAGGTGTATATGTTTATGTGATTGATGCCCAGTTCAAAGACGGCTCGAAGGAACATCATCAGGGGAATATCACGCTTTTAAGATAATTTTTTCGCAATTAATATCAATGGGGTCAAATCAGCTCAAAAGCAGTTTGACCCCTTTTTTTATCAAAATATCACTTTATAAACGGGTCAATAAACCGGCGGTCGTAAAGGAAGGATTTGTCAGTAAGGGTGAGTAGAAATGCAATAATATGGTTTTTGTCACTGTCACTTATTACGCCAATTTTTTTGAGGTTCCTATCGGCATTTGCATCAAAGTTTATTGGGTTGCCATAAAAGTCAAGAACATTTTTTAATGAACGAAAACGCCCGTCATGCATATATGGATAGGTCCGCTCTACATTGCGCAGGCTTGGTACTTTAAATTTGTAATTGTCAGAATCAATACCCGTTATTCTGCCGCGGCCAAAGTCGTTCAAACTGGTGTCCACCCGCAATCCGTTATTCATGAAGGCATTGTTTGTAAATAGAGGTTCCGCATGGCAAACGACGCACTTTTCCCTGAATAATTTTAGTCCGGCCGCTTCGGTATTAGAAAGAGTATCTTCGCCCCGCCTGTACTTGTCGTACTTTGAGTTGGCAGATATCATCAGTCCAGTAAATTGTGCCAATGCCCGCAATATACGTTGTGTAGTAATCCCGGTATCATGAAACGCAGAATTGAAATCGCCGGGGTAATGATCATTACGTCTCAGTTTTGCAATCACACCTGCCACAGTTTCGTCCATTTCTGCATTATTGGTCATAGGGCTCAAAGGTTGTAGCTCCAGATGATTGATGCCACCATCCCACATATATGTTTGCTGCCAGACAAGATTTTGTAGAGCCGGTACATTGCGTTTACCGATAAGTCCGTTGATACCGTGGCTTAAAGCATGATCTACATGGCCAAATGCAAATAATCTTTGATGGCAACTTGCGCAACTGATCGTGCTATCCCGAGAAAGGATGGGATCATAAAACAACATTCTCCCAAGCAAGAAAGTTTCCGGCGACAATTCATTATCCCCGAAGTCATAGAAGGGTTTCGGAAAGCCTACAGGAATATTGAATGCAATATCTTCTTTTGATATATGAAAATATTTATTGTTTCCGCTCAGCGAGGTAGTAGTGAGCCAGCAGAACAGTAGTGAGAAAGATGCAAGAATTATTTTTTTCAATGTTATTAATACCTTGTGCAAGCTAAATTTTTTCAGCCAAAGAAAGAAAGCCGAAATAACTCATCAGGATTTTCAGGGTATTGACGCCTGATTTTAAAATTTCCCGCGAAAAAAATAATTTTTCTGATTCTGCTCCTTAACTTGCCGTTCTTAATAAATGTACAATGAGTATTTTTGAGAAGGTTCAGGAAACAGCAGCGTATCTTCGTGGGAGGACGAATGTTACTCCAAGAGTAGGAATAATACTGGGTAGTGGGTTGGGGGGCTTAACAGAAAGCATAGAAGCGCCACTTTCAATTTCTTATTCAGAAGTACCGCACTTTCCTGTTTCTACCGTACAAGGTCATGCTGGTGCACTTGTTTTCGGAAAATTGGGAGGGAAAAATGTGGTGATGATGGCTGGAAGATTTCATTATTACGAAGGCTATTCTATGGACGAGGTTACTTTTCCGGTGAGGGTGATGAAGGAGTTGGGCGTAGAAGTTCTTATTGTATCGAATGCGGCAGGCGGCATGAACAAAAGCTTTAAGATAGGCGACCTGATGTTGATAACTGATCATATCAATTTATTCCCCGAACATCCCTTGCGCGGTCGTAATGATGAGCGTTTTGGTGTTCGTTTCCCGGATATGAGTGAGGCTTACGATAAGCTTTTGCTGGAGCAAGCAAAAATGCTGGCCGAAAAATTAGGATATACTGTACAGAATGGTGTATATATTGGTTTGCAGGGGCCTACATTCGAGACGCCTGCCGAATACAAATGGCTGCACATTATTGGCGGCGATGCTGTGGGCATGAGTACTGTGCCTGAAGTTATTGTGGCGCGACACGGAGGCTTGAGGGTTTTTGCGATGAGCGTAATAACTGACATCGGTATTAGTGATGAACCGGTGAAAGTGACGCATGAGGAAGTACTTGAAGCCGCACGGCACGCTGCGCCCAAAATGGCAAGCCTCGTAACCGAACTGATCCGTAGTATTTAATTGATTTCATTTTTTACTGCCATCTAATGTTTTTATGAGATTGAATATTAGATGTATGCCATTTTACCAGCAGTAAAAATTTTAATATTTTTAAATTTTGCTCAAAAAGTGAAGGTTTTTTTTTGTTTCTTCGTCTTAATCCTGAAAGCAAATTTATTTTTTATGAAGAGAACAATAATGTCAATTGTTACTATTAGTTTATTGTGCCTTAATGCACAGGCCCAGATTGGTCCTGATATTACGGCATGGTTACAAAACACAACTGCAACTGGTTATGGAGGTTATGTATCAAACGTGCAGTTGGTACAGTATTCTGCAAATTACGTATATGTTAGTGCCAATTGCATTCCCGAATATAGTATTGGGCCCTGGCCAACTGATCCAAATGTGCCTTCTCCACAAAACTTCGTCTGTGAGTTTCCCCGGTATCCTTCACAAAACATGGGCACGCCAACAAACGTAAGTCTTGGCAGCATTGGTCTGTGGACAAACGGTGTAGGTATTTTTAATTCGGAAGATGGTTTTCATTGGAACAGCGCTACAAGTTCATGGGCTATGGGGCCGGGTACTTCCTGGAATCGTAATGCACTGATTTTTGAAGGTGCGAGTTTTGATACCTGCCTTGGTCATCCGGCTCCCGGTGGAGAATATCATAACCATGTGAATCCAAAGTGTCTTTACAACGATAGAGACAGTTCGGCACATTCGCCCATCATCGGTTTTGCGTTCGATGGATTCCCAATTTATGGTGCATACGGATACGTAAGCACAACTTCGGCATCCGGTCCGGTTCGCAGAATGCGGTCAAGCTATCAGCTTACAACTGATACCATCAGGTCGGGTGGTCCGCATCCTTTAAGCACCTACCCGCTCGGAGATTGTGTTGACGATTATATTTATACGGCAGGCAGTGGTGATCTTGATGAACACAATGGACGTTTTTGTTATACTCCCGATTATCCCGGCGGGACCTACGCCTATTTTGTAACAATAGATAGCAATCTCAGTCCGGTTTACCCATTCGTAATAGGACCTACCTATTATGGTGTTGTTGGATCAACGAACCCGCACGTCACTCCAACCGGCACCGACACAACGTACACTGTACCAACTGCGATAAGGAACACTGAGGCAGGTACTATAAAATACATTGTTGCACCAAACCCCGT
>Ga0007870_1000471_pt1 | contig 12850 bp, 15 predicted proteins | sample CryBogCBH04Jul08_FD_71207 | JGI IMG/M metagenome (GOLD analysis project Ga0007870, IMG submission 71207) | Freshwater microbial communities from Crystal Bog, Wisconsin, USA - CBH04Jul08 | ecosystem: Environmental > Aquatic > Freshwater > Lake | place: Crystal Bog, Wisconsin, USA | collected...
ATCTACAAGTTGTAGCTGGTTGTCCTGAGACAAGCCGGATACATTCAGCACATTTTTAGCTGGGTTGGGGTACATGCTGATCTTGGTGTTGTTGATGTTTTTGATGGCAGTAGTATGTCTTAAGGCATTCACTGCGTTGGCGCTGGCTTCAGGGCTGAAGGAATAGAAATAAGTAAGCGTTCTGCTGTTGGCAGGGTGCAACCCGTTTGAAGTCGTGCGGTCGTAAACATTGAACGCAGCGCTATCGGCAGGCGCAAGGTGAGGCACACTGTAAATGATACCGATTGCTATGTCCTGATTCATAGCAGAATCTCCCATTCCATAATATGTTGTAGCAAGGAAAGTTGAGGTCCCGTCATAAACTCGGGCCAAATCGCCGGCAGCCGGTGGCCAGGCAGCAAAAATCAGAACTTTTGAAATTGAGTCGGCAGAGCCAATCCCCAAATAAGCCTGTGTGAAAAAGGGATCGTTTGCTGAAACAAGTGCATAGCTTGTGTCAGGATACTGGGCTCTCACGTAATTGTTTGTCGGGAAACCACCTCCTGCTTGTTTTTCCGCATTGTCAGGGTCAACCGAACGCATATAGTATATGCTGTCTATGGGAGACGAAGACAAGTTGGTGAGCGTCACATTTACTGTGAAATACAAATTTCCTGTATCCAGCATTAAAGTTTGAGTAATCTGCAGGCTATCATACATACCCTGCCAAACAGAGGTGTAGGTGCCACCTATCAGAGTATCGGAAACCTGGCTGCCAGACATACTTGTAGTATAGCCTGTACCGATTGTGAAAGTTGAATCTGTATTGAAGGCATCTACCCTTGTTCCGGCAACCTGCAGGCTCCATCCTTCATAGGGATCGCCAGGCAGGAAGTAGTCACCAAAATAGGGTGGTGTACCTACGCTCCATCCGTCCATGTCAGGGTCTGCTACAAAGCCAAGACCGCTACCGGTGTCTGTGCTTGGCGAACAAGGTCTGGCCCAGCTTGGCATGCAATTGCCCATATACCCGGTGGGTTGGGCAACAGAAGAACCAAATGAACCAACCGGAGAGATGCCGATCTGAATGTAATTGCCCTGCATAAAGGCATTGCAATCTATTATTTGTGCTTTACTCTGATTGGCGGCAAACAGCATAGCTGCCGCGATGATTGTTTTGTTGATGTTTTTCATGCAATTTTTTATTTTAGAAACCAAATTTATACAAACAAGGTCAATATTTTCAAATTAATTTGTCATTTTATGGCAATTATTTTTCATTATTGAACTCCTGATTAATAATTTTTTAAAGATTTGTTCAGGAAGGCCTGTCTAAAGCCCATAGTGTCGTGTAATTCGTGTAAATCATTTACTAAACCCCTAAATTTGCTACTTTATAGCATATCAATTGATAGAACAAAAAGGAATACTGAATAAGGAAGAAAAAGCAGTACTGGTAGGGCTTATCTATAAAGAACAGACTGAACCCATGGTGACCGAGTATCTTACAGAACTGGCTTTCCTGGCCGAAACAGCCGGAGCTACAACCATAAAGACATTTATTCAAAGACTTCCACACCCAGACAGCAAAACCTTTGTAGGCAAAGGCAAGCTGGAGGAAATAAAAATATTTGTAAAGGCAAAAGGTGTGACTCTGGTGATTTTTGACGATGAACTGACAGGGTCGCAAATAGGCAATATCCGCGACGAGGTCGGGGTGACGGTGATAGACCGCAGTGATCTGATACTGGATATTTTTGCGGTGCGCGCCAAGACCGCATCGGCAAAAGTGCAGGTTGAGCTGGCGCAATACCAATATTTGCTGCCCAGACTGCGGGGAATGTGGAAACACCTGGAACGTCAGGGAGCCGGCATAGGAAGCCGTGGACCGGGTGAAACGGAAATTGAAACCGACCGAAGGATTATTAAAGATAAAATTGCGCTGTTGCGTAAAAGGCTCACTGAAATTGACCAGCAGTCGTTTACACAGCGTAAGGAGAGGGGCGTATACATAAGAGTAGCGCTTGTTGGCTATACCAATGTGGGCAAGAGCACGATCATGAATCTATTAAGCAAATCTGATGTATTTGCGGAAAATAAGTTGTTTGCTACGCTTGATACTACAACACGCAAAATTGTGTACGAACAAACGCCTTTCCTGATTAGCGACACCGTTGGGTTCATCAGAAAGCTGCCGCACCAGCTTGTGGAGAGTTTTAAAAGCACTCTTGATGAAGTACGCGAAGCGGATTGCCTGTTGCACGTGGTAGATATTTCGCATCCTTCCTACGAAGACCAGATGGGTGTGGTAAACAAAACATTGCAGGAAATAAAGGCATTTGACAAACCGGTGATTACCATCTTCAACAAAATGGATTTGTATGAGCAAACGGCTTTTGATGAATGGCTGGACCCGGAGGTGAAAAACGATATGATAACACAATTGGAGTCTCGCTGGCAACAGTTGACCAATAATAACGCCATCTTTATATCGGCCACAGAAAAACGGAATATAGATAATTTGCGGGCGCTGATACTGGGTAAGGTGAAGGAATTGTACGAAATCCGCTATCCGTATTTGACGCAGTTCTATTAATTTTGTCAGCAGCGAAATGCCAATCAGAGTCAGGAAAATATTTTCAACATGCTCATTGGATAGCTTCATCCGTTCGGGTTTGGTGCACCGAGTTATTAACCAGTCGGGACCTTGCTAGTGCGTATCCCACACCACTCCGTGGAAACGCAGGTGATAAGGAAATCTTGTGATTATTGGCGGTAGTGAAGCCTGCAGCCAGAAAATCAATCAGGGGGCACAAGTTGGTAGTCATTATTGCTCACCTGATAAATCAGCACTCCGGTTAATATTTAGCGGATTATGCGGCTTTTAATGAAGTTTTCGGAAAAATCTATGTTGCTCCTTCCCTACCCTTTCAAAGATCTACAACTAAACATCATTAGTATCTCCATGTGGAATTGACAAATATACAGAATGATATTTATTAATGTTTTAATTCCGTAATCCAGCTTCCAGGATATCCGTTACCATAGAATATTAATTTGATACTTAGGTATTATTGCATCTTTTGTAATAAAAGTAAGATTTTCGTATATTGATTGTGAGATCAATAATCTGTCAAATGGGTCTTTATGGATATATTCTAACTTATTCAGTACTAACAGGTGCTCCCTTAAAACAGGTAATTCTGCAAAACCCAGGTTAACAATGCTTTGAAAAAAATCCTCAATTGATGTCTTTATCTCTAAGGAACCCAAAGAATGTTTTATTGAAATTTCCAACAAAGATACAATGCTGTAAAGACATTCGTTTTCAGGATTGATAATGCATTTACGTGCTTTCTTTGATAAGTCAGGGCTGTCCATTACCGCCCAAATCAAAGCATGAGTATCTAATAAAAATGCCATAACTATTGATATTCTTCAAATCCCGGAACAGGATCATCAAAATTTTTATGAATAATTATTTTGCCCTTCATCGTCCCCAATTGCCTTTGCTTTTTTTCGGCAGGCTTTATTTTATTTTTCAAAAAAGCAATAAAATCAACTACTTCTTGTTTCAGATTGTCTGGAAGTGAAGTTAATTCGAGATATAGTTCTGCATCAGACATAAATAAATTTGTTTTATGCGTAATATGGAACGCTCTTACAAAGGTAGGTAAAAAAATTATTTTTATTGTTTGATAGATTTCTTATAACTTTACACAAAGTAAATATATGCCTGAAACATACCATATCCGGATCAAGCAGGAATACGCTGCTGCAATTATCGAAGAATTGCAAAAAAAAGACGCGCTCGAATTGATACCCGAAAGCGAAGCGTTTGAAATACCGAAATGGCAACAGGAATTGGTTTTGAGCCGGATAGAAAAGTATAAAAGCAACCCCGAGCTTATGTTGGATGAAGATACCTTTTTTACTCTCTCTAAAAATTTGGACTAAATGTATTTAGAAGCGTAAGAAAAAAGGGCTATTCGACCAAAGTCTCAATATGGATTTTATTACAACTTTTTGTTTAAAAGATTTTCAGGGAATGGATACTTTTCCAGCATTTTTTTAGCTTTTTCCGCTTTTTCAATAAAAAAAGACTCATCCACAAAAGATTTGAGATTGGTATCAATCTTTGGAATTGCTAACTTTATTTTAGAATGCTTATTCATAAATATTTAAATATTTTGAAGTGATATTGTTTTTACAAAATTACGTCAGACAGTAAAGAATTCTCCCAAATTATGGTAGAATTTTACATTATTATGTCAATGGATGATTAGCATAATTCACCCCTTCCCCACCTCCTCAAAGCTATCCTCCAAAAACACCCTTAGCATCTCCCTTCGGTACTTGCGGGAATAATAGTCATTATCAACCGTGCGGGTTTTGGCGAGCGCTTTTTTGATCAGGGCTTCATGGTCGTCGGAAAACAAACCTGCTAAAACAACGGGTTTGGGGTCCATCCCGCCGATCACAATTCTCAGCTCTCCTTTTGGGTTCAGGGCAACTGCGGTGGTGAGGGACGTGAAGTCCACTGCTTCGCGGGGGCGTAGTTTGCGGAAGGCTATTTTTAGCCCAGCCTGTACGGGTATCATGATTTGGGTGAGCAGCGCTGTTTCAGAAATATTGCGCGGATGTATGCCATCGCCGGTGTATATATTTTCCAGTTCTTCTATCCGGTAACTGTCTATATCCTGAAGTTCTATTCTGGCTCCCGCTGCTATGAGCACCGGGGCTGTATCAGATACAAATTTGGAGAAACAGGCTTTCCGTCCTCCGGTGGCTATGCAGATATCGCCTTCGCATTTGAGACAATAGCCCACAGCTTCGCGCCACCACTCGCTCTGGTTGAAAAAGCTGCACCGGTTTTCGCACAGGACATTGCCACCCAGGGTTGCCGCCTTGCGCAGCATGGGCGACGCAACTTCTCCCGCAGCCAATATAAGCGCTGACAGATATTCCCGAATTTCGGGATGCTTTTTCAGTTCATCCAGCCGCACTAATGCGCCTATCCGGAGTGTATCGCCAACGCAACTCACTTGTTTCAGTTCATCAATGCCGGTTATATCTATCAGGCATCCAAAATCGCGGGTGCCCTGAAATTTGTTCACCAGCACATCGGTGCCGCCGGCTACATAGCCGAAATCATCTCTGTATGTGGCCGCGAGCTCTAATGCTTCTGCCACTGTAGCCGGTTTCGTATATATCTTTTCAGCAATCATGTAATACTATTTTAGTTATTGTTCAACGTAGTCACCAGCTTATTTTTGCCATGTCTGTACTATTTTCGGTAATTCAGAATGCGGTACGGTTTTGCCCTGTTCAATTTGTCGCATACCCAACGATACTTTCTCCATAAAATCAAGTCTTTCTATCAAATCCTTGATTTCAAATTCTACAGGCATATTTTTTACGGCTTCTAAAACCAGTTCTTGTGTCATAATGCAATAATATTTATCATTATCAAAGAAACGAATTTTTCATAAAAAATGCCTTGCCGAATGCATAATATAATAAGTACATTTTACCGCAAATTCAATCTGTGATATTCAATAATTTGTCACGCCGTCGCTCCTACAGGCTCCTTTTTCATTTCCTTTTCTTTAATCAGCTCCAACACGTATTCCGAGGTGATGGGCAGTCGTGTTACCCTCACGCCCACCGCATCATAGATAGCATTGGCTATTGCCGGTATCACAGGGTGCAAAGCGCCCTCGCCACATTCTTTAGCGCCAAATGGTCCTTCTGGGTCCACTGTCTCAATAATGTTGGCGTGTATGGGTGGCGTGTCCAAAGAAGTAGGTATTTTGTAATCCAGAAAATTGTTGTTTACCAGCAACCCATTATAGTACCGCATCTCCTCGCTCATCGCCTGACCAATGCCCATATGCCAGGAGCCTTCCAACTGTCCTTCTACTGCCAGCGGGTTCAGCGCCTTGCCGCAGTCGTGAGCGCCCCAGATATTCAGTATCTTAACATGACCGGTTTTTATATTCACTTTCACTTCTGCAACCACCGCACCAAAACTATAAGACGGACTCAAACCCGCCCCTGCGCCCTTAAAGTCGCCGCCCAGTTTTGGCGAGATATATTTACCACTCACATTCACAGCGCCACGGTTGGCAGTCACAATTTCAATGGCATCCATCCAAGACAGGTCGATAGTCTTATCATTGCTGAATACTCGTTCCGCAACGAACATCAGTTCCTCGACCGGCACATTATGTTTCCTGGATACCGCTTCTGCTATTTCTTTTTTCAGGTTTTCGGCTGCGTCTTTTGCAGCATTGCCCGCCATGAAGGTCACCCGGCTTGAGTAGGAACCCATATCTACCGGGGTGATCAGGGTATCGGCGGCAATCACAAACAATTTGTCCATGCCTATGCCCAAAACCTCAGATACGATAATCGCCAGCATGGTATCGCTTCCCTGACCAATGTCGTTGGCTCCCGATGCGATAAGCACCCGACCATCAAAATCCACTTTCAGATGCACGGTAGACTGTGGCAACTCGTTCCAGATAATGGGCAATGCGCTGCCGCTAATGAAGAATCCGCAACCCACGCCTAATCCATGCCCGTATTCCAGCTTTCCGTGCCTGTTTTCCCAATCAGACTGCTCTGCCACTTTTTGCAGCGACTCCCTGCTGCCGTTTGATGTGATGCGGTATTGCCCCACGGTAAGCGTGTTCGAATCGAGGAAGTTTTTCATCCTCAGTGCCACAGGATCCATGTTCAGGCGGTGGGCAATATCGTCTATCAAAGATTCTACGGCAAATCTGGAGTTCACTGCCCCATGACCGCGCATCGCGCCGCACTGAGGTTTATTGGTATAAACCCTGAACGTGCGGAACCCGAAATTGTTGATTTTGTAGGGCGCCTGTAGTAAAACCCCGTTGTAGTAAGAAGTTACCACGCCAAAGCTGCCATACGAACCGCCATCTATGGCGATATCGGCATCCAGCACCCGGAGCGTGCCGTCGTTGGATGCGCCAAGTGCGATGGTCATTTTGGAGGGGTGGCGACCATGATTGGTGAGGAAAACTTCCTCGCGCGTCAGGCGCACCCGCACCGGCTTGCGTGTTTTGCGGGCTATGTGCGCCACAATGATTTCGTGTGCAAAAGGATCGCCTTTGCCACCGAAACCGCCGCCCAGATAGGGCTTTATCACCCTTACCCTGCTCAGTGGCACCTCCATCGTCTTGGCGAGCGCGCGGTGCAGATAGTGCGTCACCTGCGTGGCGCTGATCATGGTAAGCCCGTTTTCGTCCCACCAGGCCGTTGCTGCATGGGGTTCGGTAAAGCCATGGTTAATGCCCTCCATAGTAAACGACATTTTACTCACGATATCCGCTTCCTTCAACCCCTGCTGCTGATCGCCGAAGCGCAGCTCTGCTTTTTTATGAATATTATTGTTGTGCTTGCTGTGCGAGTGGATGCGCTCGTGTTCGCCGCAGTCTTCAAGCGAGTCCTGTATGGAGAGGTATTCTTTGAGGGGTGTGTACTTCACCCGTATGAGTCTGCAGGCTTCGGCGGCTATCTCCTCTGTATCTGCCGCTACCGCTGCCACAATTTCGCCTGCGAAGCGCGACTTTTCAATCGCCATCGCCGTTTCGTCCTGCGATATAGGCAGTACCCCGAAGGTAATGGGCAGTTCATGACCCAAAGCTATATACCGCACCCCTTCGAGCATGGAAGCCAAATGGGTATCAATCTCATCTATCCTGGCGTGTGCGTGTGTGCTTCGCAGGAATTTTACATGCAGCGCATCCTTTATTTGGTAGTCGTCGGCATAGTCAGCCAATCCCTGTACTTTTTTGCCTGCTTCTATAGACGGACGGCGCACGCCCACCGAATGCAGATTGAGATTGGGCGTTTCCTCTGCTGCGGGCAGATATCCGGTTGCAGGCGCAAACTCTTCCTGTGCGTATTCTGCCACAGCCTCTATGATTTTCTTATAGCCCGTGCAGCGGCATACATTGCCGGAGAGCGCCAGTTTTATTTCTTCTATGGTTGGGTTGGGATTATGTTTCAGGAAGTCCAAAGCCGTAATCACCATGCCGGGCGTGCAGAAGCCGCACTGGATACCGCCTTTCTCTACAAACTTCATTTGTAGGCGGTGCAGACCTTCTGCATCGGCTAAACCTTCGATAGTTGTGATGATGGCACCTTCATAACGCAAAGCCGGAGTGATACAGGCAAGCACTGCTTCATCATTAGCCAACACCGTGCAGGCGCCGCAACTGCCCTGTTCGCAGCCTATTTTGGTGCCCGTAAGCCCGATCTTGTTACGAATCACATCCGACAACGTGTCGTGTTCATTCACCAGTACATTGTGCCGTTTGCCATTAACGAAAAAAGTAGCCTGCCTCATAGACAATCAATTAAACTTGCAATTACGTACAAAGCCCGATTTTGGGTTGTGATGCAAGTCACGGATTGCAGTGATAGTGGTCATGGATGGGGAGGAGGGTTACTTGGAGGTTACTGGTCGAAGCATCGCGCTTCGACCTAAACGGTTGCAAGAATCTCGCTTGCGATACCTGATTATACCGCTTTATACCCGAATTATACCTGATTATCCCCGATTATACATATGAATAAAATGTTATACAAACATTTAATTGTTTTAATTCCAATTGCTTGAAAATTCAATAAATCACAATATAGCTTCGCCAACTTTTTTTAGTAAGAATTATACCTAATCAATTTTCAGATATAATTTTATCATGTAATAAAGACGCAGTTCCCATTAGGATTTTGCAGGTAGTGACTTTTCAGTAGCCACGGCTTTTAAGTCGTGGTCAGTTTAACGGTCTGAAGGCTTTAGCCGCATCTGCTCGTGGCATGCAATTTTCGGCTGAAGCCTATATATTATTTATCTTATCACGACTTAAAAGTCATGGATATTTTGTCTGTATCAATAAGAAACATCAATTAAAATAGCGCCGTAATTATTGATCGTATAAATAATTTTAAATCAATTCAATAAATGCCATGTATCACGTGCACACCGACGGAGTGCTGAATGGCAAACACATACCCTCCTGTTCAGAAGTTCAAATTGACCGTACACGCAACGCTCCACTATTTTAAGCCGGGAGGATGATATCACACAGGAATCCGATACCAGTTACTCTGTTTCCTTCTTTTTCAATTGAACAATATCCGATTTTGCCTGTTTCCAGAATTCGAACTGAGCTTCATTGTCCTGAATTGCCTGTATCAATCTTTCGGCGGGTGGTTTGGAAAGCCATATTTGAAGTTGTATCTTTTTTATGTGTTCGGGCGTGTCATTCATTAGTTTAAAACAGATTAAATGTATTTAACTGAAGTTCTTTTAGCCAATAGCGAATGTATTCCCAATCAAGCGATTCGATTTCGGAAAGGTTTTTAATATCTTCAATTTGCAAATTACTTTGCAATTGTTGAATCCAAATCAATTTAGACAATAACAAGTCTTCCGGTGACACAACATAAATGGACATATCAAAAGACGTAATGAGTTTTCTTCGTTCGAATTCTTTTTGCCGGAAAGGTTGGTTCTTCAAAATCATAAAATCAGCTTTGTAACCCGATGCATGGTCAATAATATTAAACATGCTATGATTTTTAACAGCATCCAAAACTGCGTCGGGGTCACAATAATAGCCGTGTTTGAAAAAGTTCACCACCGTCTCAACATCTTTTTTCTGAAGATGTACCACAAAATCGAAGTCACGGGTAGCTCTGGGTAGAGTGTAAATACTCATAGCCATACTGCCTGACAGCATATAGGGTATTTGTTCATCGTAGAAGAACTTGATTAGTATATTTAGAAATCGTAACATTTAGATATCTAATTGCCGGTAATAATAAGAATAGCGTTTTTTTGAATTACGTATTTCGTTATTATGTAAGTTTATTCTGATTTCAACCATTGCAATTTAGTCATTTTTTATCGCAATACAAAGTTATGTCTCACGTTTCAATAAAGTAGGACTGTCAAAAAATAAGAAGGGCTACAATCTCAAATAACAAATAAACACACTGATGTAAATCTTCCGCCAATTCCTTTGCTATTTTCGGGAACGAATAGTAGCAATCCGGTGATTCTCTTTAATCGGATTTCGAAAAGGCTTATCTTTGTTACAAAAGAAATATCACTTGTTTTATGGATCGATTATTAATAGAAGTTTCAAATCCCCATGCCCTTAAATTGATAAGGGAATTGGAAAATCTGCATTTCCTCAAAATCCTGCGTGAAAAAGAGCAAACGGGTAGCTACGAATGGTGGGAAGACAAGCAATTCGTACAAGAATTGGATAGCCGGTTCGATGCAATGGAAAGAGGTGACGACAAAGGTGTAACATTGGAGGAACTGAAAATGTCTATTGAAACGCAACGAATAGCAATGTATGGAAAATAATATCAAATTCTCAATCCTATTATCCAAAAGGGCTGAGAGAGATTTGAATGAATCATTTCGTTGGTATGAAGAAAAACAGAAGGGATTGGGTAGCAGGTTTATTGATGAGGTTTTGAATAGAATTGGAATTATCGAAACGAATCCAGAATTATTTGCAATAAAATGTAAGTCATATCGGGAGTCAAGTTTGGAAAAATTTCCTTACATAATTATATACAGAATCAATAATCGAAAGAATCAGATCAGGATTGTTGGAGTTTTTCATATGTCCCGAAATCCTGTCTCGAAATACTGACAATTAATTCAAACTTTTTTGGCGAGAAATATCTTCAATACAGTTTACCTTTTTTGAATACTAAAAACTTCATTTACTCCCACAATAGTTTCCCGCAATAAGTATTTTTCCCATCGCTCACCCTGTAATAATACCACCCATGTGCAAACTTGCTTAAATCCACCATGTTGCAACACGGCATCTGTACTATTTTGGCCCCCATAGTGTTATAGATCGTTATAGTATATTCACCGGCATTTTCAATAGCCGCAAATTGAAATATTCCTGTGGGGGATGGGTTGGGATTTGGGGGTGTGAAAGGCAAGGTGCTTGTGTTTTTTACCTGACCCGTCCCTGTCCAATAATATGCCACGGTAGCAATCGAATCTATCATCCATCCGGCTAATGAGGAATCTGCGGTAGAATCGCTTTTAAAGCGGAATCTTAGTAGAACTCCTTCATAACCAAAATAACAAGCTGTGTCCGATGTACTCCGTTCGAGAAACGCTTCAAACAATTGAATAAAGGAATGCACGTTTTTACTTTTTCCGGTAAAACAGGGTTCGCCGGTGAGCAGTGTATCGGCTAAAGAATAAAAGCTGTCAGTATATATGCCTGACATACCGGTATGAAGACCATCCTGATTGCAGGGTCCTTTTATGTTTTGCCAGGTAAAACCGCCATCTGAAGAAATTTCTACTGTTCCGCCGGCATGCTGACTATCAGTTTCATAGCTATGCCAAAACGAAATTATTTCATTATAATAAAGTGTATCAATTTTGAACACAAACCAATTGTTTGCATTGATTCGGTATGGGTGCAGTGTATCTGTTACCATGCCCCTGATTCCAGCAGAATAGGAGGTGAAATAACTTTTGTGGGTTTTACCTAATTGCCATAAGGGTGATGACGAGGTATCCGGAATAATATTTGATGGATAAGTCGTGCTGTCTGACAAGCTTATTATCCGGTAGGATATAACTGAATCACTGGTATAGACCTGCGACTTACCAATTGTCGGTATGATGACAAACAAAACAATCAAATGGAGTAGCGCTTTTTTCATAGTTCAAATCATTTGTATAAAGTTGTAAATAGTTTTTGGTGATTTTCAAAATGATGCAAAAAATAATGATGTGCAGATAATTTTTCCTCCGGGTTATTATCGGGTGGGCAGGCACAATAGCTATCTTTTGGGGTGTAGTGGTATTGTTTTGAGAAAAACAAGCACCAATTCACCTAAAAATGTTGATTTCTTGTTAACTTCATAATAAGTTAATAATACGGGGTCACACATCTTGTTTAGTACTGCGTAACTTTAAGTATCGAAAATCTGATTTTATGTTATGGAGAAAATTTAGCGGAGAGCCATTAAAATTGCCCATCAAGCAGGCGGTCGAGGAAACAATAATCCGGGAAACCAATGCCGGATACAAGCTCAAGGTTTGTATCGGTACCGACTCGCAAGTCAGGTATGGTGAAACTGAGTTCGCCACGGTTATTGTCTTTTTGCGGGAAAAACGCGGAGGCTTTATGTTTATGTGCAACGACAAAACCATGCAGCCATACTCGATCAAAGAAAGGATGCTGGTAGAGGTGGCGCGCAGTATTGAAATTGCCTTCGAACTTTGCGACTTGTTCAATAAGTACGATGTGGAAATGGAGGTTCATGCCGACATCAACACCAATCCGCAGTTCAAGAGCAACGAAGCATTGCGCGAAGCAATGGGCTACATTCTGGGTATGGGTTATGCTTTCAAAGCCAAGCCAGATGCCTTTGCCAGTAGTTGCTGCGCCGATAAGATTGTGAACTGACCCACGGCTTTCGCAACCGGTTCTTGCAGCGACAGAGTCGCTGTCAGGAAATCAACCCCCATAACTTTCCCGATTCTTTCCGTAATTTGCATCATTAATCAATCAAAATATTTATGAAGAAAATATTAATTTCTATCGCTGTCATTGGCAGCCTGTTGTCAACGAGCGCATTGTACGCGCAGTCTACCCTGAAACTACCGCCTTTGAGCGCCACTCAGCGACTCTCGCAGGATTTCTCATTTTCCTCCATCGATATTACTTATAGCCGTCCGTCGGTGAGGGGCAGGGAAGTGTTTGGCGATCTGGTTCAATACGGCAAAGTATGGCGTACCGGTGCCAACGGACCAACAAAAGTGAAATTTGGTGAA
>Ga0007870_1000476_pt1 | contig 12813 bp, 14 predicted proteins | sample CryBogCBH04Jul08_FD_71207 | JGI IMG/M metagenome (GOLD analysis project Ga0007870, IMG submission 71207) | Freshwater microbial communities from Crystal Bog, Wisconsin, USA - CBH04Jul08 | ecosystem: Environmental > Aquatic > Freshwater > Lake | place: Crystal Bog, Wisconsin, USA | collected...
CTTCACCCGCGACGCACCGTCCCTGGCTGCACGCCTTACGAGTTACTTGCTCCGCCGTTGCGGGTGTTCTTCACCCGCAACGCACCGTCCTTGGCTGCACGCCTTACGAGATATATTTGGACAATCTGACCAGAACTTATTGCACAAAGCGTAATCGTAGCGACGGTGCGTTGTTGGTGCACAACACCAACAACGGCGGAATATAATATCAATTTAGTGACATTCACAAAAATCGTTTTAATCCCATAAATCCCGGTTCAGACATTTTTACATGGCATGACACAAAACTGTCGTGCCACAGTACAAAAACTGTCATGCCATGGAAAATATTTTTGCCCCAGAAACCTACATATCGTAACTTACATCGTAATCGTCCGGGGGAAAACCCGATGGGAATAATTGTGAATAATCCACATAGGGTTGGTTATGCAAACCAAAAAAACAAACCACGAAAGCCTTGAAAAGGGCGGCATATGTCAGCGATGGGCATCGCCCATCGAAAACCGCCCGCACAAAAAAAGCCCTGAAAGGGCGCAATATATTAGCTACAGAATAAACAAATTAACCAACAAACAACCAAAACTCGATTTTTTCCCCGTAAAAAAGTGCCTTAATATAAAAATGCAGCAAAAAACAACGCCATAAACACCACAAAATCAATCACAAATACATGCTTTGCGAAAAAAAATATGGTAATTTCCATCAAAAAATTACCTGAAATTACCCAAAAATTACCCAGTTATTACCCTGAATTACACAATTTTACCAGAAAATTACCCAAAAATTACCTCAGAAGACCACCAACCACCAACCATTAACCATCAACCATTAACCATTAACCATTAACTAAACCGTATACGTCTGCCCGCTCCGGGTGCTGCCCGACTTTTTCATCCAGTCTACTACCTGTGCCAAACCTTGCTGGATGGTATATTGAGGCTTCCAGCCAAACAGCCTTTCGGCTTTGGAATAATCGCAGATCAGCTTGAATACCTCGCTGTTTGCCGGGCGGATCCTTTGAGAATCTTCCATCACTTCTTTGTTGGTACCGGTAATCTCCTGTATCATATTCACGATTTCACCAATGGTGTACCCTACCCCGGTCCCCAGGTTCACTACTTCACCATTTGTAGCATCACTGGCTGCAGCCATCATGAAACCACGGGCGGTATCTTTTACAAACAACATATCCCTGACAGGATCAAGCGACCCCAATTTGATATGATCATTGAACAAAGCCTGGCTCACTGCAGTAGGAATAACAGCCCTAAGCGACTGGCGCGGCCCAAATGTATTGAAAGGCCGCACAATGCACACCGGCAAGCCGAACGACAGAAAATAGCTCTCGCCAAGTTTGTCGGCGCCAATTTTGGTAGCGCTATACGGCGACTGCCCCTGCATAGGATGCTTCTCGTCTATAGGTGCATAAATTGCTGTGCCATAGGTTTCGGAAGTAGAAGTGATAACGAGTTTTGGCACTTTGTTGGTACGTGCGGCTTCGAGCATATTTAGCGTACCCGAAATATTTGCCGAAACATAAGCCGAAGGAGCAATATACGAATACGGAATACCAATCAGGGCAGCCAGATGAAACACAACATCGCAGCCCTGGGTAAGCTTTTGCATCTGAAAACTATCCGTAATATCTCCTTGCTCTATTTTTATTTTAGCTAAAACTTCCGGCGCCAGATATTGCAGATTGCCTATAGAACCCAGTGCATTATAATGCACCAAAGCCGTAACATTTGCTCCTGCCAGAGCCAAAGCCTCAACCAAATGACTGCATATAAAGCCACCGGCGCCCGTAACAAATATCTTTTTACCCTGATAAAAATTTTCCATAAATAATACTTTTATATCCTGTTGTGGACTTTATCTTCCAAATATTTTGTAATACTGTAATTGTAAACCAAAGCAATCTTTTGGGATATCTTTTCCCCGGAAATTTTGCTCACGTTGTCGTAAGGCTTAATAGGATCGAGGAATTGCTCGTATTTAATCCCAAGAAAATCTTCAAATTTCTGTATCAGGTCCTTGACTGTATACTGCTCCGGGCTCAGGAGATTGTAAATACCGCTGGCTCCGGACTGTGCAAGGTTAATGAGGTTTACAGCACAGTCGGAAACCTCGATGTAATACCGCAGCAGCTCGCCATTATTATTAAAAAACAACTTCCTGTCTGAACGATAAGATTGAATCAAATAATTGAATATTCCCTTCTTTTGATTTTTGCCATACAAATTGCACAATCTGGTTATGCAATAGTTTTGGTCGTCAAGATGATCCTTAATCGTATATTCTGCAAAGGCCTTGCAGATACCATAAGTGGTCTCGGCACACACGGGTGAGTTTTCGTCCGCAAAGGGTACTGTGCCATAAACCCCCACTGTGGATACCTGAATTAATTTTTTGTTTAACTTTTTAACGGCATCAACTAACTTCTTTACACCTATACTATTAAGTTGAAAACAAGTAGTAATAGGATTTGTAATCTGACCGCTTAAATTGAATATTATGTCGTAACCCGAAAAGACATTTTCAATATGGCTCACTTCGTCTGTAAGCAAATTGAGTAGGTGATAATTAATCTCATTTTGTTGCACAAGTTGGAGGTTGGCTGCATAGGAATACTCATTGCTGAACACTACACCGAAATCACTGATACCCCGATTCAGCAGTTCTTCTACCAAACTCTGACCCAGAAAGCCACTTGCGCCAATAATCAGAATTCGATTATTCATAAAATATTTTTTGCACCAGCCCTTCCAAAGGTTGGGTCTTCAACACTTCAACAATCTTACCGGCAGCATCACCATTGCCATAGGGATTCTCAATTGTGCGAACAAATGCACGGAAGTCCTCATCAAACAATGCTCTTTCTATGCCTTTTTTGATTGCTTCTGTATTGTATGGCACATCAATCACATTCGCAGCACGCTCCCTGCCCTGCTGACGAGTGCCAATGTTTACTGCCGGTATTTTCATGGTAGGCGTTTCGTGAATACCCGAACTTGAGTTGCCCACAAGCGCCCATACATTGCGATACATATTGATAAACTTGATTGCCGACAAGCTTGGGAACCACTTAAGACCCGATGCCTGTATTTCCTCAATGATACGCGCATGACCGGCATCATTATTGGGCAGCAACACGATGGCCTGAATTCCCAACTCCTTGATAGCCCTGATTGTGGCGCGGATTTGCTCGAAAGAATCACCTGCTTCCGTTGTTACAGGATGCTGAATCATCAGGATGATGGGCTTGCTGAAATCTACGCCCAGTTCCTTTTCCAATTCTTCCTTAGGCATATAGGGAGTATTCACCAATACATCTATCGATGGGCAGCCTACTACAAATACGTGTTCTGGTTTTTCACCCATACGAATCAGCCTGTCTCTGGCATCTTCGGTAGCCGGGAGATGTATATGCGCAAATTTGCTCATAGCATGACGGATGCTTTCATCAATGCTGCCTGTCACCTCCCCACCCTGTATATGAAATACCGGGATATTCATGTGGGCAGCGGCAATGGTTACTGCCAGATTGGCGCCAATATCAAAACCCGACAACACAAGATCCGGCTTTGCACGTTCCAGTTCATCCACCAGACCCAGCATCACACGGGCCATAGCTCTCACCATTTCCCCGCCATTGTCTATATTAGAATTTGTGAACATAGGGATACGGGCAGCTATCTCAAATCCATCCTGCTCAATATAGTTCACATCGCTGCCATGATGTTGTAGCAGCGTAATACCCGTTACTACCAGATGAATCTTAAAAAACGGATCCGAGCGCATCAACTCCATTACCGGCTTGTAGCGGCTATAATCCGCCCTTCTCTCAACAACTATGAATACTTTTCTCATAAAAAATTTTAATACAATGAAATGTGTTTTATGTCTTCCTGGGCCTTGTGATAATCGTCCATCAGACCGATATCCAGCCAGTAAGTTAATATTTTATAATGCAATACTTTATAATTCTGCCGCAACAACAATTCTATCAAATCGGTTGCATTAAAATATTCATTTTTGGGTAGTAGCTCCAGAATGCTCTTTTTCAGTATATAGATACCTGCATTGGAATAATATTCGTAAGTAGGCTTTTCGATCAAACCCTTGATGTGGTCTTCGCTATCCACTTCCAGAATTCCATAAGGTATATTTACTTTGTAAGGATTTGTTGCCACAATGAGATCCGCATCTCTGTCTATAAAAGTGCGGAACATGTCTTCATAATTTATATTGGTCAGCAAGTCTGAATTTGAGATCAACACATAATCAGTATCAATCTCCTCCAGCAAACTTACCGAACCAATTGTGCCAAGCGGTTTGCTCTCCTGCACATATCCGATACGAATACCTTTTGAAGCGCCATCCTGAAAATAATCTTTGATCTGCTGTGCCAGATAATTAACTGAAATATGAATGGTGGCCACACCATGTTGCACCAGCCTGTCGATATTGTGCTCGATAATAGGCTTATTCCCAATTTTGAGCAATGGCTTGGGTGTAGTAAGGGTGAGCGGCAATAATCTGCGCCCTTCACCACCGGCTATAAGAACCGCGGTTAACGGGAGAACGCTTTTCAGTTTTTTAAATTCAACAACTCTGACAATTCTGTTGTTTTCATCAAGCACAGGTACAATATCTATTTTCCGGTCCCTGATAGAATCAATATCGCTGAGCGTAAATTTATGTTCCCTGAGAAAGGAAAAATTGCGGTGCATAACACCCGAAATATCCGTATCCAGCTGGCTGCCTGCAACAAGTGCCCGACGAATATCGCCATCGGTAATCGTACCCACCAGTTCACTCTCAGAATTGATGACAAACAACGTAGATATGCCATGTTTGGTCAATGCGTCATTGAGCCCAAGGATGGCATCTTTTATTGTATGCTGTTCTGTTATGGTATTATGTGCTATATTCACCAGATTGCTCAATTATTCAAAATCAGACCATTGCAGTTGTTGGTCAAAATTAATATTTTTTACAGCTTTCCTGCCTATCAGTTTATCAAAATCCACAGCCTTTATCTCACCGGAACCCGGCCTTTTTACCCAAATATTATTCTTGTCCAGCAAGTCGCCAGCTGCGATCTCTTTTATAGCCACAACACTTGCAAAAGCAAAATCTATCGTAGGCTGTTCTTCAGCTACAGGGCCTTTTTCTCCGCCACGTTCGGCCTTCAGTATCTTTGCGCCCTCAATCAGCTCCTTCATTGCTGTTGGATCCATTGAACAGGCAATATCCGGCCCCTGCCGGTTCATACTATCGGTAAAGTGCCGCTCCAGAATACTGGCACCCAGTGCCACGGCGCCCAGGCACGCAAGATTATTTACTGTATGATCAGATAGACCCACAACAGCATCAGGGAACTCCCGCTGCAATTGATTCATAGCACCAAGCCTCACCAGGTGAAAAGGCGTAGGATATATGTTGGTGCAATGCAGCAGGGCATAAGGCACCTTGTGCTTTCTGAAAATCTCAACAGCCTTACGCACACTTTCTATGGTGTTCATGCCCGTGCTTAAAATAATGGGCTTGCCAAAACTCGCCACATGCTCTAAAAGCGGGTAATTATTACACTCTCCCGACCCTATTTTGTATGCCGGAATATCCATACGACGCAACCTGTCTGCAGCTGCCCTTGAAAACGGTGTACTTATGAAGATCATGCCTTTGCGCTCCACATAGTGCATCAGTTTTGTTTCGTCTTCTTCGTTCAACGCGCAGCGTTCCATGATCTCGTAAATGGACACATCTGCATTGCCGGGTATCACACTTTTGGCTGCATGGCTCATTTCGTCGGCTACAACATGGGTTTGGTGTTTGATCACTTCGGCACCTATTGCATGAGCTGCATCAACCATTTCATACGCTGTTGCCAATGATCCTTCATGATTAATGCCAATTTCGGCAATCACCAGTGGATCGTAATCGTAACCGATCCTGCGGCCTTTTATTTCAAAAAAATGATTACTCATATTTTATTATTTAGAATCGTAGAGAACATATCAATTTACCAAACAGACCAACCTCCGTCTACAATCAGGTTATGCCCAACTACATGCGATGATGCATCGCTCACTAAATACACAATACCGCCCCTCATTTCGCTCTTATCAGCCATTCTGCCGGAGGGGTTGAGTTGTTTATAACGCTCAAAAAACAGCCCCTCATGATTGTTGAACACACCACCCGGTGTGAGTGCATTTACTTTCACTCCTTTCTCTGCCCATAATGTACCCAGGTATTTGGTAAACGCCACCACGCCATGCTTGCTCACCGAATAGGCCGCAGGCTGGAAAATGCCCGTGCCAGGATATATTTTATGATTGGGGCTCACAATACCATAAAGTGAAGCAATATTTACAATGGCGCCTTTGCCTGCCGCAAGCATATGGGTGCCAATAACCTGACAACCCAGAAATGTACCGGTAAGGTTCACGTTCATGATGGCATTCCAGTCTTCGAGCGGAAAATTTTCGAAAGTAGCTTCGTAATTCGCCGACTTGCTTTGATTGGTAAAAGCTGCATTATTAATCAAAATATCGATACGGCCATGCACAGACACAACTTCATCTCTCAAAGCCTCCCATGAGGCTTTTGATGTTACGTCGATATGAGCGGATGTAATGTTTTGTACGCCATTCTCCTGCAATTGAGCTACCACCTGCGCACATTTTTCTTTGTTCACATCGGCCAGCACTACAGTTGCTCCAAAATCGGTGAGCGCTACAGCGTGTTCTGCGCCCAGCAATCCTGCGCCACCAGTCACTATGGCAACCCTGCCTGTAAGATCAAATAGATTTTTATTTTGCATTATTTTGACTTATAATAAACTCAACCAACTTAAAATCAAACTCAGTATCTATATCTACAGCCCTGTTGCGGGGCATGGGACATACTTTACATTTTGCCAGCGACCAGTGCGGAAAATCGAATATGGCGCTGCGTTTGATAACAAATGCGGCTGGAGTGAGACTATAAACCAACGGCGCATCCTGCCGACGTACAATTGGTATAACCGGCTTTTTTACGATTTCAGCAAAACCACTTTTGTTCACCTCCATCATATTAAAGTAGGGATTGCGTTCTGGCTCGTACCCGGTTATAACAACATCCGTGTCAGTATCTGCCAACGCCATAGCAATAGTATTGTCTATATCTTCACCCAATTTTAAAGGCACTGTCACGTCCATATCAACAATATAATCTACATATTTACCAGTTTGCTGCTCATATACTTCGATCACATGTCTGAACACATCCCACTTATTAGTGGTATCCTGAGCCAGTTTGGCTGGTCTCATCGCAGGTATATTTACGCCCAGGCTCCTGCCCATAGCGGCAATTTCATCATCATCGGTAGAAATCACAAAATCATCGAGCAATTTTGACTGCCGCGCTGCCTCAACCGTATATTGCATCAAAGGCTTCCCTTTTAGCGGACGAATATTCTTCCGTGGCACGCCCTTCGATCCACCCCTCATGCAAATTGTCCCTAACACCATAAAATATTATATAAAATCCCGAAGGTTAATAATTGTGTTTTTGTCATTACTTTCCTTTGCTGCCAATACCATTTTCAGGCTCTCAACTCCGCTTTCAAACGAGCAAAGCCGGTAATCAGGTTCGGCAGACAGAAAAGCTTTTAAAATTTCCACAAATCTATCATTTCTTTGAAAACCCGAATAATTAAATTGCTGTGATTCTTTTCTTTCATTGATAACCAGCACCTGAGATTCAACAAGGTTCCACAAAATAGAGCCATTGCAACCTGTAACCAGACAATTTCTGATCAGCTGCTGCTGCAAATAATCCAGATGTATTGTGCCGATGGCGCCGCTTTCAAACCGCAGCAATACCTCTGCAACATCCTCTGTTTCAATTTCCAGATCGCTTAACTGCCCTGAAAACGATGCAATGGTCAGTACCGGCCCGAGTAACCAATATACATAGTCAAATTCGTGTACCAGATCCAGCATCACCCCGCCACCGGTAGCTTTTTTAGCGCTCATTCCTTGCCGGTAGTCTTCGTGCGGGCGCCAGTCGGGCAGGTATTGACCCACCTGTGCATTCACCGATAAAACCCTGCCAATGGCATTGCCAGCTATAAGCTCCTTCACCTTCTGCAACCCCGGATCGAAATGCAAGTCATAACCAACTACAACTCTGGATGACGACCCGGCAACAAGGGCAAGCAATTCGGGAATTTGCTCAAAATTATGACTCACCGGCTTTTCCAGATAAATATGGGCGATATGGCTCACAACTGTCCTCCTCAAATAGTGATTGTGCTGCGCTGTGGGCGTACAAATGATAGCCGCGCTAAATTGGTGTTCAGATAAAGCCTGTTCGAAATCGGTATAGAAAACGATTCCGGGATATTCCCGAGACAAAGCTACAGCCTTGCTGCTCACCGCTACAATGTTGTTGTAGCCCAAAGCAATAGCGTTGGTCAGGTGGCGTTTGCCAATGGAGCCAAGCCCTATGAACAATATTTTTGTGTGGTATGGTAGCATTTTTATTTGCAGCCCGTCTGAAATCCCTCCGGGCCGGAATATAAATTTAAAAAAGACTATAAGATACTAAAAAACAGCATTTCAATACAAAAGTAGGCCGAAAAAGGTTGCTTGCAAGGCGGAAGCCATTCTGAAAATGGCGAAAGATTGTTAATGTTCATGGGGAATTGGTTAAAATAGGGCTGTTTGGGAAAAAAGGTTTTGAAATTGATAACCTTGCCTTAATTTTGACCCCGGAGAGATGGCAGAGCGGTTGAACGCGGCGGTCTTGAAAACCGTTTACTGTAACAGGTACGGGGGTTCGAATCCCTCTCTCTCCGCCCTCGCCCGCCGAAGCCTTTTTCGGCGAAGGCGGGCAGATCAGCCACAGTTCAATTGCTGATCACAGAACAAAATTTAACAAGCGGGCTTCAGCGAACGAAGTCCGCTTTTTGTTTATTAACTATTTTTTGGTGCAGTTCTCATTGAAGTTTCTCATCTATCAATTCGGACAAAGTAACCACGAACTTTGCGTTCCCTATTTACATGCATGTCTCCCTCTCCTTCGGAGAGAGCCTGTCCCGCTTTTGGGGCGGGAGCCGCGGTGAGGCTAAAAAGCCTACGACTCTGAAAGATATCTAAAATCAGGTTCGGGCAGGGCATTTGCATTGAAGCATTTGTATTAACCAATCCAGCGTTATTAGCGCGAGCTTTTTCGTTTCGAAACAGGCGCCAATTGCTACAAAAGTAAAAACATGCTTTCACTTTTGCCAGCGATTCCGCGAGTAAATTGCATAAATTATCTTACCTTTGAAAGTAAAAATCTGACTACAAAGGAAAACTGGCGTGAAACAGAAATATGGGACTTTTTTTTGAATGGGACAGCACTAAAGCTGAATCAAACATCATTAAACATAAAGTATCATTTGAAGAGGCTTCTACCATTTTCGCAGACAATAGTTCCATTACTATTGACGACCCACTTCATTCGATAACTGAAAAACGATTCATCACAATTGGAGTATCTGTCAACAATCGTGTCTTGGTTGTAATACATACTGCAAGAGCAAAAAAAATAAGAATTATAAGTGCACGAAAAGCGTCAAACAAAGAAAAACAACAATATGAAAAATAAAGATAATTCGGAAATGTTGCCCGAATATGATTTCAGTAAAGGAACCAAGGGAAAATATGCAAAAAAATATGCAGCAGGAACTAATATTATTGTCCTTGCTCCTGATGTTGCAAAACAATTCCCAAATTCAAGTATCGTAAATGAGACATTACGAGCCTTAGGAAAAATTATACATCATGCTGAAAAATATGCTGAAACCCGATAATTGAAGTAAAACATCATAAAGCTTCTAAACTTTTTCAAATCTATAGATTTAAAATTATATTCATATTACCATATAGCGACTGTTCTCAAATCCTGCATAAAAAAGTTCGAAATCTGTCCCTCTCCCTCCGCTTTCGCCCGCCGAAGCCTTTTTCGGCGAAGGCGGGCAGATCAGCAACAGTTCCATTGCAGATCAAAGAGCAAATTTTAGCAGGCGGGCTTCGGCGGACGAAGTCCGCTTTTTGTTTATTAACTGTTTTTTGGTGCAGTTCTCATTGAAGTTTCTCACCTATCAATTCGGACAAAGTAGCCACGAACTTTGCGTTCCCTATTTACATGGATGTCTCCCTTCGGAGAGAGCCTGTCCCGCTTTTGGGGCGGGAGCCGCGGTGAGGCTAAAAAGCCGACGAATCCGGAAGATATCTAAAATCAGGTTCGGGCAGGGTGTTTGCATTTATTCATACATCAATCTTAATTTTGAACAAATTAAGATAATTAATAAATACCAATAAAAATATTTTTTCAATGACAATATTTAATTTTCTCTTCATCAAAGTAGTCAATTATCTTTGGCATAAAATACTCCAGATTCACATACTTTTTCCTGTTATTCAAATATTCATTTTCAATTAGTGGTACCAGTCCATCCAGGAAAATCCAGCGATTCTCATTGTAATATTTATAATATGTTTCTTTTGCTTTTTCGGAGCCAAGCACTTTCTTGCATAGAACAATTTCATTTGCCCTCGTAAAAAGCTCAAATAAGCAAGTTTCCCAATCTCCCCCATAATACAATCTAACATGCTCATTTACCGAAACGAGAGTATCTGCCAAACAACTATCTACGTTCAACCTGCTGAAATTTTTGTGAATAATCGAATTGCAAAATGAATGACTAAATTCATGAATGACAATGTATTGGAAGGATATCTCAGTGGGGAATATTGGAGTTGTTTTACTCATAAATTCCGGCCCGATAATTCCATAAATGTAATCGCCGGTATTCCTGTGAACCTGTATACCAACCCCTCCCGGATGAATCAACGGTGACAGTATAATATAATACCCTTGCTTTTTCTGGTTATAGTATTTTTCCATGCTGTCTATGATTGCTACCTTACTTACGTAATTTGTCATCGGTTTGCAAATTGAATCATACAACTTCTTGTGTTTCAGATAGAAAGTATGAAAGTGAGATTTAGTATAAAAGTCCTGCAACAATCCTCTTAACTGCGCCAATGCCTCCAGGTGTTTTGAGTAGTTTTCGATCTGGCATTCATCTGCTAAAATATTGCCTTCTAATTTAAAACCCGGAAAAGAACATTGATACAAGTACCAGATCAGGGAACTGCCATTACATATTTCACTATCAATCATTGATGTAACAAATGAAACCGCTGGGTGGCTTTTAAACGGTTTGAATGTAGCTTCTACTTCGCGCTTGTAATAGGTGTTCGCAGATAGCTCGGGGGATTTGTCGCTGAGAAGTTCTACAGTACAAAGTAATTCGAGTCGTTCATCAACCTGAACATTAACGTGCTTATTTTGTCCGTAGCAACCACCAAAATAAAATAAGATTGCGCAAATTAGTATTAATATTTTCATATAAATAATATTCTATCTTCTATTATTGCAATGCGACGATTTCGACTTTATGAAGAGTCAAATCTAATCAAATTCATTGATTCCATTCAAATCTTCATTAACAAATTCGAAAGCAGACAGCCTTCGCCTGCCGCAGCCTTTTTCGGCGAAGGCGGGCAATTAAGACTCCACCCCGAAAAGATTTAGAAATCGGTCTTCCTCATAAGAAGCCTGCTTTACTTTTGTATCTTCATTTTCCTATCTTTGAAAAAAATCATTTGTGCGATTATCCTCCAAAAGAATTATTTATATTAATTTTAGGCGTTTCTAAAGACTAAAAATGAGTACTAAAATTGAAATAGACGACTTTAAAACCGCATTCAGCGAACATAATGGCACAACCAAAGTGCATATTTTATTTTTAATAAATCGTTTGAGCGATTATAGCAATTATTGGATGGCCTCAAAATAGCATTCGCCATGGGCAGGTAAAGCCTGAAGAAACTGTTTTCGGCCTAATAACAGGAAACATAAGAAGAAAATTTACAACCATTTTAAAACAAATAAAAATTATGAGGTCAATCAATCCCTGGATCAACTTTAATGGAAATGCCGAAGAAGCATTTACTTTTTACAAATCAGTTTTTGGCGGAGAGTTCGCAAAGATCATTCGTTATAAAGATCTGGCAAGCGCTGAATTTCAGGTAGCGGAAAACGAAGCAAATAAAATAATGACCATTGCCTTGCCTATAGGAAAACACAATGTGTTATTGGCCAATGATGTTCCCGGATTTATGGGGCGTGTAAACGAAAGCGAAAACAGATCCAAAATACGGGTTAGTGCCGAAAGTAAAGAAGAGGCAGACCAAATATTTAATGGATTATCGGCTGGTGGGGACGTTGAAGGACCTATTGGCGACAGTCCCTGGGGTACCTACGCCGGAATGTTCCGGGACAAATATGGTATTGAATGGATCGTGGAATTTGACCCCGGCTCGGAGTAGCTTACAAGCTACGTTGTAAAGGACGGCGTTCTCCCGATGTCCCACCATTATAAGATACACCTACGAGCGCAAGTCGTATTTCGGAAGACTCTCACCAAAGCAAATCTATCCGCAAGCCCAATTTTCGGGAAACTATATCAGGAATTACAAGACAGAATAAACTCAAACCTATTTTAAAAGGAGCATAATTTATATATATTCACTTTCACTAAGTTCATACCCCCACCCTGCCAATACAAAATAAAGCAAAGCCGTTAAATAAAATTGAAATAAAATTTTATTTAACGGCTTTGAAAGATCTATTACTTTATAAACTTAAATACCCTGTCGCCATCTGCAGCATGTAATCTCAGCATGTACATCCCCGTTGGCA
>Ga0007870_1000477_pt1 | contig 12798 bp, 4 predicted proteins | sample CryBogCBH04Jul08_FD_71207 | JGI IMG/M metagenome (GOLD analysis project Ga0007870, IMG submission 71207) | Freshwater microbial communities from Crystal Bog, Wisconsin, USA - CBH04Jul08 | ecosystem: Environmental > Aquatic > Freshwater > Lake | place: Crystal Bog, Wisconsin, USA | collected...
TTCCAGGCACCATAGGGGACGGAGTCCGTTAGCGTATCTGTTAGGGTACCCAAGGAGTCTGCGCCAAGACAAATCGTGGAGTTGCCGGTTATAGAGCTCACGTCCGTGCCTATCCTGACTGCTTTTGTGGTATACCTTGTAGAGGGGCCTGAACATCTCGTTGCAGTATAAATGGAATACGTAACTATCTCCACGCCGGATGAAACGCCCGTAAGTACGCCCGAACCCGATATCGTGGCATGACTGTTTGCAAGAGTCCAGATGCTGCCCCGATAACCGGCATAGGGATCAGATAGCGTAATGGTGTTGCCAATACAAACCGTGTCCGGACCAACAATTGGCGCTACCGTGTCATAATCAACATGAATACTTACTGTGGCAGCATATGTTCCGCAAGCTGTTGAAACGGTATAAGAGACTGTGTCATTCCCATAAAGGATCGCTTTAAACACTCCTGTGGCTGAAATAGAGTCATTATTATTGCTCAAAGACCAAACCCCGCCGGGAGTAGCATCTGAAAGAGTAGTTCTTGCGCCCCTGCAGGCCGGCGCAGTATAACCGGTTATTGCAGCAACGGTTGTGGGAAAAACAGAAATCGAATGCGCTGTCACAGATGACAGGCATGGATTGGAAATGCTGTATGATATAGCAACAACCCCCGGCATCACTCCGGTCACTACACCTCCTGATGACACTGAAGCTCCGGAACCTCCTGTACTCCATGTGCCACCGAAAGTCGAGTCTGTAAGCGTAATATGGCTTCCGGTACAAACATAATCAGGTCCTGTTATAGTGCCAGCCGTTATAGGGTATACAACCAAAACCGTTTGCGCTGTTGATGTTCCGCACATATTTGTTACACTATAAGTAATCGTGTCCAAACCGGGGAAATTGGCAGTAACCACCCCTGAATCAGTGATAGATACTACGCCGTTGGAGGCGCTCCAAACACCACCTGAGAGTGAGTCGGTAAACGTGGCGGTAGATAGTAAACAGAGGTAACCCGGACCCGAAATGCGGGAAACCAAAACAGCAGGAGAAATGGTGACAACTGCACTGGCAACACCCGAATCGCAGGCATTTGAATACGTGAAGTACAGGGTATCGATGCCGGTTGTTGCAAGACTTACTATGCCGCTATCATTGATATGCAGCAAAGATGTGTTGGAAACGCTCCATGTGCCTCCCGCAGTAGTATCAGTAAACGTAGTCGGGATGCCAATACACACTGTGGCCGGGCCAGTGACGGGCGCTGCTGCTGAACAAGCGCCTACCGAAACAATTTTGGCAGCTACAGCGGCGCCGCAGGAGTTGGCTATAGTATATTTTATCGTATCGCGCCCGGTTGTCACACCCGACAAAATGCCTGATGATGAAATAGTTGCATTGCTATTGCTTGCAGTCCATATACCTCCGGTTTCTGTTTCAGACAGGGTAATGACGGCACCGGCATGTACCAAAGAATAGCCACTGATAGTTCCCGATGAAGTAGGTACGGCCTGAACAGTTGTTGGTTGCGTAACAGTAATTGTGCCGCACGAATTTGTTGCTGAAAAGCTAATAGTAGTAATTCCAGAAGCTACGCCGGAGGCAATACCTCTACTGCTGATTGTGGCAACCGACTCATTACTACTTGACCATGTCAGAGGTATGTGAGAGCCAACGCCCGAGGGATTAACATAACCATTAGAAAGAATTGTGTCTGAGAAATGTGCTGTATCACTGACGCATATAACACTCGAACCTACAATAGACAATGGAGTCGGCAAGGTATCTATGTATAAGCCAAAAGTGGTTGTAGCGGTACAACCACCAGAAGTCACCACGTAATGGATATTGGCAATTCCGCTATATGCTATTGTGATATGTCCGGATACACTATCTATGGTTGCGCAATGCGTGTTCGTATCCATGCGCCAGAAACCGCCGCCGGCATAATTATACATATTAACTGGAAAAGATGTGCAAACTGTATTTGAAGAAACATATTCGCTGGTACTACCATTAATGACAACCGTTCCTGAAGTTGGCAGGGCATTTACGGATATCGTTGTTGTGGCGGCACTTCCGCCACATGCATTGAAAACTGTACAACTTATAACATCCGTACCTGCGGTTACGCCTGTTACCATCCCGGCTGAGTTTATGGTTGCATTAGCATTTGCAGCGCTCCATATATTGACACCGTTGTTAGAATCCGACAGTATCATGCTCGCACCAACGCAGACAGAGCCAGTCCCTGTAATACCATTACTGATCGGCAACAATTTGCGGATCCTGTTGTTGCCATTATCCGCAATCAAAAGATTCCCGAAAGTATCTATCGTAACGGCTGACGGATAATAGAAATAGGCAGACGTTGCCGCGCCGCCGTCGCCACCAAAACCCGACGAACCCGGCGTGCCGGCAATGGTGCTGATATTGCCAAAACCATTCACTTGCCTGATAACCTGGTTGCCCAGATCGGCAATAAACAGGTTGTTGTAATTATCCACCGCTATTCCTGCCGGGGTTATCATTGCGGCCGTTGCTGCGCCGCCATCGCCGCTGAAACCCGGCGTATTATTGCCCGCCACAGTACTGATGATGCCGGGTGCATTGATCTTACGTACGGTATAGTTGGCAAATTCCGAAACAAAAATATTGCCATTGGTATCTACTGCTACTCCAATAGGCAGATTCAGTTCTGCAGCCGTTGCAGCGCCACCATCGCCAATATAGCCTGCTGAGCCATTGCCAGCAATGGTTGTAATAATGCCTGCAGTGTTTATCTTGCGCACCCTGTTGTTGTTCCTATCTGCGATATAGATATTTCCCATTTTATCCACAGCAATACCGGAAGGTTGATTTAAGGTAGCTGCGGTTGCTGCCGCGCCATCGCCGCCATACCCTGCCGAGCCACTACCTGCTATAGTGGTGATGATGCCTGATGTACTGATTTTCCTTACTGCGTAGGATGAAGAACCACTACCGGCGGTGAGGTAGATGTTGCCAGCGCCATCAAGCGCGATACCTTGTAGTTGCGCCAGGCTTGCCGCCGTTGCCGCGCCGCCATCTCCGCTGTAGCCGGCGGTGCCGTTACCTGCTATTGTAGTGATAACTCCGGCCGCATTTATTTTCCTGATCCGGTTGTTGCCCTGATCAAGAATATAGGTATTGCCGCTCCTGTCGGCTACAATACCCGAAGGCGAATTTATTGAAGCAAAGGTTGCCGCGCCGCCATCCCCTCCAAAAGCCGCTAGTCCATCACCAGCCGGGGTTGTAATGTTGTAGTAAGAAGCCGGCGTGTTCACGTAAATTACTTTCTGCGTTGTATCTATGCCGCATCCACCTGAAACTGCATAACAAATGGTATCAAAACCACCGGAAAGCGCCGTAACCACGCCGCCTGAAACAGAACAATTGGTATTAGTGGCAAACCATATACCACCGGAAATAGAATCGGATAAAGAAATGGTAACGCCAGTACAAAGCGAGCTTTCGCCGCCTTTAATAACGCCTGCACATGGATAGGGGTTTACTGTAATTATTGTATAAGCATAAGCTGAAGAACAGGCTGAAAAAACGGTATAATAAGCAGTATCAATGCCAACAACATTGCCGGTTATCACGCCGGATGCCGATATAGAAGCATTGGCATTGCTCAGGCTCCAGATACCACCGGAAATGGAATCAGACAATGTTAATGTTGTTTCCACTCTGACTGTAGCCCCTCCCGTGATAGCCGGTACGGATGGCGCTGAGCAATTTACTTTTCGCACGCGATAGTTATATTGATCGGCAATAAACAATTCATTACTTGCGTCTACATAAACGTCGGCAGGGTCATAAAGTTCAGCAGCAGTGGCAGCGCCACCGTCTCCAGAATAGCCGACCGAGCCATTTCCTGCTATTGTGGTTATGATACCAGTCAGTGCATTAACTTTGCGGATTCGTTCGTTGCCTTTGTCAGCAAAAATCAAATTTCCGGCGACATCAACCGCCAAACCAGCCGGATCATACAATTTTGCTGCGGTAGCCGGTGATAAATCGCCACTAAACCCGGAAATACCTGTACCGGCACAAGTATTGATGATGCCTGTAGCATTTACTACTCTAATCCGGCTGTTACCTTCATCTGAGATGAACACATTTCCGAAATGGTCGGCAGCGACAGACTGTGGGTAATCAATTCCGGCATTTGTTGCCGCTTCTCCGTCGCCGTAGTAGCCGGCAACACCTGCTGTACCTGCAAAAGTCGAAATATTGCCTGAGGCATCTATTTTCCTGATGACTTCATTGCCCAGGTCCGCAATATAGATGATGCCATTGGTGTCTACTGCCACACTCAATGGATAGCTTAATTTGGCGGCCGTGGCATTTCCACCATCGCCTGAAAAGCCATTTGCTCCGGTACCTGCTATGGTGTGGATATAACCAAAAGTGTCTATCTTTCGTACACGGTTGCCGCTCTCTTCGGCAATATAAATATTGCCATATTTATCTATTGCAAGACCGGTTGGATTGTCTAACTGTGCAGTCGCAGCCAATATCGAATCACCATTGTATCCCGCTATACCCGTTCCTGCAATAGTATAAATGATGCCTGCGGGAGTCACTTTGCGAATTCTGTAATTGCCTTGGTCAGCTATGTAGATATTTCCATATCCGTCACCAACTACTGCGCTGGGATAATAAAATTCAGCAGCAGTCGCTGAAATAGAATCTCCGGTATAGCCTCTTGTATCGTTTCCGGCAAATGCGGAAATAATTTGTGCCTGCACGTGGCAGCAACCAAAAACAGCCAAAACAAAAAGCAAAACCTTTTTCATGAGCTTTTTTATTAATTATTAATTAAAATTTTCAATTCTTACGAATTTTCTCCGTAAAAATAAATCATTATTGCTATAAAATCAAAGAGAATTTGTAGGGTAACCTTCAGTCTCAGATGAGATAAATGGAGCTGGTAGCATTTTGCCACTAGCTCGCAGAAAAGAAATTTTTGCAAATTCTATATTTCACGCGGGATCGTTTTTCTGCATTTTGTCGGTTAATAATTCCATACACAAAAGCGAATATACACCCCCGCAAAATAGCGGCGCGGGCTCTGGGTTACACAGAGTTGATCACAGAGTTGCGCAAAGTAGCGGATAAATGACAAATACACTTATTTATTTCGTTCAAAGTATAACATTGTATTTTGCGCAACCGCTCTCCCCTTCTGCTCCAACTCTCAATTTTATCCCCAAACTGTTTATTTCTTTAACTCCCAACCTCAGCCTGCTTCCTTAACTTCGTAAGTCCAAAGAGGAAAAGTGTATGGAAATTGAATTAATGATGCCGCATGTTGAAGCTTTAATCTTCGCCAGCGAAAGGCCATTATCGCAGTTGGAAATAACTGAAATTCTCGCGCAGGCGCTGGAAACAGGTATTGAACCCGGCAGTCTGGCTGTTTGCCTTGATGCAATCCGGGAAAAATATGCGGCATCCTACTATCCGTTTCAACTGGCTGAAAGCGGTGGCGGCTATCAGTTTCTTACAAAAAAAGCGTACCACAAAACCGTGTTGCAATTGCATGGCGACAAGCACATAAAAAAGCTATCTGCATCTGCAATGGAAACTCTTTCTATTATCGCCTACAAGCAGCCGGTTACCAAGGGTGAGATAGAATATATACGCGGTGTGAGCGCCGATTACAGTATCCAGAAATTGCTGGAAAAAGAGCTAATCGTGATTGCAGGCCGCAAGGAAGACGTGGTTGGCAAACCACTTCTCTACACAACCTCGCGCCACTTTATGGATTATCTGGGTATTAATTCTCCCGCACAATTGCCGCAACTGAAAGACATCACCGACAAAGAAATAATTATACCGACCAGCGCTTTGGAGGCTTTACCCGTGTTGCCCGGCAATCAGATTCCTATTTCGGGGGTTGTGGCATTGAAACAGGCTTCGTAGAAACTTATTTTTTCCTGCAATCATTTGGATTTTTTGATGCAGCGAATAATAGTTCCGGAAACTCCCGGCGTCACTATATCATCATAAACTTATCCCGGTCTGCCAGAAACGGGAATTCCTGTCTTGTTTTGGTAAGAAATTTTTTATCCAGGGATTCTGTATGAATGGTCATTTTATTTTCTGCCTGCCAAACGGGGTTGCCCAATGGGTCTATGATGCAGCTACCCCCATCGTATTGCACGTTTTTTCCATCTTTGCCCACCCTGTTCACTCCTACAACATAACACATGTTTTCTATTGCTCTTGCCTGTAGCAATGTTTTCCACGCATGCATCCTTGACGTGGGCCAGTTGGCTACATAAAGCAAAACATCGTACTCCTCGTCCTGGTTGCGGGCCCATACCGGAAACCTCAGGTCATAGCACACCTGCAGATTTATTTTCCATCCGTTCACACTCACAATTTGTCTGCGCTCGCCTCTGGCATAATGCTTGTTTTCTCCTGCATAGGCAAACAAATGCCTCTTGTCGTAGTAACCAATTGCGCCGTCGGGCTGCACCCACAACATTCTGTTGTAATAATTTTCGTCCTCGTCTATCATAATGCTGCCTGTTATGATACATTTGTGTTTCACAGCCATATCGGCCATCCAACGCACGGTTTTGCCATTCATAGGTTCAGCCAGTCTGCTTGGCAGCATACTAAACCCTGTAGTAAACATTTCAGGCAAAACAACAATATGCCTGGGACCCTCCAGTTTCTCTATAAGTTCTTCATAAACCATAAGATTATGGCTCTTATCTTCCCAAACTATATTTGGCTGAATTACAGAGATTAATAATTGTTTGTTGTTCATTTTACTTTTGTACGTTCATCGGTTCTACGTACTTTTCGTATTTTTGAATCCGGTAACAAGAGAGTTAGAAATGAAAAGTCCCCAAAAGTTTAAAACCAAAAAAAATATTTTTTACTGCAATTTATTATTGTTAGTCCTGGTGATATTAACATCTATTGGCATTGTACATGGAAAACCATCGCCATTATCGCATACGCTTACCCCAAACCGGTGGCGCGAGGTGAAGCGGTTTGACAACGACTCCGTATCAATTCCATTTCTCGACACCATGTTCATTACCATCAAACGCAAAGACTCGTTCCAGTATCACAATAAAGACGCGTTTATATACAATGGCATTTATATTCTGGATGGTAAAGATCTGGATTTCGGATATGCTAAGTTTACCATCATGTTCAAAAAGCAAACCAGTATGTTGCTCCGCGATGGTAAAGGGTACTATCTGTTTAATATCGACTCGTCTGACACGCTCAAAACAATCGTATTGCCAAAGGATGAAAAAATAGACAGCAATCTCACCATCGACAACATGATAGGCAAGTGGTCGTTTTACAAGCGCACAGCAGTAAAGCAGGTATCCACGTTCGACCACTCCCAAATGATTAAAACTGTGCTCATTACAGGCAAATCATCGAGTGGTAAGCTAGGTTTTGTGTTTTCTGATCTTGACAAAACTGACGATCCATCCTGGAGCATAGTGCGTTTCAATAAAAACATGACCCTTGAATGCGAAGGTAAGAGCAAACGTATATTAACCGTTACCAAATGTCAGGGAGGGGAATTGATTCTGGAAGACGAGGAATTACGCTATTTCTTTAAGCAATTCAGGTGATAAAAAATAGTTGGTTGTGACAACATTATTCCAATCAACCATCAGGAACGACGCTTTTTATCAGAATTTTACAAAATTATTGTACAACTTGCTCCATTTATCTTTAGGCGACAGTAGTGAATAATCATAAAATTGCTATAAATTTGCCGTCCTTTATAAAAACTTAATACCAATTTTGGATGTCTGTAATATTAAATATCAGGAAAAGAGGTAAGCTTGCGGTGACCGTTGTTGCCGTGTCTCTTTCTATTTGGGTAATAAATGAGGGCGCTAACAGTGCTTCTTTCCGCGATTTCTTTCGCGGCCCCGGCGCTTCCAGTGTAGCCGTAGTAGATGGTGAAAAAATTTCCCCGCGTGATTACCAGAATCGTATCAAAGAGTACGAAACCCTCATGGCTATCTACAATCCCAAGAGCCAGCTCGACGAATACGGCAAGGCTCAGATGAACGAACAGGTTTTGCAAAACACAGTAATGGAGACTATTGTGGGCAAGCAGTGCGATAAACTGGGTATAACTACAACCGAAGATGAAAAAAAGGACCTCATCTACGGCCCAAATGCCGACCAATTGGTAAGGCGTTTTAACTACGAAGGTCAATATCTGTTCAACAATCCTGAAACAAATATGTTTGATCCCCAGCGGGTTAAGGAGATTGAAAAGCAGTTGACTACACAGGAAGCACCACAGGGTCAGGAGCAGATCTATGAAAAAATAAAAAGCAACTGGGCTACTCTGAAAGAATATGTAGTACGCAACAGCAGGATCAATAAATTTAATTCAATGTTTGCCGGATCTTTTTTCCAGCCCATGTTTCTTGCCAAGTACAACCACACTGAGAAAAACTCTTTGGCAAGTATCAAGTTTGTAAAAATACCATACTCCAGTATTCCTGACAATAAAATTACTATCACGGATGACGATGTGAAGGGTTACCTGGCCCGCCACAGAGCGATGTTCGAGCCCGACCAGCCTTTGAAAACAATAGAATACGTTTCATTCGAAATAGTGCCATCTTCTGCCGATACGGCGAGGGCTGTAAATGCATTGCTCGATGCCAAAAAAGAGCTGGCAGATGCTAAAGACAACAAAGCCGTGATCAACAATAAGTCTGATGACCCCGGCAGTTATTCGGAAGCATTTGTGAACAAGAAATTCTATCCATCAACCTTCGGCGATTCGATATTCCAGCTGCAGGCTGGCGAAGTGTACGGTCCCTACCTTGAGGGCAATGCTTATAAGATTACTAAAATTGTTGCCCGCAAAACACTGCCTGATTCTGTGAAAGTAAGGCACATCTTAATTAAAACAAAAGAGCAGGGCAGGGAAGTGATGGCAGACAGTCTTGCAAAAATCAGGATTGATAGTATTGTTGACGCGATAAAACATGGTGCCTCGTTTGATACCATGTGTGTGAAGTATTCTGAAGATCAGGGTAGTGTTCATAACGGTGGTGTGTACAATTGGTCATTATCTATGAGACCAGGCATTTCAAAAGAATTTGGCGATTTTGTATACGAGGGCAAGACAGGCGAGAAAAAGACTGTTAAAGTGGAGAATGGTAACTACTCAGGATACCACTACATTGAAATTCTTAATCAGAAAGATGAGTTGCCTGCCTTTCAACTGGCTACAATTGCCAAAAACCTGGCGCCTAGCGACAGCACGGTAAATGCACTTTACGCAAAAGCTAATGAATTTGCCGGAAGGAATGTAAGCGGAAAAGATTTTGAGGCGGATGCTAAGAAAATGGGCTATGAGAAGCGCATGGCCGAAAACATTAAGGCAAGTAGTTATTCGATATCGGGTATTGGTCCAAGCCGCGAAGTAGTGAAATGGGCATACGATCATAAGGTTGGCGATGTGTCACCCGTGTTCCAGATCGGAGAACAAAGGTATGTGGTGGCAAAAATGATATCTGATGACGACAAAGGGGAGATGAAAGTGACTGCAGCCAACAGACCTATTCTTGAGCAAAAAGTGCGTGAAGAGAAGAAGGCAGAAGAAATCTCAAAAATGTGTCAGGGCAAAGGATCACTGGACGCAGTTGCGGCTGCATCAGGTCAGCAGGTTCAGCAATTAGATTCGGTGAATCTTGGAGCGAACTTTATTCCTGGTCTGGGATTTGAGCCTAAAGTGGTTGGATACACATTCTATGACGGTTTGAAACTCAATACTTTATCTCCGGCTATTAAAGGATTGGGCGGTGTGTATTATATAATGGTAAACAACCGGATTTCTTTGCCAGAAGATCAGCAGGAAATGATGAAGATTGCACAGGAGCGTTACCAGCAGGAAATGCAAATGAAGAATGCAATTGGTCAGATTTTGCAGCAAACCATTACACGCAGAGTTGATGTAAAATATTATCAGGCTAATTTCTAACCTTGCGAAAAAATTATTAATAAGTATTTTTTTGTTGATTGATCTTTCTGAGTAAAATTGATTTAAGATAATTAAATAGATAATTTTCGGATAAAAAATATTCTATTTTGTAGTTTTTTTATTATATTTTTCTGAAAGCCAAAAGCTCAGTTGTATCAGAGACGATGTGAGTATCATGTTAGTTTTGCGAGGTTTTAGCAATTTATTTAGCAATTTCAGATTTCGCAAGTGCAGCATAACACAAAAAAAATTTGTCGTTTTTTGAAATAAATTGTAACTTGCCAGAGAATACAGATATTTTTAAACGAAAGTTAATAATTCGTATTGATTTTTGAGTATTTCTGTTTTTTTTGAATTTTGTAACTTAAGAATTGAAAATAAATTTTATGAAAAAACTACTTTTCTTAATTTTATTATGTTGTTGCTTTCAAATGTCGAATGCTGCAACTGCTACCATTTACGCCACAGGCGGTACCGGGGTCTCCAACTACAAAACCGGGTACGTTTGGAATTACTACGGCATTGGATGGTATTATACCTACCCAAATACAATTGAAGTAGGTGATTATGACTATTGGAGGGGATGGGCAGTGTTCGATCTAAGCACCATACCTGCGGGTTCAATCATTACCAGCTACACAATTGGTTACAATGTTACGGCCTATTGGTCAGTGACCGGTACCTGTAAAACTTATGGCTATGCAGGCGATGTTTCTACTTCGGCTTTCAGCGGCTCGGGTACTACAGTCTGGACTGATATGACATCAGGTACGCTGATTAGTACCCAGAATTATGGCACTTCCACGGGCAACCATACATTGCCTTCGACAGCTGCGGGCGATACTTTTTTGACGCATGAGATTGGCACTAAAGTGACGATTAGTTTCACGGTTCCTTCCACTTCCAGCTATGGATATTATTATTTTACGGGCTGGTCTGGTACTGCTGCAACTACCGGTGCCCATCGCCCATACCTGATGGTAACTTATTGCAAGGGAGTAGAAGGTTTGTCGGCAACGGCCACACCTGGCACTTTGTGTGCTGGTGGTACTATTAATCTTACAGGAAACGTAACTGGAGACACTGCCTTGCGTTGGGTGGGACCTGGAGGTTATTCTTCCACAAACATCAATGATTCTGTGGTTGGTGCGACAACTTCTGCAACAGGTGTTTATTCCTTCATTGTTACCGATTCTTTTGGTTGCAATGATACAGCAACAACCACCCCAATATCAGTAAATCCGTTGCCTGCTGCAATTTCCGGTATTATTTCTCCCATTTGCTCATTCTCTGATGACACACTCACAGAACCCGAAACAGGTCACTGGACTTTATTCCCTCCCGGAATTGGAACTCTGCACACAATGACGCATACTGATTCTGCATCGTTCAAAGGCACAACATATTATACTGATACTGCTACCGTGACATTTACTTCGAATGCTACAGGATGCCAGATTTCATCACGCATACCGGTGAAACCTTTCCCGGCTCCGATTACGGGTGCACCATCAAACGATACATTGTGTTTTGGCTCAACATTTATTGCGCGAGACACCAGTTATGGTGATACAGGTACATGGGTAAGTGCAGTGCCTGGATTTGCGTCAATCACTTCGTCAGGATTGGTAACAGCATTGAGTCCCGGTACTACTATCATTAGTTATACGAATCCGGCAAATCACTGCGGACCTCAAAAGCTGACACTAACGGTAGCAGCGATTCCCTCGCAAATTACAGGACAGCATCATGTTTGTATTACAGACATCGATTCACTTACTGACTCTGTGAGCGGCGGTATCTGGACAAGCTCCTATCCATTTATTGGAACTGTAGCAACTGAAACCGGTTGGCTAACCGGTTATAATCCGGGGAGTTGCATTATCACCTACACAATGCCCGGCAACTGCTTCAAAACATTTCCGGTCACCGTTATTGGTGGTCCAGGTCCATTGTTGAACGTGCATCCTGCTTGTCCGGGAGATACGTTTGCTATTCAGGATTCTACTCAGTTGGGCATATGGAGCAATAGTAATCCAGCAGTCGCAACAGTTACCGGTTTCGATTCTGCTTCTGCAACTGTAAATGCCCTGACGGCCGGCACCACAATTATTACGTACACAAGTTGCGGACAACAAATGACAGCAACGCTTGTTGTTAATTCAATTCCTACTGCTATTATGGGAAAGAACAATGTGTGTATAGGGGATACTGTAATGATGACCGATTCCACAGAAATGGGTATTTGGCGTAGTAAATACGATTCAATTGCAACTGCTGCTGCTGCTTTCGGTATCATTACTGGTGTCGCTCCTGGTACGGATAGCATTTACTATCAATTGGCAAATGGTTGTAAAACCAGAATGGCATTTACCGTGAATCCATTACCAGCTGCAATAGGGGCGACTTCTAATGTAATTTGTGCTAATTCATACACGGTACTTAATGATGCCACAGGAAGTGGAACATGGCATAGCAAGGATAGTTTGATAGCTAAATTCAACAAAATAGGTGTTCTGGACACCTTGTTTGGTGAATCGGCTGGTTATGATACTGTAAGTTATTCATCAGCTTACGGATGCAAAGTATACACAGTAGTGACGGTTAACCCTCTTCCCGCGCCAATTGTAGCTCTTGACTCTACTATGTGCAGCGAAGATTCAATGCAGTTGTCAGATATAACGCCGGGAGGCTATTGGTCTACATCTACACCTTCGGTATTTAAAATAGATTCGTTGAATGGTATGCTTGTTTCTCTGGATACCATGAAGGATAGTGGATTTGCCTCT
>Ga0007870_1000478_pt1 | contig 12789 bp, 9 predicted proteins | sample CryBogCBH04Jul08_FD_71207 | JGI IMG/M metagenome (GOLD analysis project Ga0007870, IMG submission 71207) | Freshwater microbial communities from Crystal Bog, Wisconsin, USA - CBH04Jul08 | ecosystem: Environmental > Aquatic > Freshwater > Lake | place: Crystal Bog, Wisconsin, USA | collected...
TTCCGGAGGCGCTTTCTGGGATTTTATTGGTAATTTTTACCAGGGGGCGGTTTTCATTTACGGCTTTTCTCTGCTTATGGTTTACGCCATGCTTGCATTTCTGTCGCTCACTGCGATCAGAAACTATATGAAAAAAAATGCTTCTGTAAATTATGAAGTAATTGTTGAATCTCCTCTGGCGCCTGGTATTTCAGTAGTGGCTCCGGCCTACAATGAGGCGGTTACAATTATCCAGAACGTTCGTTCTCTTCTTACGCTCAACTATCCCAAATTCGAAGTAATCATTGTAAACGATGGTAGTAAAGATGATACGCTTGAAAAGTTGATCGAAGAATTTCAGCTTATTCAGGTAGACTATGCTTACCGCCAAAAGCTAAACTGCCAGCCGGTGCTTCGTATTTTCAAGTCTACAAACCATGCTTATGATAAGCTAATAGTCGTGGACAAAGTGAACGGAAAAAGTAAAGCAGACGCTTCAAACGCCGGTATCAATGTGTCGTCTTACGACTACTTCCTTTGTACAGACGTGGATTGTATTCTGGATAAAAACACCCTGATCAAGTTAATAAAGCCGTTCATGGATCAGGAAACAGTGAAAATCAAAGAATTGGGTGAGCATTGTCCTGAATGTGGTTATGTGATGACGCAGGAACTGCATAAGCGCGTAATAGCAAGTGGGGCTACACTGCGAATGGTTAATTCCTGCGAAGTAGACGAAGGGTTGCTTACCAGAGTAAGGCCTCCGGTAAGATATTTACCCAGATTTCAGGAGATGGAGTATATCAGGGCATTCGTACTGGGTAAAATGGGCTGGGATCAGATAAACTGTGTGCCCAATGTTTCGGGCGGTTTGGGCATGTTCGACAAAGAAATTGCGGTAATGGCAGGGGGGTATGACCCCAAATCTTTTGGTGAGGACATGGATCTTGTGACCCGGATGGGCGCATTTATGCGAGATAATAAAAAGAAATATTGTATTAAATACGTGCCACTTACGTTGTGCTGGACAGAGGGTCCCACTACCATGAAGGTATTTGGACGGCAGCGGTCCCGCTGGGCGCGCGGTTTGGCACAAATTATGAGTATACACCGTCATATTATTTGCAATCCCCGTTACGGCCGGTTGGGCATGGTTGTATTCCTATATCACTTTCTGTTCGAGCTGCTGGCTCCTATAGTTGAGTTTACAGGTATATTGTTTTATATATATCTTATCATAACCGGGCAAATAAACTGGCCATTTGCCATTATCCTTATCGTGTTTGTCTATACGTACTCGGTTATGATTACTACACTTGCTTTGCTTTGGGATCAAATAACGTTCAAGTATTATAAATCCTGGAAAGAAACCATTGGACTTTGCCTAATGGCTTTTCTGGAGCCGTTTATATATCATCCACTCATTGTGTTCTTCGCGATAAAAGGGTATTGGGCCTTTTTAACCGGGCAAAAGCACGTATGGGGTGATATGCAGCGTCAGGGTTTTGGTACACAGCAAAAGCGAAAGAGCTAAATATTGTACTCTGTTTGCAGTGCAGGCAACTGGCTAACTCGTGCTTGAAATGGAAAGTAATTTTTATGAAATAGGTCAATAATGAAGTTAAAATACGGGATTCTTTTTTTTGTATTCTTCTTGTTTAGTCTTTCTCTGCATGCACAGTGGATGACGAAAACTGCGTCTTCTGACGATCTTTATAAAATGGCGAAGCGCGAAATAGACCTGAAGCGGTATCAAAAGGCCATAAATTATTGCAAGCAGGCGCTCAACGAGTCACCCAAAAATCTCGACATACATCTGCTTTTGGGTAAAGCTTACTCATTGGCCGGAAAAACAGATAGTGCCAGAGATGAACTAAACTATGTTAGAGAGAAAAACCCAAGGTACAAAGACACATACACTTATCTCGTAAATCTTGAAGCTACTGCCTGCAACTATCAGCAGGCTATTGAAGACGCAGACGAGGGTCTGAAATATTTCCCTAACGACAAAGACTTGCTGCTCAAGAAAATGGATATGTACAACAAAAAGGGAGAATGGGCAGAAAGCGATAAGGTGGCAGCTTATGTTTTTGAGCACTATAACTCTGATCCATTAGTAAGGAGTATATATATTGAATATAAATTATCTATTGCCCGCCACTATTATCAGGCGGGTTACTTAGAAATTGCGTTACGCTGCTATCAGGCAGTGTTGGAGCAAGAGCCTTTGAACAAAGAGGCTCTTGATGCAATCTATAATCTGGATATCAAATCGGGCAATTATGCACAGTCGCTCATCGCTGTGAACCGGGCTTTGCTCACAAGCCCGAATTCATTTGAATTGTACATGAAGAAGATAAACATACTTATTGCAATGTACAACTATACCGCTGCCATAGAAGAACTTGAAAAGCTTTTAAAGCTGTATCCCGATAAAAGTGACATATACAGAAGATTGATAGAAACCCGTATTGAAGCAGGCAGGTACTATATGCAGCAAGATCCATTGATGCAGTTCAGTATTGTGCTTGAAAAGCAGCCAAATAATCAGGAAGCGCTGGCATATGCAATAAATTTGTGCCTAACAAGAGGGTTGTATCAGGAAGCTCTGGATTTGATAAACGCAGCGCTAAAAGGATCTCCGGGAAACAGAGACTTGCTGCAACGAAAATTGGCAATACTGCAGGAAACAGACAAATATTCGCAAGCGGCCGATTTGGCTGAATTGTTTTTTAAAGAAAACCCTACGCCAGCCGCACGTGAACAACTTATTGACCTGAAAAATACAGTGGCCAAACAATATATGAGTGATCTTGAGTATGACAGCGCAGTAGTTGTTTTGAATTCTGTTTTAAGTTACGACCGTACCAATCTTACAGCCATCAATTATCTCATCAGCGTTTATACGGAGCAAAAGAGATATGACGACGCACTACATGTTATTGACGAAGCATTGAAAACCTATCCCGACAACGAACAATTGCTATACCGTAAAGCAGGGGTGCTCGAATCTTACCAACACTACGCTGATGCAGCAAAAATTTCAAAAAGACTAATCGAGAAAAGACCCAGAAACCGTTATTATATTAATAGTTTTGTAGAACAAACTTTGGCTGCGAGCCGGCAGTCTATGCAAATGGAAGACTATATTTCTACCATCCACATTTTACGGCAGGCACTTGAAATGTCGCCGGATAATATAGATGCCCTCAATTACATGATAAATCTTGAAATAGCCCAAAAGCAATTTGATTCGGCTCTTTACTTTGCAAATCAGGGGATGAAGTATTATCCTGAATCAAAAGATTTTGTTTTTAAGAAATCTGTGATTTATGCTGAGGCTCATCAGTATCGCGAGGCCTATTCAGTTTCCGGAGATTTGTATAGAAATTATCCGTACAACTCTCGGTTTCGTGCTCTGTATATGGATCAACTGGTAGCATCGGGAAAGCAATATCAAAGTAATGGCGAAACAGACAGCGCAATATTGGAGTTTAACAAAGCTCTCGAAATTGCCCCAAATGACACCGTAGCGCTTTTTGCTTCGATAAATATGCTTTTTGATCTGGGACGATATGAAGAGGCTATTCCGCTTGTGGAAACTGGAAGGCGATACTATCCCGGCAATCCCTACTTTCTTTTGAAGCGGGCAACAGTGCTTGAAGGAAAAAAGAGTTATCTGGAAGCCTGGCGCGCAATGGATACATTGTCGAAGATGGGACCGCTTGAACAAAAGTGGATTGACTATAAGGACCTGCTGTACAGCAAAACGCTAAGAGATGAAGTTGGTATTTTGTTTCTGCTTTCAACCTTCGATCCAGACACGACCTTAGGCCAATACAGGAACCGCAGGATAGCTACTCTGCAATATTCACACAAGTATGACAAGGGCTCGCTGGTATTTAAAATTGATTATGTGGGTACCAACACTGGGTCGGGTTATCTTCTGGAAGCAGAGGGTACTTTGAACCATTCCTCCAAGCTGTATTCTTGGGTCAATGTTGGCTATTCGGACATAACCGATTTTATTTTTCCGCATGTCAGGCTGGGCTATTCCATGTTTCTTGCGCTCAACAAAGGTTATGACCTTGAGCTTGGGGCGAGGTATGCCGCCATGGGCAATATTGACAGTTACAAAGTGCAATCAGGTGCAATAGGCTTGTCTAAAGAATGGCGTGATTTTTATTTTACAGGGCATGTATACTTATCAAATCTTATTTACCTGAACAAGCAAGACCCGAGCGGTCCGTTTACCTCGTACAATCTTTTGACAAAATATTTTGTTAATGACGAAAGGACAAGTTATTTCAGTGTAATCGGCGGTTATGGATTGGCTCCCGATGACCTGAGCCGTGTCAATCAGGCAAATTACCGGTCTGTATCCTATTCCACGGTAAATGTTGGAGCCGGATATCAGATACCCATTCATCATCGTACCACGCTCTATGTCGCCTACACATGGTACAACATAGAGTATCATGTTGCCAATTTTCCGGGAGATACTAATAAATACAAAAACCAATACGATTTGAATGTAAATTTATTACATAAATTCTAGGTGCATGTCCCGTTCCTTTATCAGACTCTTGGCGATGCTTCTTTGGTATATCTCAACCGGTGCTGTGTCGACTCATGCTCAGGATTTGATTTTAGTTAATAATGGGAAATCGGATTATAAAATTGTTATTCCAGCCAAGTTTTCAAAAGCAGAATCCAATGCTGCCGCTGTTCTTCAGCAATACATTAGCCGGATATCCGGCTGTTTACTGCCAATAGAAAATGAATCGAACAAGCGCGCTCCGCAAGCTTTCTACCTGGGCCAAACATCCTTTGCTGCAAAAGCGCTGAAAGCTGACGTTGGTGATCAGGGTTATGTGATTACAACCCTGAAAAGCAATATTCTGATCAAAGGAAGTTCCGGGTCAGCACTGGTTACAGGCGTTTATGCTTTTCTTGAAAATTATCTGGGGTGCCAGAAGTTGAGTGATGAAGATGCAATGATACCGGATCTGAAATTAATAAAAATACCCGCAAATATTCAGGTTGAAAAGAAACCGGTGTTTGAATACCGGGAAGACTATTTCCCGTTAGCACACGACAATGAATATCTGGCATGGCATGGGTTACAGAGACTGGATGATTTGTGGGGTCTCTGGGGGCATTCGTTCAACAAATTGATGCCGGCAAAAACTTTCTTTTCCCAACATCCTGAATATTATGCGCTGGTCAAGGGCAAACGGCAGCCGTCGCAGCTGTGCATGTCCAATGAAGATGTACTAAAAATTGTGGTATCTAGTTTAAAGAGCCAAATGGCCGATAAGCCGGATGCAGAATACTGGTCGGTGAGCCAAAACGACGAATCCGGATATTGTGAGTGTGACAAATGCAAAGCGCTGAACGACAAAGAAGGCGGGCCTCAAGGTTCGCTCATCTATTTTGTAAACAAAATAGCTCAGCAATTTCCCGACAAAAAAATAACAACCATGGCATACGAATACAGCCACAAGCCACCAAATACTCTGAAACCTGCAAATAATGTTTACATTTTCCTAAGTGATATTGATGCCTACCGCGACAAGCCGCTATCTCAGGAAGGAACGGCATCGAGTTTCAGGCACGATCTGGACGGGTGGCGTGCCCTGACACCTAACATTTTTGTTTGGGATTATGTAACAAACTTCTCAAACTATTTGGCTCCGTTTCCCGATTGGAATACGCTTCAGGCAAACATTCAATTTTTCAGAGATAAAGGAGTGAAGGGCATTTTTGAACAAGGAAGTGGCGATACCTATTCTGAACTGGCAGAATTGAAATCTTATATTATTGCCAAATTGTTTTGGAATTGTGATGAGCACATCGACACAATTATCGCTCATTTTTCAAACGACTTCTATGGGGCAGGGTCAGCCAAATATGTGATTGAATACATCAGGCTGATGCAAAACAATCTTTTGAATTCAAAGAAAAAGCTCGATATTTATGGCAATCCGATCAATGAATTTGGTAGTTGGCTCAGTCCCGAACAGATAGATAAATGCAGCACAATACTGGATCAGGCGGAAGCTGCTGCTGAAAACAATCCTGTTTACGCCCGTCGTGTAGCTCGCATCCGTCTATCGCTGGAATTTACTGTACTACAACAAGCCAAATTTTACGGAATAGAAAAACATGGTATTTTCCGGAAGAAAGATAATGAGACCTGGATACCAATTCCAAATTTTAAAGAGCGGGTGCAGCGTTTTGTAAAAAGCTGTAAAATTGCCGGTGTGACTGAATTGGCTGAGGGTGGATTGAGTCCGGATCAATACATGGCAGAATGGGACACTATACTAAAAAATGGAGTAAATCCATCTATTGTTGTGGGGAGTAAGGTTTCACTTAAATATCCATTTTCAGGGGAATATCCCTCAAAGGGGGCAAGAACACTGGTAGACGGAAATCCGGGTTACAAAGACTTCAGTTATAACTGGTTATGCTTTTTCGGTACTCCAATGGAAGCAACCATTGAATTGGAAATGCCAATAGCCTTTTCCAATATCAGAGTTGATTTTCTTGGCGATCCCAGGCATTGGTTTTTCCTGCCGGAAAGTGTAACAATAGAAATTTCCGTGAATGGCAGTGACTTTAGACAGGTGGCAGTATTGAAATCTCCACCCATGGACGAACATTACATGGTTGAAGTACATCAATACCAGGCACCAATAAAACTGAAAAAGTCTGAGACCGTAAAATATATCAGGGTCATTGCCCAACCCGTTTCATCATTGCCCGACTGGCGCTATCGCGACAATAAGAAACCTGCTTTAGCCTGCGACGAAATCTTTGTTTGGTAATAACCTGCATCTTCCTGCCAAATAATTCAGAGGCACAAAAGCATGTACAGTTTTACCGACTAATATCTCTGTCGTCAAATCCGACGACTTTTCCGGATGAAGTTCTTTTCGGAAGAGCATTCAAGCCACTATAGTCCAAATCTTCTCCAAAGTTGCGCGACTTCCTCACTATTCAATGGTGGCAATGCATTTCAGCTCAATGGCGATGCCTGTGGCCAGTCCTGTAGTTCCAACAGTAGTTCTGCAGGGCTTGTTGTCTTTGAAATATTCGGAATAGATGGCATTGTAGGTATTGAAATCGCGCTGTACATCTACCAGAAACACGGTTATATCAGCCAGTTGCTCCCAGGAGCTCCCGCTTTCTTCCAGCACAGTGCGCAGGTTTTGCATTACACCATGCACCTGAGCGGCGAAATCATATTCCAGATAGTTGCCACGCTTGTCGGTCTTCAGCCCCGGTATTTCGTCTTTGCCGGGTATGCGTGGGCCAACGCCTGATAAAAACAATAAATTGCCCACCCTTTTGGAATGTGGATATGCGCCAACGGCTGCAGGCGCTTTGTCTGTAGTAAATTGCATGGTCAAATTTAATCAGTTTTTTGCACACAAGAATCAATTTGGTTTTAGATTATTGGTGAAAATAGCTCATGTTTATAGTTATACGCTAATCAATTTTATGAAAATCAACAAGCAATAATCCCTTAATACAAGTCTGTTGATTTTAGTTTACATTTGTCCCCACTACTAAAAACATATTTTATTGATGACTTTGCGTACTTTCAAACTCAGAATATTAAAAGTTACAAAAGATTTTTTGTTGGTTTCGAGACTGATGCAAATCTTAACTCCGTTCAACAAGCTTTTTTTATTTATTAACAACTTCAACTCGCTCACGAGCTGGGTACATAAAAGCAAAAAAGAGAAATTCCTGATCAACGACTTTTACAGGCCGCTGCGTAACTATTGGGATAGGGAGAAGAGTTTTCAAGCCATCGTTGATCATTATGGGTGCGATTCAAAACAGATTACTTACCTTGAATTTGGCGTTGCAGGTGGCGAGTCTTTCAACTGGTGGATGGATAAATGTAAAAGCAGCAATTCCCGTTTTTTTGGTTTTGATACTTTTGAAGGTCTGCCGGAACAATGGGGTATGTATGGCAAAGGGGAGATGCATTCTGATGTGCCGGTACTTAATGACAAAAGGGGTAAGTATTACAAAGGTATTTTTCAGGATACATTAGTAGGTTTTATTGATGAGAACAGAGCTTTATTGAAAAGTGATGCTGTCCGCATACTGCATATGGATGCTGATTTGTTTAGCTCCACAATTTTTGTATTGAGCCAGATGTATGCTTTTCTCAAGCCCGGCGACATTATCATGTTCGATGAGTTTAATGTGTGCAATCATGAATATCTGGCATTCAAAATATTTACTGAAAGTTTTTATGTGAAGCTGCGTCCTATTTCAGCACAAAACAATTATTTGCACGCGTCTTTTGTAGTTGAGTAAGGAATGATGCAAGTACGGATGGCAAAGTAATCAGAGAATTTCCAAAAGCTCGAGTATCGCGCCATAAATGCGGTTCAACTCATCGGCCGTGATGCAGTAGGGTGGAAGGATGTATATGATATTGCCAAGAGGCCTCAGGATGATTTTTCGCTCCAGAAAGAAATTGTAGATTTTGTCCCTGATTGAGGCATGATAGGATTGAGAATCTGATTTCAAATCCATTGCCAGAATAGTGCCTGTCTGACGAACCGAAGAAACATGCTCATGTTTTTTTATTTCCTGCAAAAATCTGTTGTGCATCCCGGCAATCATTTGGCGGGCATCTGCGCAGCCTTCGCTCAATGTGAGATTTAGGCTGGCCAATGCTGCAGCACAAATGGTGGCATTAGCAGTGTACGAGTGGCCATGATACAGCATTTTAGAGCGGTCGTCGTTGTAAAAAGCATCGAAAATTTCCTGTGTGGTTGCAGTAACTCCCATGGGCAGAAAGCCGCCTGTTATGCCCTTTGACAGACAAATAATGTCTGGCATGGTTGTCGCCTGATCGCACGCAAACAGGGTGCCGCTACGGCCGAATCCGGTCATTACTTCGTCTGCAATGATCAACACTTCATGCTGTTTGCAAATACTAAATAATTGTTCCAGAACTGCGGCACTGTACATCAGCATACCACCGGAGCCAAGTACGAGTGGCTCCGCAATAAAAGCTGCCACTTCGCCACTTTTCAGTAGTTTTTTCAGTGTATCAAGGCTTTCCTGAGCACGGGTGTCTGATGGGAATGGAATAAACTGCACATCAAAAAGAAATGGGTTGAATGCTTCCGTAAACACACTCCGGGCGCTCACACTCATGGCGCCAAACGTATCCCCATGATAGGAATGCTCTATTGCAATTATTTTGCAGCGGCCATTCTGCCCGATGTTTTTCCAGTACTGTATCGCCATCTTTACCGCAACTTCCACAGCGGTAGAGCCATTGTCTGAATAAAATATTTTTGCCATTTCGCCGGGCAGCAAAGGCAACAGCCGCTCTGCCAGCAACACGGCGGGTTCGTGAGTAAAACCGGCAAAAATGCAGTGCTCCAAAACTTGCATCTGCTGGGCAATTTTCCCTGCGATGTATGGATGCGCGTGCCCATGCAGATTCACCCACCACGACGAGATTGCATCCAGATATCTGTTGCCTTGCTCATCTATGAGATAAGCTCCTTCACCTTTAATAATTCCGATTGCCTCCGGGTATATTTTCATCGGTGTGTAGGGATGCCAGAGCACTTCCCTGTCCCGTTTGCTGATCGGTCTATTCATAAAAATAACTGGATATTTTATCTTTTAAACATGCAGAAAGTTCTGAAATCGATTTTTTTGACAAATTTTCGAAGTGTGGCACAGTGGCAATAAGCGGGAATTTTGAATATTGTGTAATGAACTGTTCGGACATTGGATTGGTGGCTCCACTTATTACTATGCCAATGGTTGGGATATTTCTTTGTTTCAGGCATTCGCAGCACAACAAGGTGTGGTTGATGCTCCCCAGATAATGCTTCACAACGAGTATTACAGGGAGGTCGAAGTGCTGTATGAAATCGGCCATTGTGGCTTCGTGATTGATAGGTGACAGTAATCCGCCGGCTGTTTCCACCAAAAGCAGTTTGTTGGTTTCCGGAAATCTGAATTTCGTGTAATCAACGGTCACTCCATCTATGGCAGCAGCAGCATGAGGAGACAAGGGTTGCGTGAGTCTGAATTCCTCTGGATGAACACGCGTATCGCCGCCGACAATGAGATTTCTTATAGTGTCCGAATCTGTTTCATCAAGCCCTGCCTGCACGGGCTTCCAATAGTCTGCAATCAGAGCTTCTGCAAGTACCGCACTGACGATAGTCTTGCCAATACCGGTGTGAATGCCTGCAATTGCAACATGTTTATAATTCATCCGGAAAGCCGTTAGGATTGAGATGCAACCGCATCAATTATTTCATCCATCGTGATGCCATTATGGCTTTCATCATAAACACATTCGCCGTCTACGATGAGTAATACTTGCGGAGATTCGTGCTTTACTCCGAATAATTCCGCTATTTTGTTGGAAATAGACCGATACCGTAAGAGGTCGAGGTAATAGAATGAAACATTGTTTAATGTTTCCGACTTATCGAGGCGCATCTTCGCCATTGCGCTGATGGAACAAGTAGTGCTGTGCTTAAAAATCACTACGGGTTGGGTTTTGCTCTGTTCAATTATGGCATTCAATTGCTCTTCTTCTGTAAGTTGTAACCAAATCATTTTGCAAATTTAGTATAATGTAGGTTTTGCCCGTATCAGAATATTCAATTATGTTATAGCGGATGACAGTTATTACCCACGTGTTGATGTCTGAAATGGTTGCAGATTGACTGTATTTAATTAAATTGCTGGCTCAAGAATCGTAGGGTATATGCGTTTACACGAGGTAAAGACCGAAGCAGACAAGAGATTGTTTCTTCAGGTGGCCATTAATCAATACAATGATGATCCGAAATGGATAAGGCCATTGGACAAGGATATTGAAGAAGTTTTTGACCCGGAGCAAAATAAGTTCTTGAAAAGGGGTGGTGAGTGTATCCGGTGGATATTAATGAACGATCAGGATAAACCTATTGGACGGGTGGCAGCTTTTGTGAACAAGCAATATAAAGAAGCACAACCTACGGGTGGGATCGGTTTTTTTGAGTGTATCAATAAGTTTGTGGCATCCAGATTTATGTTTGATGCCTGCAAGCAGTGGTTGATGGAACGTGGTATGGAGGCTATGGATGGCCCGATCAATTTTGGTGAGCGGGATAAATGGTGGGGATTGGTAACCGAAGGCTTTGAGGAACCGCTCTATTGCATGAATTACAATCCACCGTATTACAAAGAATTGTTCGAGGATTATGGATTTCAGGTATATTTCAATCAGATTTGTTATGGTATGAAGGTTACCGATGAGCTCGGTGAACGGGTCTATACAAGGCATGCCAATGTAGCCTCAGACAAAAATTATTCCTGCATTACTATAAAGAAAAATAATATTGATAAGTTTGCGAAAGATTTCGCCTATGTTTATAACAAAGCCTGGGCAGGACACGGTGGGGGCAAAACTATGGAGGAAAAGGCCGCGGTAAAAATGTTCAGAACTATGAAGCCGGCTATAGACGAGTCGTTGTGCTGGTTTGCTTATTATAAAGAAGAGCCAATTGGCATTTGGATCAATTTGCCGGATCTGAATCAATATTTTAAGCATATGAATGGAAAATTTGGCATTGTTGAAAAATTGAGATTTTTATATTTAAGCCGCTTTGGGACCTGCAGGCGTTTTGTAGGATTGGTATTTGGAGTGATTCCTGAATTTCAGGGTAAGGGAGTGGATTCTTACATCATCATTCAGGGCGCAAACCTGATGAAAAAGATGGCAAAATATATAGATTACGAAATGCAGTGGATAGGAGATTTCAATCCGAAGATGATAAATATGGCAGAAAATCTTTGTGATCATCGAAGTAGGAATCTGGTTACTTACCGGTACTTGTTCGATAGGAACAAGCCTTTTCAAAGGCACAGAATGCTGGCATAAAACAAAAGAGAGCGCTGAGGAATTCAGCGCTCTCTTTTGCTTCAATGTATATATTATTATTGTTTTGTGAATTTACGAACAGCGACAACCTCACCCTGTGCATTCATCAGGCGGATAAAATAAATGCCTGCATTCAGGTTTTCGGTGTTAAGATTAGCACTGTTTCCGCTCACTTTGTAGATGGACATCAATTTGCCGATGATATTATAAATGGCGACGTTCTTAATCTCGAGACTTTGATCGTAAACAACATTTACTGAGGTCGTTGCGGGGTTGGGATAAAGCAATATCTCATCAGCATTTTGTACCATTGGGACCGATGTATTTGGGTAGGTGACAATAAAAGTTTCGTATGCATTTTCTGATCCGGAGTTGAACTTAACGGTCATATAATATGTTCCGGTTCGTGTTGTGGCGCCTGTCAGGTTGATTTGCATATGAAAAGGGCCACCGGGAGCAGCATAGGTTGTGGTTTCCACAGTGCCCGAAATATCAATGCCACTGCCGTAGCAGTAAGAATTATCGCAAAATGCTGTGCTGCCGCCTGAGGTGTTGCTAATCCAGTCGGACGGGAAATCACTCCTGAAGGGTTCAACATTCCATTTTACCGATATAGGGGAACCTGTGGTATAAATTGAATCAAAAACCGAAGAATCTCCCAAAGGTGCAGTGAAGCAAACAGTGTCGTGAGCAACAGAAAATATTTGTGCATCGGCATTGACTGCGAAGAAAGGCAATAAAAACAAGCCTAAAACAATAATTACCTAACTTTTACCTTCATTTTATACACTACATCCGATGAGGTCAAGTAATGATATTTGCTCATTTTTAAGGGTGACGACTTTGTCCCATTTCAGTTGGTCTTTTTGTGA
>Ga0007870_1000480_pt1 | contig 12671 bp, 8 predicted proteins | sample CryBogCBH04Jul08_FD_71207 | JGI IMG/M metagenome (GOLD analysis project Ga0007870, IMG submission 71207) | Freshwater microbial communities from Crystal Bog, Wisconsin, USA - CBH04Jul08 | ecosystem: Environmental > Aquatic > Freshwater > Lake | place: Crystal Bog, Wisconsin, USA | collected...
CATCTGCACTGCTGCCAGCAATAGTCCGGATGGATTGGCTTTGTTCTGACCCGCAATCATGGGTGCCGAGCCGTGTATGGCTTCAAACATCGCAAAGCCGTCGCCTATGTTGGCACTACCGCCAAGACCAATAGACCCTGTGATCTGTGCTGCAATATCGCTTAGGATGTCGCCATACAGATTGGGCATCACAATCACGTCAAATTGTTCCGGCGTATCTGCAAGTCTGGCAGCGCCTATATCTATGATCCAGTGTTCCTGCTCAATATCCGGGTATTCTGCGCCAATCTCATCAAATACTTTATGAAAAAGACCATCGGTCATTTTCATAATATTGTCTTTGGAGAAACAGGTCACTTTTTTGCGGTTGTAGGCTCTGGCGTACTCAAAGGCATACCTCACTATTTTTTCGCAGCCGGGGCGTGTTATCAGTTTCAGGCATTGTACTACTTCGTCTGTTTGCTGGTGTTCTATACCCCCATACAAGTCTTCTTCGTTCTCCCGGATGATCACAACATCCATCACCGGATGTTTGGTTTGTACATAGGGGTGGTAGGATACGCAGGGACGGATGTTGGCATACAAGCCAAGTACCTTGCGAGTTGTCACATTCAGGCTTTTGTAGCCGCCGCCCTGAGGAGTGGTGATGGGCGATTTGAGGAAGACCCTTGTTCTCCGGAGCGACTCCCAGGCGCTGGCCGGGATGCCCGATGTGTTTCCGCTCAGGTACACTTTCTCCCCGATTTCAATTACTTCCGGTTCAATTCTGGCTCCGGCGGCGTGCAGTATGCCCAGCGTGGCCTTCATGATTTCCGGTCCGATACCATCGCCATAAGCTACGGTGATGGGTACTTTAACTGCCGCAATTTCATTTTCCGGCGCAGTTAATACGACTTTTGTCTGATCTGTCATATTTTGTTTGTATTTAATGATTCGTTTTGTTTCTTAACTTTTTCTCTGTTTTCCTCTTTCAGGTTTTCCAGATGTTGCTTCAGCCGGTCGTCAGATATTGCCAGCATCTGTACTGCAAGAACAGCCGCATTGTGGGCGCCATTTATGGCTACCGTAGCCACGGGCACATCGGCAGGCATTTGCACGATAGATAACAATGAATCCAGCCCCATTATGGAATTTTCCGATCTCACAGGCACGCCTATAACCGGCACAGTGGTCAAGGCAGCCATCATGCCCGGCAGATGCGCCGCGCCTCCCGCACCGGCTATGATTACCCGGATGCCATTTTCTTCAATTTTACCGGCAAATTCATACATCCAGAGCGGACTTCTGTGTGCCGATACTACCATAAATTCGTGTTCAACGCCAAATCTATCCAAAAATTCCGATGCAGGCCGCATGATATCAGCATCCGAACTGCTGCCCATAATAATGGCTACTTTATTTTGTTTCTGTTTCATTGCGCAATAAATGGCGAATCATGATCGCCTTCGACATTACATTTTCAAAATTTGTTTCAGTCAAAGTTACGTGCCCCATTTTTCTGCCTACAATGCCCGGCTTTTTGCCATACCAGTGCAGGTGTGCGTCATTGGTGCACAAAATTGTTTTCAGCGCTTCTCGGATGGCGTTTTTTCTATGAGTGGCAGGTTCCAGAATGTTGATCATCACAGATGCTTTATTCATTTTTACGCTACCCATCGGCAAACCCAGTATCAGCCTTATTTGTTGCTCAAATTGAGATGTGCTGCATGCTTCTATGGTGTGATGCCCGCTGTTGTGCGGGCGCGGAGCAAGCTCATTCACATAGAGCTGCCCGTCCTGCGCCACAAACATTTCAACCGCCATAATTCCGGTAAGATCAAGAGCTTCGGCTGTCTTTATGGCTATGTTGCAGGCTTTCATGGCTAAATCCATTTCAATATTTGCCGGACAAACCTGAAAATCAAGTATCATTCGTTCTTTATCAAATACCATCAAAACGGGGTCATAACATTCCACCAGCCCGCTTTCATTGCGGGATACGATGACCGATAGTTCATGTTTTAGTTCCACCAGTTGTTCCAGCAAGCAGGGCGCGTCAAATGCCTTTTCAAAATCTGCTTCATCGCGCAACACCATCACGCCTTTGCCATCATAGCCACTTTTGCACTGTTTCAGAATTGCGGGCAATTTTCCGGAATGCAATTTTAGTTCGTCGGAAGATTGGATGAGCCATCCGGGCACCACCGGTATATTATTTTTAATCAGAAATGCTTTCTGCAAATATTTGTCCTGTATTATTTCTATCGTTTCGGGCGACGGATAAACTCTTACACCTTTGTTTCTCAGCGCTTTCAGCGCCGCAACATTCACAGCCTCTTTTTCTATGGTAAGTACATCCAGAATCTCGCCAAATGCCAATACATCTTCATAATTGTCGGGATCGCCCAAATGGAATTGAGCAGTGTGCCGGGAGCAGGGTACGCTTTCATCTTTATCCATCACAGCAATCTGCAGTCCGAAATCAATGGCGTAACGCAGGAGCATTGCGCCGAGCTGTCCACCGCCAAGAATACCTATTTTCAGATTTTCAAACATAATTGTTCGTTTGTTGTGGGTGTTTTGTTTAATCTTTCGATGCAAAAGTGAAACAGAATATTCATTAATTTTCATTTAACTTTGCAATGATCGTCATAAAGAGTTTTTATGAATTACACGCTTAACCAGCTCAGGATATTTCTCAAAATCACGCACACAGGCAGCATCACCAAGGCAGCGGAAGAACTGCACCTCACCCAGCCAGCAGTCTCCATACAGCTAAAAAACTTTCAGGAGCAGTTCGAAATTCCACTTACAGAAATCGTGGGCAGGCAGTTGTATGTTACTGATTTTGGCAAGGAAGTGGCTGCGCTTGCAGAGCAGATCATAGATTGTGTGGGCGAACTGGACTACAAAACTCATGCCCATAAGGGTCAGATTGTAGGCAGGTTAAAGATTTCCACAGTCTCAACGGGCAAGTACGTGATGCCCTATTTCCTTGCGGACTTTCTGCATCAAAATCCGGGTATCGAATTGGTTATGGACGTAACAAACAAGGCCCGGGTAATTGAAAGCCTGGAAAAAAATGAAATCGATTTTTCCCTGGTTTCCTTATTGCCGGAAACTCTTTCAGTAGATTACATCCGGCTGATGCAGAATAAATTATTTTGTGTAGCCGGCGCCGGGGAGCAGTCTTACAATTCACAACCAGCAGGAAACATATTCGAACAAACACCCATGATATTCAGGGAGCAGGGTTCTGCTACGCGACTCATGATGGAGCAATTCATCCGGGAAAATGGTTTTCAGGTCAGCAAAAAAATCGAGCTTACATCCAATGAAGCGGTAAAACAGGCGGTAATCGCCGGGCTCGGAGCCTCAATAATGCCGCTTATTGGCATAAAAAATGAGTTGAATAACGGGGAACTGCACATAATACCCGTGCATGGCTTGCCCGTAACCACGAACTGGTACCTGGCTTGGCCGAGAGGAAAAAAGTTTTCGGTAGCAGCCACAGCTTTTAAATATTATGTGCAAAAAGAGAAGGAAGTAGTCATCAATAAACGCTTTAGGTGGATTGAAGATTTTTGATCAATTTAGGCTTGTTGCAGCTGTTAAGAATTATCGGAAACTATTTATTTTCAACCGTATAAAATCAACTTCTTATCTCTGACAAAAGATGATTTAGAATACAGACAAATCAATATATTTGCTTCAAATCCAGAAAAATGAAGAAACTGATTGCTGTGATGCTTTTGGCGAACCTATTTTGCTACTCATGTGGTACCGGCAACAAAAGCACGGGAAACAATAATATCAATGCTTCAGATTCGTTACGGATTACAGACTCTATGGTTGAGGCTGCCATCGATACCTTCACGGCGGGCTACCGAGGCGCAGAAATTTCTGATTCCCTGCAGCATGTGGAAGTTCATTTGTTTTCCAGCGAAACCGTTGGCGACACCTTCGTCATCCGGGTACCTGCAGGACTTGTTGCCCGGACCACCTCGCACATTTTTATAAAGACAGTAAGCAACCGGGTTATTTATAGTACTGAATTTGCAACAGCCGCGATACCCTGGACTCTGCAGTATCCTGAGGCAATACTGGTCGATACCAATGAATTAAGGAGAAATATCGGACTACTGAATCACCTTAATTCGATTACCAGAAGTCAGGTGGAGTATTGTATTAAGGAACGTGTGGCTAAAACAAACTTTCGGGATTTTATCAAAAGTAAACAGGAATTAGCTGATGCCATGACCTATTGTGATATACCGGACAGCGAATGGGTAAAAGAGATAATTAAGCCGGAGGCGCACAATGTTATTTTATTTGTTCCCAATGTATTGATGAATGGTGGCGGCGAATATGTGGTTTATTCCGCCAAAGATTCTGCAGCCAAAACCATTCTTGAACTAGATGGGGAGTGCATGGAGTGAGCGAAAAAAGTTTTTTTATGCCCAATATTTTCGCACCAAAACACGTCTATTATCATTAAGTGATTGTTTTGTTCAAGCTCAATTTTTCATCCTATGAATAGATTGCTATATTTAATCTTTATTTCGCTACAGATATTTGCTGCGACTGTAGCTTATTCGCAAACAAACAGGCAGGATTCGGCAAGAAAATCTGTTTCCGATAAACAGTTATTTTTTGACAGCCAGATAAAGGAAGGTTTGGAGAGAATTGACTTCAGCCACGCCCGCAAAACCGTGGACACCTCGCTATGGTTCGACCTGCCTGTGGTAGTACACATGGTACACGATTATGGATTGGAATACCTTACGGATGACGAAATCTTTAACGATATAGGCTATTGGAACCAAACCTTCTCCAAACAAAACTGGGATACCATAGTAGTGATTCAACCATTCAAAAAATGGATAGGCAATGCCCACATCCGCCTGCACCTTGCAAGTATAGACCCAAACGGCAATCCTACAAAAGGCATTACAAGACGTAGGTCTTACCTCACCTACGGCCCCATCAATTTTTCTTCGGTAGACCAGTGGCCGCCGGATACTTATATCAATATCTGGATTGTGAACGGGTTATCCACCATGGGCGGATATTCACTGGCGGGGGTGGCCTTGCTACCACGGGTTGCATCCGCTTATCCCTATTGGGATGGAATAGAATGTACGTACAGCTATGTAAATGCGAATAGGATGATGGAATATTTGCTGGGTGAGTATTTCAACTTGTATCATGTAAACCGGTTCTTTGTGCGGTATGGATACGGGTCAGGCATGGGTTATTGCGGTGATGATAGCGTGGACGATACGCCGCCAACTTTGGCACACATCAATTGTTCCGATGCCGAACTATACGATACCACCTGTGCCACTGGCTACATGAAAGTATATCCATCTGTCCTGCATCCGGGCACAGATTCTCTCGTAGACTATCCCGACACCGCAAATACACAAAATATCATGGATTGGGGTTGCCGTAAAATGTTCACACTTGGGCAAACAGTACGCATGAACCAATGCCTGAACAGGGAAATAGCCGGAAGAAATAATTTGTGGACGCCGGCTAATCTCGAATCAACCGGCGCTTTGCAGCCCCGGCCAGACTTGCAGCCCATACCGGCATTTGCTGCTATGGATACCGGTGCGATTGGCATTTTAAAGAAATTCGAGGGTGATGCTACTCCAAAATATTTTATCGGATGTAATACAGAGAAGTTCCCTAAAGCCAAAATCCTTTTTATGAACGAGAGCTGGAATGATACCATATCTTATGTGAAATGGCTGTTTTCAAATGCACCGCTCATTGATTCGATATTGCTTCCCGGTGATACAACAACCAATGATACTTCATCGTACAGTGGTATGCCATTCATCAGAAAACCCCATGTTGTAAAAAATGGCTTCCGGCAACCGGGCTGGGTGACTATAACGCTCACGGCGACCGATACCAGCGGAATGAGCAAGGGAAGACCAAACAATACGGCCACTACAGTTTTTGAAAATGCTGTTTTTGTAACCGATTCTACTGGTGTGGATGCCACGCAATATTATGAAGAATTCAATCCCCTGGGCGACGCAGATAAATGGCCAACATTCAATTACTACAATAACGAATTCAAATGGCAAATGAACACTTCGCTTGGATTTGATGATGGTTTTTGCATGATGTATCAAGGTTTCGACTATGTTATGGACCCGGAAAACTACATTTACCGCACCTCCGGCACCCCCGGCGGCGATTTTGATGATATGTTCAGCGTGCCGGTCGATTTTACTAAAATGAATACAACCGATAGCTGTTACCTCAATTTTATGTATTCCGGCGCAACAAGGGCTTCAAACCTTGCCGAGCAGAATGATAGTCTCGTTATTGGCTATTCTATTGATGCCGGCAATACGTGGCATAGCCTGCACACAATGAAAAAGGAGGAGCTGGACAATGCGGGTGTTGTGAGTACCAACTACGTACCGACTTCATCTACCGACTGGGCGCCAATGTCGGTAAGCTTGCCGGCTGCAGCCCGCACCGATTATACGTTATTCTGCTTCCGTTATTACCCCGGCGTAGATGCGAATACACAAAGCAGTGGCAATAACTTTTATATAGACAGAATCAGCTTCAACCCCTGGCAGGCAGCAGCGCCAACTATCAGTGTTGCCGGTACGAAAATAACCCTTGCTCCGAATCCCACCCACGGCGACGTCTGGTTGACTATTGATGAGGCTCAAAATGAGGAAGTAGATGTAGTGGTCACTGATTTGCAGGGGAAAACTGTTTTTACAACACAACAAGCAAAGCAGAGGATTTTGATACCCCATTCGATATTGAACAATTCAGGTATTTATCTTGTTTATGTCCATACCGCAGAAAATTCTACCGTGTTGAAGATGGTGGTGTATTGATCTATTGTTTTGAGGTGTAAAAATTAAAGCAAATTATTTTTCATTTCTTGTAATTTAATTATAATAACACATAAGTAAAATATTTATATAAATCTCTTTTCTTTCCTCACTGCCGCATCCATAGTGCAAATAAAAAACGTAACCATCGATAGCATGACGATTGAAAATCCGGGCTTTATGTGTAATTAACCCAGCATTGCCATAGACCCCACTAAACCTGATCACACGGTGGCTCGTTCGACCCTCAACAATGTGTTTGAATCCATAGATGGCGGCGTTACCGGGATAAAGGGAGCAATGAATAGCAGCTATGAAGTTTGGGGCGACCTCAACATAAAGTCTATAAAACGGCTCTTCTACTCCTTTCACCTTGCTTCCGATGACGCTGCGCGCGGCTGCATTTGACTTTTACTCATTCATCAGGAGACTTGGTTGCACAGTGAAATGATTTTTTTCAACACTGTTGTGGTTAAGAAATTTTCATTTATGTTTGTGTGTCCAAAGGCAATCACGAATCTGATGTTGAAATCAGCAGCACAAAAGGCCGACCCCTGAAGCTTTAGAAGACTTCTCATGATTTTAATAAAATAATATTCTTAAACTTGACTCAAAATAGCAGCATAACGGATTTGAATTTCGGACAATTGCTTTATGCTTATCCAATTTATACAGCCCTGTTTGCTCTGGTTTTAAGTACTTAAAATAAAATGTCAATTAGATGAAGTTGTTGAAAATAATATTTGGTAGAAATACAATTCTATATGTTGTTTTATCTTGTATCTTATGCTTTGCACTTAGATATAATGAGGTGTTGGTTTCACGCCACGAACCTGGAATTTCCGGGAAAAGCAATAGGGTTGCAAAGTCAATTTATGGGGATGGTCAGGACTATTTAATGATTGCAAACACCATAAAAGAACATGGAATCATCGGAAGAGAAAAATATCTGGATTCAACATTGGGCAATATTGATATTGTTTCATATTTAAGCCAAAAGAATCAACCGGCCACAGTGCCGGGTCAAAGTCAGGCATTCCGACCTCCACTGTGGCCCATAGTTTTAAGTGGCATTTTAGCATTATCCCATAGCAATTTGTATCTGGTTTTTATTATTAAATTCCTTCTGGATGTTTGTGCAGTTGTGTTGTTTAGTTTCCTTGTCGATATATTTAATTTTAAAAAAGAATGGAAAAATATGGCAATCCTGTTTTTTGCTATCAATCCGGTATGGTTGTTTTATAGTTGTACTTTATTAAGCGAGTCATTCACCATGTTGCTGATATTGCTTTTTTCTCTTTTGGAGTTAAATATTATCAGGAGAGGTTCGTGGCGTATTCTGGAATTGACCGTATTGGGTTTATTGGGTGGGCTTATTATTTTGAGCCATCCTTCCTATTTACTTTTCGTTGCATTTTCTGGTCTGGCCTTATTATTTTACAACAAAACTCAATTTCTTAAAATAGCAGTGTTTTACATCGCAGTAGCTGTGCCCACCGGAATTTGGGTTGTTAGAAATATGAATGTATACCATACTCATGAAATTTTGCTGAGTTTAAATGGTGTTATTTATGCCAAATCCTGGAATAGTGCGGTGGCTACGGAGTATAATAACAAAGCAGTAGGTGCTTCTGATCCCCTCTTGGATCTGCCGAAATATTACCCAAACATTAATCTTGATACTTGTAGCGAATATAGCAGGTTCACTGTTTTAAAAAATACTGCACTTTCTTTTGCAAGGGATAACACTATGCTATTGCCAAAAATATTAATCCGCAAGTTGGTTTGTAATTTGGATCCTCATCCCGAGAAGCCAGAAAAAGGTGTATTGCCGTTGCTCTCCACACTATACAGAACGTTGGCTCTGGTTTCTTTTTTGCTGGTTCTGGTATTTATCCGAAAAATCGACCGGAATTTTTTGGTGGTCTTTATTCCCGTAATGTTGTCATTTATACTGACGGGCTTAATATTTTTAAGCGAATTCAGGTTCCAGCTTCCAAAGCTTGGGATAGAAACAATCAGTATATTTATTGCGTTGCAGCAATTGCTACTATTGTTCAGGCCCGGTGCCCAAAAAAAGGAATCCTGATAGTATCGGTGTTCTTGCCGGTTTTTTGGCCAGACGCACTTCTTTATTTTAACGATACCAAAACAATGCTACAGCCCAGAAATATGCGGTATTTTTGCTGTGCAAATGATTTTTGAAAACATGAGTCGATTTTATTTCGGATTATTAGTTTCTTCAGTTTTGCTTTTTTGCGGATGCCAGCCTACGGCCCCAAAAGCGCCGGATGTAAAAGATGTTAATGTGTCGCTCAAAACATCCCGTTTCGACGTTGATTTATATTCACTGGACTCCAGCAATCTGAAACCCGGCCTGCAGCAGCTTAAACAAAAATACCCTGATTTCCTTGACTATTTTCTGGATACGATTATGACCTATAATATTCGTGGCAATTATGATGACACCTGTACCGGCATAAAAGAAGGCCTGCGTATGTTCCTTACATTCAAAGATTTCCGCGATCTTGAAGATTCTATTCAATTTCATTATCCTGATACCAAAGATGTGGATGAAGCGCTCGCGGCAGGTTTCAAACTGGTGAAATACTATTTCCCATCAAACAACATACCCAGAATTATCTATTTGAATATGGGATTGAGCAAATGGCCATCTTTCCCGATAGACACAAATACACTTTGCGTTGGGTTAGACATGTTTCTGGGCGATCATTTTCCGTTTTATGTGTCGGTAGGCGTGCCCGATTATATGAATGCGCATATGCGTAAAAGCTATCTTCCGGTTTCGCTGTTCGGTACCTATTACAAGATGCGACACCCCTTTGTGCAGGATGAGCGCACCTTGCTTGACTTGATATTGCAACGGGGCAGAGAGCAATATTACCTGCACAAAATACTCCCGGCTCAGCCCGATAGTGTTTTGTTTGGCTTTACTCAGGTGCAACTAAAGTGGTGCACCAAGAACGAACCCGATATCTATAACTTCTTTGTATCCAACAATTTGCTGTACAATAAAGAATCGGTGGGCCGATTTGCTTTTGTAAATGATGGCCCCTTTGCTCAGGGTATGGAAGCCCCCAACGACCCGGTTAAATACAGTCCCGGCAATGTAGGCACATGGCTTGGCTACCGCATTGTTTGTGCCTATATGGAGCATAATCCTAAAGTTACACTCTATGAACTGATCAATAAACCCATAGACCCGGCAAAGTTTCTGGAGATGGCAAAGTATAAGCCGAGGTAATTCTGGTAAGCTGAAACAATTTGTTTGCAACTCAGGTAACGGACAGTAATACAAGGTGATTTAATAAATAAATAGTTGGTCACCCAAAAGGCCAAATACCATCGGAAATTATCCGAGATTTGATCGGGCAATAAATATTAGCTAAATCCCAGTGAGCAATGGAAAATATTTTACAGATTCTTTTCGATGAACACGATATCATTACCGGCGCAGCCAAAATTGGCAAGGATGCCGAAAGTTTAATAGGCGCGAACGATGAACTATATAAGTCCATTTTGACCGATCTGATCGCCTTCTTCAGGATTTATGCTGACCAATACCATCATCAGAAAGAAGAACAGATACTGTTTCCACAAATGGTAAAACGCAATGAACTGCTTCAGGATGGCATCATCATGGAGATGCTGGATAATCATAGTCAATTTCGTGAAATGCTCAATGAAATGGAATCTCAGATTCATAAGAAAAAGTACAAGGAGGCTTCAAAAAAAATGCATGAATACCGGGACGCTTTGCTTGATCACATAGCTGTGGAAAACGATGAATTGTTTCAAATGACGGATAGCTTGTTTACAGATGCCGAGTTGCAGAACATAAGCTACAGGTTTATGGATTTAGACAATGAGCTTGGAAATGACAGAAAATTGCATTTTAATGATATTTTGAAGCGAACTGCTAAGAAAATGGCTTTGAAGAAATAAGGTTTGATGGCTTATTTTGTGGTATTTTATATATAAAGGGTAATTTCAATTTGAAGTTGTCGGATAAAATGCAGGGGTGGCAAAATTACAAGCGTCAAGTTTTTTATGAAATTCTTATCGGCTAAGGCGGAATCAGGATTATCACGCCTTTAGAATGGTACAATTATCTACTCTGTGACCTGACATCCCTTAATTTCGATTTTTTTACAACTCAGGTACAGATTCTTGAGATAAACACTCTTCACATCAGAGTTTTATCAAATCGTCTGTAATTGAGTCAAAGAAGTGATATTCAGTAAGCGGCGACTCGTTATCAATAATCGTTTTAAGCTTAATGTTGTTTTCTTTTTGCCATTTCTTTAGGATTGAAGGCTTGAAAAAAGTGCCTTTCGTAAGATAGGCATCAACAATAGGGTGTACGTGCAACGCCAGATTGCGGTGACCCTGGTTAATAAGGTATTTTACATCTTTTTCAATATCATCGGCAAGAAGAATCGATGGCCCGATTTTACCGGTTCCCTTGCAAGTCGGACATAACTCTGCCGTCGATATGTTTATCTCAGGGCGTAATCTCTGTCTCGTGATTTGCATAAGGCCAAATTTCGTGATTGGCAAAACGGTATGCCTGGCCCTGTCATTAACCATTAGATCTTCCATAGCCTCATAAACCTGCTTCTTATTTTCCTGCAGTTTCATGTCTATGAAATCAATAATTATAATCCCACCCAGGTCCCGAAGCCTGAGTTGTCTCACGATTTCCTGGGCTGCTTCCAGATTGGTCACCAAAGCGTTTTGTTCCTGACCTGAATCGCCGCTCCGGGTGCCACTATTTACATCAATTACATGAAGTGCTTCAGTATGTTCAATAATTAGGTAAGCCCCACTTGAGAGGTTTACTGTTTTGCCAAATGACGACTTAACTTGTTTTGAAATTCCGTAGGTATCGAAAATTGATTGTTGTGCAGCGTGAAAGGTTACTATTTCTTCCTGCTGAGGAGCAATCCTGCTGATGTAATCCTTGGTTTCAGTAAATAGTTTTTTGTCATTTATAACAACTTTCTGAAAGCTTTCACTTAATAAATCTCTTAGAATTGACGTAGTCTTATCCTGTTCTCCCAAAATCATTTGGGGTGCTCTGGCACCTTTAAGATTTGTTTGAATGGTAGCCCAGAGTTTTGCCAAATCGAGAATGTCGGTATGCAGTTCGGCGGTATTTTTGCCTTCAGCAGCCGTACGCACAATCACACCAAAATTTTTTGGCTTTATACTTTCTACTATTTTTTGAAGTCTTTTTCGTTCGTCAGCCGAATGAATTTTCCTTGATATTGCGACAACATTATTGAAAGGAGTTACTACCACAAACCGACCAGGCAGTGAAATTTCACAACTTAATCTTGGCCCTTTTGAGGAAATAGGTTCCTTCAATATTTGCACCATTATCTCTGGCTTGCCATTAAAGACTTCGGTTATCTTCCCGGTTTTTACAATTTCAGTTTCGTTCTTAAATTTGCCGAAATCGTCACCCCAGGGAGTATTCCCCTCAATTGCGCACTTTGTGAATTTTAGCAAGGATTTGAGATATGGACTCAAATCGGTATAATGCAGAAAAGCATCTTTTTCATACCCCACTTCTATAAAAGCGGCATTAAGCCCGGGCATGAGTTTTTTAACCCTGCCCAGGTAAATGTCTCCAACGGCAAACTGATCCTGACTATGCTCGAAATGAAGTTCTACCAGCTTCTTATCTTCGAGCAATGCAATTTCAACACCATCGGGCGATGAATTGATTACTAATTCTTTGTTCATGCTACCATCAATTAGCCAATGTTTTCCTGAAAGTTCAGCACATTT
>Ga0007870_1000482_pt1 | contig 12639 bp, 15 predicted proteins | sample CryBogCBH04Jul08_FD_71207 | JGI IMG/M metagenome (GOLD analysis project Ga0007870, IMG submission 71207) | Freshwater microbial communities from Crystal Bog, Wisconsin, USA - CBH04Jul08 | ecosystem: Environmental > Aquatic > Freshwater > Lake | place: Crystal Bog, Wisconsin, USA | collected...
CGCTTCTTCAAGGCTATCGTTCAGGTAGTGAATCTTATCGATATACGGATTGTTCCTCACCACGGCATTGAACGAATATTTGGTGAGGTAATGCACCTCTATGTCTTTTCGCTGCTGTTTGAGGCACCGTACTACCGGCGTTGTGAGCACGATATCGCCTATGGAAGAGAAACGGATGATTAATGCCTTCATTGATTGCGCTGCAGCACTTTTTGAGATATTCCGCCAAATTTAATCAAGAAGTCTATAAAGTTGATAAATTGATATGCTGTTGATTTGAATAACCAGTTACCCATTCCAATCAAGTATTGTCTTCAAATCTGAAGTGCGTTCTTAATCAGCAATTTTATCTGATCAGGCTATAAACGTCCCAAAAATCTTTAGGTGTAAGGATCGTTGTTGTTTTATAGTTTTCCATTGGAAAGTCATTAATATTCCCTGTAATCAAATAATCACTTTCCGAGATGTCGGCAAGCTCGAGAAATTTGTTGTCATCAACATCATTAGCAATTTCAAGTTTTATAATTGGATTGTAAATTTTTGCAAAAGAATATAGGTTTGCTATTAACTTTTCACTCTCAACTGTAAATCCCGGATACCTCGCAAATTTGTCTCTGGCTAGTACACACTTGTATTCGTATAATACTTCGTTCGATAAGCACAAAACTAAATTCTTATCTGAAAAAATGCTCTGGACTATCCGGTATGGATAGGAACGGCTAATAAGTGACGATACAACAACATTTGTATCAACGATGATTTTTGTCATCTATCCGCGTTGCTTTTATTTCAGCATTTATTTCGTCATCGGTCAATGTCGATAATCCATACTTTTCCGACAACGCAACACATGCTTCCAGATTCTCCAAAGCAACTTGTCGGCGAATCAGGTCTACAAAATCGCCAAAAGGAATTTCGTCGTCCTCGATCTTAAACTTTGAGTAATCATTGTCGGATATTGCGATATGCAGAGTTTTCATAAAAACTGTTTGATAACTACAAAATTACAAAATTTATCAAAATTATCTCCGGACAATCGTGTTTTGGTAGCCTTGACCCCTCAATTCACAGGATAAGCCAGCTCCACCCACGAGCGGTTTTCGGTTACACCCAGATCTTCTTTGGCGGCGTTGCTGATGGCAATGAGGCAATTGGAGAAATTTTTGGTGTTAGGTATCGGACCAATAACCTTTACAAAGATGCTCTTATTGTTATCTGGATTGGTCACTTTTATGATGGTATTGCGCGGTTGGGTATTGTGGAAGGCAAAATACATGGTGTTCTTCCCCGGTTTATCAAAAAACACAGCAGCCCCTTTTTCGGAGAGCACATTGGTGCCGTTTGATGTTTGCTGATTGAACTGCCCATCCAGCCCGCCAAAGTAGTGCTTTACAGAATCTTTGGTCGTTTTCACAGGCGCGGGATAGCCAAATCCCCTTGCGATATTGATGGAATCCGGCGGCACCATGCGTATAAGACCAATGTACAGGGGTTGGTCAGGCAGCAGATTATACCCATGCATCTCATTCATCGTCCGCAGTTCGTCTTTGGTCATCGGGTTTTCACCTTTTCTTACAGGCATATAATTGATAATTACCCCCAAATTGTCTTTTTCATCCACCTTATAATATAGCCTGTGCAGGTCGGTCACATCCAGGGGCATTTTTTGCACAAAATAGTTTTCTGTGGTCAGCGGAATATATACGTAGTCGCCAGGAGCCAGTTTTTTGCTTTCGTCAAATTTGTTCAGGGTTTCTATGGCCAGCAAAGTGGTATAGTAGCGCTGCGCCAGCATGGTGAGCGTTTCGCGGCGCCCCAGTACGTGGCGAATGGCAAAAGTGGTGCCTTTCTTAACCGCAAAAATCGAATCCTTTGTTTGAGCATGCGCAAAAAGCGTGGTCAACGACAGAATGACGGTTAACAAACACCGAAGCATAAACTTTTGTTGAAACATAAGATTGCACCTGAATTGTCTGCAAGGTAGCAAAGATAATCGTATGTTTCTGTTAACTTGAAGTTTTGATGGGGCTGTTGAGTCGTTTCCGCCGTGGAAGAAAACCAACCAACCACGTTTAATCCCCCTTCCGCTCCTACATTTCCATCTTTATCCGCAATTGTTTGGGCAGACAATGGTTAGCCCGTTTGCCGATGCGTTTTACCGGCCCAGCCAGTTATTCAAGTATTACAGCCTTCGCCACCTTCGCACTTGCAAAGCTTCTTTTTCCAAAACGCAATTTTGTCTCACACTTTTGCGGCAGTGCTTTTTGGGCAATCCGGGTCAATTGATTGTTGATGCATTCTAAGAGTATTGACGGCTTTGTCACATCTGTGAATAGTTCTTTTATCAGCCGCCGGGGCAAATATTACTTTGCATGCACTGTAGCTTACAAGAGCCGCCAAATTCGCAGTTTATAGCAAGCTTGCGTTAACCTGACCGGAAGGCAAAACGTATTGGGAACAATAAATGGTCAATCGGTTCTAATCAGTCTGGCTCAGGTCAAAAACACACTCTGATCTGGAGATGAATTCCTCTATTTCTTCAATATCAAAATCAAAGGGGATGATTTTTGATTCTTCAATTAAATTGAACTTTGTTCTGGACACCCAACAATAAGCGCCGACCCTGAGGGCAAATAAGTAGTCGCCCAATTGTAACTCCTGAAAAGGAATATCTTTAGCAATCACATCCACACTGTCGCAGGTTGGCCCGGCAAAAACTGACAAAACCGGTTTGTTGAATTTGTGAATAAATGGATAAAGCTTGTATTGCATGTTTTCGTGCCAAACACCAGAGAATGTTCCATAAACGCCTTCATCCAGGTAATACCACATTCTATCGTTTTTATAAACTTTACCAATTACCTGGGTTATTACAATCATGCAATTTGCAGCAATGCATCTACCTGGTTCTGACCAAATTTCTATGTCGGGAAAAAGTTCGTCAAGTGCAGTTTTGATCGGTGCGCAAAATGTCTTTAAATCCATGTCGTCTTTTTGCAATTTGGCAGGGAAACCGCCGCCGATGTCCAGCACTTTAAATTTAATACCAAACGAACTAAATGCCCAGTCATATAATTTCCGGCATTCCTTGATCGCTTCTACGTGCTGAGCAGGTGTTTTCATTTGACTGCCAACATGAAAACAACATCCAATTACATTTATTCCGTTTGCATAGCAAAATCCAACTAATTTTTTGAATTTGTCCTCCATTGCTCCGTATCGCTCTGACAAATTGCATAGTGCTTCTTCATTAGGGAATGCAAGCCTTATTAGAATATCAACGTGTGTATCAATGTTTAGGATTTTCTGCAATTCAACAAAGTTTTCGGCAACCATAGTCTTTACGCCATATTCCAACGACTTTCGTATGTCAGCTTCTTTTTTTATGGGATGTGTGAAAATGGTTTTAGCAATGAGAGCAGGGTTAGTTTCTTTTACCAATTCAAGTTCGCCTATAGACGCGACATCCAACCATCCCCCGCATTCTGATATTATGTTAATGCATTCTTTCAGGGCAAGTGGCTTCAGGGCATAATGGTGTCTTACGTTTGGTAAGTACGAATTAATATTTTGATACATTCGCTTAAACTCATTCTCTGAAAACAAAATTAATGGAGTGCCGTGCTGCTGAACCAAACTTCTGATATTCTTCATAGTTTATCTATTTCCTTACTAATAATATTATGCCAATTACAGAAAAGGCTATGCCTAACAGTTTTGTAATATTTATAGATTCTTTAAATAAGAAATATCCTATCAACAAACTTGCCACAATAATTCCCGAATAAACCATGGATATGACAATTGAAAATTCGCCCCCCAGGCTAAAAGACTTCATAAAAGTAATTGTGGCCAACCCCAGACATAAGCCGGCCAAAACAAGCCAGTAAAAAGAAAATGGAGCAATTTTAACAAAATTCCTGTTTGCCGAACAAAAGTATTTTATTGCTAAAAATATCAATATCCCCGCACTGGCACTTATATTAATAATAATACTAGCAACTGTAGCATTGGTGCTACCTGCAAGATGCTTTAATATAACATCATGTAAGCCATATAATAATATTGTCAATAGACAATAGAACAGCCAATGCATAATTTCAATTTCTCGCAAAAGTATTGTAGCGCTTCTATTGCTTATAATACAGACTGTTATATATTTGTGAATATTTATTTTTTGTGTTTTACCGTCTTCTTCCCGATTTTGACCATAACCCATCGGCAACTACAAATAATGCACAGTCTTCATCTTGCCGACGCAGGTATTTGAACCGATGCCGCTTGCTATCATTTTTGGATCCCGTGGAACTTCCTGAGCTCGCCGGGCACTGAAAAAGAATTGGAATATCAGCTACACAGAAAATAGTTGCTATCCAAAGCCGCGATCTGAAAAACTCCCAAACGCGCGAACTGGTACGATAGCGGCAATACTTTTGCAAATAATTTGCTATCTTTGTATAAAGCAATATAAATAGGAAGGTGGCAGAAAAAAAGCAACAATTACACCAGTTCATAGACCGGGCTACCGAACTTGAAGTTGCGTTCCTCTGTTCCTTTTTGGAAAGCAAAAATTCTCCGGTGTATTCAGCAGATGAATTGAATGAGTTTTACAACAGGAGGGCCAAGTTTCTAAACGGAGAAAGCAAGGGCTATTCTGTTGAGGAAGTACATCAATATTTGAGAAAGGGAAAGAGTAAAAATGAATTATAATATTATTCTTTCTGAAGAAGCTCGGAACGACGAAATTGTTAGTTTCAATTTTTATGAGATGCAACGTTCCGGATTGGGACTTGAGTTTTTAGACGCATTGGGAACAGTTATACCAGTCTGCGAAAAAATCCTGAATATTTCCACCACTGGCTCAAGAGTTAGCGAAGCGTTCTTGTGCCGACTTAAGTGAGCGATTCTCCGAATCTCCACCACTGGCTCAAGAGTTAGCGAAGCGTTCTTGTGCCGACTTAAGTGAGCGATTCTCCGAATCGCAGAAATAATTTTCCATTTCTCCAAATAATCTGTACCTTTGCCCTGAAATCGAGCTGCTTAGCCAGATTTTGACAAGTTCTTTGAAATAATTTCCAATAAATTATAAAATATTGCCAATACCTAAATATACCCGATTATACCGTTTTATACCCAAATTATACCCGAATATTCCTGATTATACGTGACAATAAATCACAATTCAATGCACAACAAGCTTAATTTTATCGAATTGAAAATATAAATATCAGCAATCTGGCTTGCGATGCCATTTATCCATCACAATTATACCCAGGCATATTTAAGATATTTTATTATTGTATAATTGTTGTTTTTGTAAGTCGTTGAAATTCCTGAAAAGAGTTGCCATTATTGCGCATTCATTTACAACCTGTGCTAAGCAGAGTACGTTTTTGGGAGTGCCTTAAATCAAGTCGGACAGCAACTTCAACAGTTCTTTAATTTCTTTTTCCGTTATGTTTTCCTGCTCCGATTTGTCGTAAATAGAAAGAAGGAATATTTGTTCGTTTGCAACCAAAACATGAGTAATTATTCTCGCTCCACCAGATTTTCCTTTGTTTTTTGATGCAATTGTCAATCTTATTTTGTAACAATTAAAACCAATTGAAGTACCCGTGAATGGATTTTCAGTTAAAACATCTTTTAAATCTTCCAGCTCTTTTTTTAAAGAGGGGTATTTTTTTACTAATCTTTTGGCTTGTTTATCAAAAAAATCTATAGAAATAATTTCAAAGTTCATCGAGTAGTTGTTGAAACGGTTTACCCTTCTTTTTACCGGCTTTTATCAACTTAACATCTTCAACCGCACTGCGCAGTCCTTGCAAAAATTCTTCTTTTGATGGAGCAGGCTCGACATCTGGTTCTTTAATTTCGATATAGTCAAAGCTCCGCACCAGCTTAAGAATAAAAGGATATTCCTTTTCAGGTACGGACAAGAGGATATTTTTCACAACTAAACAATTTAACGCTAAATACAAATTTAGTAGGTTTTTGCCATTATACAATGAAATGAACAAATTTTGGGAATCAGCCTCTGAACGCAAAATTATCTCCAGATTTTTTAAACCAGCTATATTATGGGTTGCATTAGGTAGACAACTCAACTTCCTACAGGCTACAGAAATCAGAATATAACTGTTCTATGGTAATAACTGAAGTGTCCTTCCGCCGTTGTTGGTGGAGATGCCAACCAACAGTACATAAAAAATCACCACCAAAACCTGTCGAAAAAAATTTATCTTTGGTATCCATAAAGTCTTACCATATGATTTTGACTAAAAGTGGAAAAACAGGCAGAAAATCGCAAATATTGACCGATATAATGTTGGATGCCGATTCAGCTTTGTCCCTCAAACTTTCAAAAATTGAAACGGAAGAAAAAATTTATTCATTCAATTATCCGGTGTTGTTCCAAATTTATCAGGAGGGCAGCGGAACGATCATAGAAAATGAATTGCTTGATATTTATGCTGCCGGTAAAACTGTTGCAGAAGCAAAAAATGATTTGTTCAACCAGTTAGAACACAGCTATTTGCGCCTTAATGAATTAAAAGACTATCAACTTAGTCCCAGGCTGCTGGCCACAAAACAATATTTCAATTTTATTGTTAAATCAATAGACCATAAGTAATGCGAGCGTTGAATGCTTTCAGCCATTGTAGGTAATGAAACCCAACCAAACACAGTTTCCTCCGCTTATCACTCCTCTATTTCCATCCTTATCCGCCATTGTTTGGGCAGATAATTGTTGGCACGGTTGCCGAGGAGTTTCACCCAGCCCAGCCCGTTTTCCTGATATTTCACAATTCGCCAACCCTTTTCGCCATCCGGTACCGGAAATTCCTCTTTCTTCAAAAACTTCAGCGCTTCTTCCCTCGAAAGATGGATGGAGGAGATATCCCCAGATGCCGCAATGCTCAATGCCACATCATGATCGGGTATCCATTCCTTTTGCGATGGCATACCCGCCCTGATACCTGCCTTGCGGAAATAGAGGTGTTTGGCTAGCGCCTGATAATCAGGTTCATGGCAGGCCGGTATGGCGGTGTAGCTGTCGGGGCTGGTTTTTAAATAAACCCAATCGTTTTCAGCCAGCAGCCAGGATGCCTGCGCAGCAGCTTTTTTATCCTGTTCAGTCTTGAATTTCGGGTAGTAAAACTCGCTGGTTCCTGCTGTTTTTTTCATTACAGCCGCAAAAAAGCCCTCGCCTTGCAGGTTTTGGGGCATAAACCGGTAGCCAGGCACCCGGTGCTTTGCAGAATTGGTCGTCACAATACCCCAATCCGGGCTTATTTCAACGGCCATGCCCGCCATATCTTCATGTTCTGCGAGCCAGTCCAGTATGGCTTCGTCTTCGGCGGTGGAAAACGAACAGGTGGCATAGATCAGATGCCCGTCTTTTTTCAATGCAGGCAGTATATCGCTCAAAATACGTTCCTGGCGGTTGGCGCAAAGGTTCACATTGTCTATGCTCCATTCTGCCAGTGCCCGTGGATCTTTACGAAACAGACCCGAGCCCGAACATGGCGCATCCACCAATATGATATCAAAATATCCTTTCAGGTTAGAAAAGCTTCTTGGGTCATTGCAGGTAACAAAAGTATTGGGGTGGCCCCATCGCGTCATATTTTCATCCAGAATCCCCGCCCTTGCGCGAATCACCTCATTGCTTATCAGCAGGCTTTCGGCATCCAGCGCCGATGCTATGAGCGTGCTTTTGCCACCGGGGGCAGCGCACAAATCCAGCACCCTAAGCCCTTTTCTGCCCTTTACTAATTGCGACAGAATAGTATGTATAAACATCGACGAAGGCTCCTGCACATAGTAGGCTCCGGCATGAAAGGCAGGATCAAGCGTAAAAACAGGCCGCTCACCCAAATAATAACCATCCGGGCACCAGGGCACCTGCGTCGAGCCGTTTGGCACGACACCTTGTTTAGCCGGATTCAGCCTTATGGACACCACCGCCGGTTGCTGGTGGGCCTGCAAAAAAGCGTCTGCATCAAACCCGGCTAATTGTGTGAGGTCTTCTATTATGGGAGACGGGAGATTCATTTCGTGGTGCAGTGAAGTAAGATTATAGAGAAATGCGCTCCGATCCGCAATAGATATTAAACTTGTTGCCACGCAGGAAACCCACTAAAGTCAACTCCCATTCTTCGGCCATTTCTACCGCGAGGCTACTTGGGGCGCCTACTGCGGCAATAAAGCAGATGCCTGCCATAGCAGCTTTCTGTATCAATTCGAAGCTGGCACGGCCACTGAGCAGCAAAATGTGATTATCAAGCGGCAGTTTGTTATGAATCAGACTCGCGCCAATGAGCTTGTCTAATGCATTGTGCCGACCCACGTCTTCGCGCAGCAGCAATAACTCCCCGGTAATGCTAAATAAGGCGCAGGCATGAATCCCACCGGTTTGGTCAAAAACAGATTGTTCGCCGCGCAGCTTGCCGGGTAGCTGCCATATTATTTCAGGCTGTATTTTCGGGAAATCGGCTTTGGGTTTGAAAACGCAGTTGGTGCGCACAGCCTCTATGGATGCTTTGCCGCAAACGCCGCAACTGGATGTAGTATAAAAATTACGCTCTGTCTTTTTGATATCCGGAGCCAGTCCTGCGCGCAAGGCTATATTAATGGTATTGGAGTTCTTCCCTGGCTCATGATAAATTTCACTGATATCCTGCCGGGATGAAATCAGGCCTTCGGTGAACAAAAAACCCGCCGCCAGCTCATCATCATTGCCGGGTGTGCGCATGGTCACAGAAATGCTTTTCTGTATCCGTTCGCCGGGCTCCCCATATATTATGCGTATTTCCAGCGGCTCTTCGGCAGCTAGTATCTCCTTAACAGGCGTAATAACATTCCCTTCTACCCGGATTGCCGATGTGTGCGATAATGAACCGGCGCTCATATTATTCTTTCACCAACTGTTGCCTGCCTATCATATTGCCCGCTTCATCATTGATCAGCAGGCTATAAACACCCGATACCAGATTCCTGACATTCAGTTGCGCGCCACCGTCAGCAACAACGGCGCTTTGCTTACAAACAATTTGGCCAGCACTATTGATCACCGATACCACAATTTTCGAAGTATTGCTGATTCCCTTCAGTATAACCAAATCGCTGGCAGGATTGGGGTATATCACAATGGGATTTTCAGACTTTAACCCGCCAACCGATGTGGTTGGTGTGTAATTGTTATAATAATACACCGTAGTATAGCTTGGCGTAGTGGGGTAGCCCGCAAAACCATAATCGAATTCGAAAAGCGTATCGGGATTGTTGTAAGCATTGTAGCTGATCCTGTCGAACTGCTGGAACACCCATGTGTTGAGGATGCTGTCGAAACCCATGGTATTTATGGTATAGGGCAGACCGGCAGTATTCAGCGATTTGGTGGAATAAAACATGGGCGCCCACACAAAATTGATCTGGTCGTATTGATATTCTCTCCACCAGGTATTGAAAGTATGGGTTCCTGTGTATTGGAAAGAGTCTATACGCGAAGGTGCGAGGCTAAAGTTGTCCCAAAGATTGGTATTTACCACTGAAAGACGATGCAGAGAATCATAGATATTAACGTATTGTGCGCTTTCAATCAATGTGCTATCGTAGGTAGTATCCAGTTGTGCATAACAATCTATTTCTACCAGATTGTTCGAGCCATCATAGGTATAGTTTGATACCCCCACCAGATGCCAGGTACCAAGGTGCATTTCAAACAGGCTGTCTGTCATAAGCTGCCCTGTGGTGTTATAAGTAAAATATTGCTGGAATGCGCTGTCTGCAACACCGCTCACATCATTAAACCAAGAACCTTCGGTAATGTTGTTCGCCGCGCTGAAACTGTTTACATAATTGGTGTTGGTGTTATTAATAGAATCTGTAAACATATCCATAAAACCAATCAGGTTCTTATGACTGTCGTAAGAGGAATAAGTCCATTCGTTAAGCCCAAATGCCAGAGTCAGCGGGTCATTGGTCCAGTGCATGTAGGTATCAGCCAAAACCTGTGGCGCGGTAAACATGCCGTCGAAATTGAACATCACCAATGAATTATAAGTGTAGTTGTAGGGATAAATCATGGTATTGTAATCATACCGGGAACCCATGCCTGCGCTATAGGACAATTGCACCGAATCCAGCAAATTGGCCATACTATCGTGTGTAGATTGTGCCACCACATGTTGATATGTCGCCCCGGATGTGGTTCGTGCAGCAGATGGAAACTCCCTTTCGGTTTGAGCCCGCAGCAGGGTAGAGATTATTTTCTTATGGTCAGACGAGGTAGACTGGCCAAAAGCAAAATGTGATACTATGCAAATAATAAAAAGTAGATAAATCTTCTTCATACAGACTCCTTTTGATGTCTAACAGGGATGTAAGATACTCACAAATTGACAAGTTCAAAAAAAAATATTTTTTTATAAAAATTTGCCGGATTATGGAAATCGTCATAAATTACACTGCCAAAAAAGCGACTTTCAGGTTTTAATAAAAATCAATTGATTTATGAAATCAAATCTTAATAGCAAACAAATTGTTGTATTATTTTCGGTCCTCGTTGTGGGTGGGCTGGCCTTGTTGTTTAATGCGTGCCGCAAGGCAGGGCAGCAACCGGCAGCGCAATCAATGATGCAGAGCACAGGTAGTTTGACCAATAAAACAACTGCCAGCCAACCAATTACAGAAATTTTAAACGTTGTTACGATCCAGAATGATGGTGGCACAGGGTTTGGCAGGGTAGCCTTTTCCAAACACGAAATGTATTTCAATATCGCCAATGCTGATATGCTCAGTCGCCTGCAATCGGCGTTGAAAACAAATACTGCATTGAATGTTCAGGTCGATGCCGCAACTGCATCCATTATCAAAATGGAGCCTGTGGCACAAAACGAAGTTGAAAAACGCAGCACCATGAGAAAAATCGACGGGCAGAGCACATCCATTAATATGGACGATCTTAAAGCAAACCCCACTATGATCGATCATATTGCTGAAATGGCAGTGGTCAATACAACTACCGACAGTCTTACTGCAATGATTCCCGATATGGCTACTGCCCAGCAGATATTCGATTATTTTGCTACTCAGTGCTGCCGCAATCCCGGCCCGTTTGATATTACCTACTGCATACCTTTCCAGTATTGCGGGGACGGCTGTTACGCCCGTGCCAACATCATGTGCTGGTTGCTGAATAATAAATACCATTATGCTACTCAGAAGTTGTTCAGTTTCGCTGTTGGTGGATACACACTTAGCGTACATGCCGAAAAATGGTGCGGCACCTGCGTAAACTGGTGGTATCACGTGGCCCCGCTGGTTACGATCAAAACTACAGCCGGCCCTAAAGCATACATATTCGATCCCTCCATGTTCGATCAGCCTGTACCTTATGCTACCTGGCTGCACTGGATGGAAAATCCTGATTGCGCAAGCGGGAATGCTAAAGTTACCAGCATCAACGTGCAGCCTACCAGTTCTTTCTGGCCTGGCTCGCCAACTGTTTTCTATCAGGATTCAGCTTTTTACAATACCGATTACTATCTCGTTTATTATAAAACATTTCATACATGTCCATAATCTTGTGGAGAAAATATGACATAAACTCAATCCTGAGACAAGCGGGATTGAGTTTTTTGTTTGTTGCAGCATTGGGCTTCAGCGTAACAGCAAAATGCAAGATGCGGATGACGGTAGTTGACCTGAGAGTAGACAGTGTAGGCAAGGACGGCCCCCTGAGAGTCTCTTTTATGCAATCGCAAAGAATTTTCATGTTGCCAGCAAAGATCAGGAATTATAAGACCTATGAACAATTATTGAAATCATCCCTGAAAGACAAGAAGCCTGTGGAGATCATGTTACGAAAGCAGGATGGGAATGAGATTATAAGGGTTAGTAAATAATTTGTGTAACGTTCTGGATTTGTTGACACTTCGTATCGTTTTTAGGTTAACAATTTTCCCATTCCGGGGCGTCAAAATGTGTTTTTATCCGCTTTTTACCCTTCTGTTGTTCGGGTTGCAACGACAGTGTTTTTTGCTATAAGGATGTTGTGAATTTTGGTGCTGATAAATCAGTTAGTTTTGTACTTTTGCTTTTTGTAATAATTTATTAACAATCGGCACAGCCGCTGGGATAGCAGAGCCGGGAAACAACGATAGTTGGTGTATTTTTTTAGAATTATTCCCCGCGGCTTGGCTTCTAATATTTGACTAAATCAATGGGATGTGGTAGCTGTGGCACTGGTGCCAATGGCAAACCCGCAGGTTGCAATGGCAACGGTGGGTGCGGTTCGGGAGGTTGTAACCGGATGAATGTGTACGATTGGCTGAATAGTATTCCGCTGTACGATGGATTGAAAACATTTCCAATAATTGAGGTTTCCTTCAACAAGGGAAGCCGTAAGGAATTTTTCAGAAACAATACCTACCATATATTCGATAAAGGCGATATGATCGCCGTGGAGGGCGTAGGCGGTTATGATATCGGGATGGTTTCGCTGACAGGCGAACTCATCAAGTTGCAACTCAAAAAATACAGTACGCCCGAACCAACTATTACCAAACGTGTGCTGCACCCGGCTACAGAAGAAGAGCTGCAACTACAAATAAAACAGAAAGAAAGGGAGGCCGA